>Ga0315279_10000757_pt1 | contig 59446 bp, 52 predicted proteins | sample YL17G06_20_MG_FD_203694 | JGI IMG/M metagenome (GOLD analysis project Ga0315279, IMG submission 203694) | Sediment microbial communities from Yellowstone Lake, YNP, Wyoming, USA - YL17G06_20 | ecosystem: Environmental > Aquatic > Freshwater > Lake > Sediment | place: USA: Wyoming | collected...
GGCCCGTTCATCAAGCGTCGAGGCCAATCGCTGGAAACGGAATCGAATACTCGCTTCGGGTGTCACTCCCAGAGTATACACGCCTCTTGGCATGATGTGAAGCGGTTATTTTGTGTCAATTCCTAACCCGCGGAGGATTTCGAGCGCGCTTCGCTCGATCTGCTCGTTCGCATTCCGGTTGAGGAAGTTCACCAACTCCTGTGCCTTGCCATGCCGCACGATCTCGGTGAGCACCTGCGCGATCGTCGGGGCGTCGGTGGACAGGAGTTTCTCCATGAGGTAGTCGACGTATCCCGAGAGCACTTCCACCAGGGCTCCGTGCGCGGCTTCGCGCTGCTCGTTCAGGCACCGGAGCATCACGGCACGGAAGTGCTGCGGCCTCACACGGAGGATCGCGGTGATGGCAAGGATCACGCTTCTGCGGATGAGGGCGTCGTCCAGATGCTCAAAGAGGACCACGAGCGAATGAGCCGTCGGGATCCCGCCGAGAGATTCCGCGGCGAGGTTCCTGATGAAGAAATCGTCGTCGGCGAGGTAATTCTCGGAGTCGAAGGACCCAGGGTACGCCGCGCACAGGACCCTGAAAGCCTCGTGGGAGATGTCCCGGTCCTCGTCACCCACCCGGGAGGCCAGGTACTCGCGAAGCTCCGGCGAACGGTAGCGTCCCGCGAAGTGGATGAGGAGCAGCTGGATTTCCTTTTCGCGGCGCATGGTGAGGACCGGGAGAAGAGCTGCGAGATCATCTGCGAACTCGGAGAGAAGTCCCCAGAGGCTCCGCTGGTAGCGAAGCGGCTCTCCGGCGAGCGTGTCGATCATGCTGGGGATCGCAAAGGCTTCCCCGAGCTCGGCGAGGGCTGAAGCCATGAAGAGCTTCACCGAACGGCTGCGCTCCCTCTCCAGGGCGTCGATGAGGGACACTCGCGCCGCTTTCGTCGGCACCAGCGGAAGGCTGGCGGCTGCGCGGGCCCGGACAAGGCGGTCGCGCGAGTGCAGGTCCCGGATCAGAGCCACGTCGGCGCGTTCGCCGGCGAGGTATGCCAGGAGCGATCCCCGCTGCTGATCGGTAAGGCGCACCGTGTCCGCGGTTCGCGCGCATTCCTCGAGAAACAGCCGGCGATGGCGCCGCGCGAATCGGGCGTCCCGGGTGGAGAGTGCGGCGGACGACGTGCCAGCCCCGATGAGCCGATACACGACGCTCCTCGCCCTTCCGCGGCGTCCTTCGCCCTTCCGCGGCGTCCTTCGCCCTTCCGCGGCGTCCTTCGCCCTTCCTGCGCAGAGCCGGGCGCGCGAAGAAGCGGACCGCCACGAAAACGTCAAGGACCAGTACGGCACAGAAGATGACCTGTGCAATTCCCACGCCCGTCACCGCGCGGGGCTCCTCGTGAGGTTGGTCACGAGGCCGACCACCTCGGTGAGCGAGACAGGCTTGCGGAAAAAGTGCCGGATATCGTGCTCCACGGCCTTGCGGATGAGATCCTCGTTCTTCTTGTGTGAAACAAGGAGGAACGGGATAGCGTTCCAAGCAGCCTTCGTTCTCAACCGGTCCCGGATGGCGAATCCGTCCAATTGGGGGGTCATCGCCTCGCACATGATCAGGCTCGGCTGCGTGGCCTCAATGAACTGCAGGGCGCTCTCTCCGTCCTCCCGCACGTGGACCACGATGTCTGCAGCCTTCAGGGCGCGCACAAGGAGCTCCATGGATCCGGGATCGGGCTCGATCAGCAGAATCTGGGGCCGGTCGCTCACGGTCTCCGCGCCGATTCCCGAGGAGTCGCAGATCGTGTTTGTTCCCTGCTGTTCCGCCTGCGAGAGCCTGTGGAATGCCGTCTGCTCCACTCGGTGGGCAACGTCTTCCCGTGTGCCCTCCTCGAGGAAGAACTCGTAGAAGTTCACCAGCCCGATCGAAACGGTCAGCTTCTCGAGGAAGAGCTCCGACTCCATGACCAGTCGATGGAGATCCTCGGCGGTCCCCCTTGCCTGCTGCGCCGTGCACGAGGGAATGAAGTAGCCGAACACCGGACCGCCGACCTTGAACACGACATGGGACTCCCGCCCCTGCCCGGCGCGGTAGTTGGCGAGGACATATGCTACCGCGCGGAGCGCTTCATCGCCGCCGTTGCGGCCGTGCATGCGGTTGATCGCCACGATGTTGTCCACCTTCACCGCGAGCAGGGCACCGTTGGTCTCCCGGGCGTGCGCGAGAGCAAAGCCCTCGGGCAGCTGCTGGCGAAAAATGATCTCGTTCTGAAGCCCGGTGAGCGGATCACGGGAAAGTCCCTGCTCACCCCGCGGTGTGGGATCCGGCGGCGTCTCCATGGGCGCGATCATACCCTGATTATCGGCTCCCGCGCTGGGTCAATCCCGTCGAGAATCGAGCCGCTTCCTCCGGAACTGCCGAAAGACCTGCACGAGATCCTGCAGCGGCTCCTCCTGCTGTCCCTCGTGCGCACCCTCGAGGGTGAACACGTTCAGGTTGTCCATCGCGCGTGTCATCGCCACGTAGAGGAGGTTGCGCACGATGCCCTGTCCCGCCCGTTCGTCGTAGTCTCCCCGCGGCGGAAGCGCCGGGAGATAGAGCAGGACCACGGCGAAGTCAAGGCCCTTGCTCGAGTGAAGCGTGGACAGCCGTACCGTCCCTGTCTCCTTGAAAGAGAACTCCTCATCGCGGATGTTCGCGTAGCGGTAGCCGGCATGCCCCAGGGAGTCCCCGATCGTGGCGAGATCCGTCTTCGTCGGAGCGAGGATGGTGATGTTTTCCGGATCGTAGCCCAGGGTGTCAATGAACAGGGCAGTCTTCCTCAGGAGGAGGGAAAGGAGCTCCGTGCGAGTCCCCGCGGTGTACAGCTCGGGCGCGGGGCCGTCGCGGAACGCCACCGTTCCAGAGCCCTCCTCCTCTTCGAGCCCGGAGAGAGCACGGTACGCGTCCGCCACCTGCTGGATCGGCACGGTGTTCCGGAAGCTCATGTGCAGAACCCTCGTTCTCCCTGCAATGTCCGCACCGGCCCGCCGGTAGGGGGAGCTCACCCCGTAGATGCTCTGGCCCGTGTCACCGGCCATGATGAGCCCGCGGCGGCTCATGAGCTTCAGCGCGTGAAGGTCCGCCGCGGTGAGGTCCTGGGACTCGTCGACGAACACGACGTCCAGGTCCCTCAACGACGTGTCCTCGGGATGCGCGGCGAGATGCTCGATGAGCGCGAGGCGCGAATAGTTTCTGCTGAGGATGCCGTCGTGCTCCATGATCTCGACCATCTTCTCCCGATGCATCCACACCGCCTCGCGCTGTCCCGTGGATAGGGGTTGACGCATCCCGCGGCGGGGGATGCGCTCCTCGACGTATTCCCTGCGCGACACCATGTTGGCAAAGATGAAGTCCTCGACCTCCACCGCGAGCTCCTGCGCCGAAAAGAAGCCCGTGACATTGAGCTTCGCGGCAAGCCGCGACACGATGGTGTAGTCGATCCTCTGCTCCCTTCCCAGGAGGACCAGCCGGTCCTGGAAGAAGCTGTCGGCGGTGAGGATGACGCTGCCAGCGCCGGGTTCCCGGAGAATCTCGGCGATGTACCGGTCATACTTCACCAGGGTCCTGGTATAGGTGAGCAGAAGGAGAGAAAGACCCGGGTGCAGGGCCAGCTCGCCTTCCCGGTCCCGCACCGCCGCGCCGAACGCGTGGAGGAGCACGATCGTCTTTCCCGTGCCGGCGCCGCCACGAATGAGGAAATCCCGGCCCGGGCGTGCGGCCTCCGCCGCTTCTTCCTGCTCGGCGGTGAGCCGCATGACGCTGCGTTCGTAGTCTAGCCGCGTCCGGGTATACAGGGAGAAGCGGCTCACATTCTGCACGTAGAGATCGAGGTCCCGGTAGGTTTCCAGCCGTTTCTCGAGCGCGGCTTTCTGTCGGGCGCCCTCCTCCAGCTCCCGGTGGAGGGCAGCGGCGCGTTCGCTTCCCTCGTCCCCGCGCTCACTCTCACGATCGCATTCCGCGCGCAGACGCAGGGCCTCCCCTTCCAGCTCGGCCAGTTGTTGCTTGTCCCGCGCCCACTCTGCGGACCGCGCGAGCAGGTTCCCGTTGCCGGCCTGCGAATCCAGGATCTCGTACTGGATGCGCTCCCGCTCGTTCCCCTCCCCCGCCGCCGGAGCCCGTCTCTCCCTCCAGCCGATGAGGGGGCGCGCGAGATCCTCCAGGGCGTGTGATGCGATCCCGCAGAGAGCGCAGAAGCTCAGGAAGTTGTGCCGGGCAGCAAGAGTCTCCTCCGGGTCGTATGCCCTCTGGCCCGGGCCGAGACGGTTCAGCACCTCCTGCTCCTGGATGAGCAGGCCGATGGTCCGCAGGTTCTCCCTGCCGCGGCCGATGCTGCGTGAGAAAGCGCGGAGGAGGTCGCCGAAGCCGTTGATCGCGCCGAGCTCGGGGTGCGTCTCCCGCACGTACGCTTCGACGAACGAATGCAACTGTGAAACCAGCCCGGGGGAATCCCCGTCCTCCAGCCCGCTGACGCGCAGGAGACGATCTTCCAGGGAAGGGGAGAGACGTTGAGTTCTGCTTGCTTCTGCTTCAGGCACATCGGCTCCGTAGGTGCGGGAGATCATACCACGCCGGCTGAAGAGCCGCACCTCGCGAGCTTCGAGCCGAACCGTGGTGACGGCCCGGGGGCGCCGGAACGTGCTTGCACCAGGTGCGCTCCGGGTTGTACGTTTGCAGTTGCACGCATGAACGAGGAGAAGGCGCGACTGGCGCTCGAAAACCAGGTCGAGGCATCGCTGCTCGATCTCATGCTCCAGGAAGACGGAGTGCCCCATTTCGTCCATTCCTACCATGACAGGGCCTACGACGGGCTGTGGCAGTTCCAGGAGGGCTGGGGCTACGTGGAGACTCCGATCCGCTATGCCAGTGGCGTCAAGGTCCTCCTCGAGCTGATACGGCACAACAGGTTCTCCGAACCCGTGGAGTGAGGCGCGACGGCGAGATGGTATCGGCCCCTCGATGGTGCTATAGTGAAGGATGCCGGCCGGGACCGGTCTCCGCGGTCCCGGCGGGACTCAATCATGACACTCCGCACCAAAACGACGCTGATCGTGAGCTCGAGCTTCCTCGCCCTGACCGCGCTCCTCCTTGCCACGGCCATGATCGTGGTGCTGGGTCGATTCAGGAGCCTGGAGGAGGAGGAGGCGCGCCGCAACGGTGAACGCGCGCGCGATGCGCTGAGCGACCAGATCGCCAACCTGGCGGCGACCACCGGTGACTGGGCCCACTGGGACGACGCGGCGGCATTCGTCCAGGGACGCATGCCGCAGTTCGTCGCCGCCAACCTGCTGGACGACACGTTCCTCACCCTCAGGCTGGATGTCATCGCCTTCCTCGGCCCGGACGGCCGGGTCGTGTACCATCGTTGGTTCGACCGCAGTGCGCGTGCGACGACCGGGCCCCTGGCGGGCTTCACAAAGTCACTCGCACCCGGCTCCCTGCTCGTCACGCACCCGAGCATCGGGAGCCACCGGGAGGGGCTGCTCGTCCTGCCGGGCGGCATACTTCTGGTCGCGTCACAGCCTGTGACCAACAGCGTTCGATCTCCGCCCGGCGTCGGAGTGCTGGTGTTCGGAAGGATCCTGGACAAGGCTGAGATGGGACGCCTTTCCGGCATCGTGCAGCAGGACACGCATCTGACGGCACTCGACGATCCTTCCTTGCCGTCGGACGAGCGGACGGCTCTTGGACGGACAGGAGCGCAGCCGCCGGTGCTGGTCCAGACGCGTGGGCAGAACCTCATCAGCTCGCTGGTCATGCTGAAGGACATCACGGGGAGGGCCACGGCCGCTCTCATCGTCGACTCCCCCCGGCCGGTCTTCCGAGAGGGACTGGTGAGCATCCAGTATCTCGCCGGATCCCTCATCGCCTGCTGCCTGATGTCTGCGGCGCTGCTGTTCGTGCTCCTCTCTCGGAAGGTGCTTTCTCCCCTCTCCGAGCTTGCCCAGGACGTTCGCCGTATCGGCGCGAGCGGGGGAACGGCACGCCTGGCTGTCCGCGGAAGCGATGAGCTGGCGGAGGTGGCTGGTTCCATCAACGGGATGCTCGACGCGCTCAACCATTCGGAATCGGAACGCACGCACCTGGAGGAACGTCTTTCGCACGTGCACAAGCTCGAGGCGATCGGCACCCTTTCCGGGGGTGTGGCGCACGACTTCAATAACATCCTCATGGTGATACTGGGATTCTGCGACCTGCTCGAGGAATCCCTCGCCCGCGGGACGCCCGACATCACCGAAGTGGAAGAGATCCGCAAGGCGGCGTCGCGGGCCGCATCGCTCACCGCGCAGCTCCTCGCCTTCAGTCGCCGACAGCGGCTGCAGTTCCGGGTGCTCGATCTCAACGGACTGCTCTCCGACATGGCCGGGATGCTTCGCCGCCTCCTCGGGGACCATGTCTCGCTGGCGCTCACCCTGGACGCCGGCCTCTCGGCCATCAAGGCGGATTTCGGTCAGCTCCAGCAGGTCGTCATGAACCTCGCGGTGAACGCACGTGACGCCATGCCCGGAGGGGGCACCTTGACGATTGCGACGAAGAACGTCACCGTCGCGCCCGCCATGCCGTCGGACCCGCTCGGTCTGAAACCGGGCGCCTACGTGGTCTGCACGGTGCGTGACACCGGCGTGGGAATGGACGAGACCGTGCGGGCCAGGATCTTCGAACCGTTCTACACGACGAAGGAGCTGGGGAGGGGCACAGGCCTCGGCCTGTCGGTGGTGTGGGGAATCGTCAAGCAGAGCGACGGCATCATCAATGTCACGAGCGCCCCCGGGCAGGGCACCACATTCGAAATCTACCTGCCCGCGACGCATGAGGCGGCGAGCGCAACGATTTCCCGTGCTGCCGTCACCTCTTTCCCGCACGGCAACGGCACGGTTCTCGTGGCCGAAGACGACAAGGCGATTCGGCACCTCCTCGTTGTGGCCCTGGGGAAAGCGGGGTACAATGCCATCGAAGCCGCGGACGGCGAGGATGCGCTGCGGCTCGCAGAAGAAGTCGGCGGCCATAACATCCAGCTCCTTCTGAGCGACGTGGTGATGCCCCGGATGGGAGGCGCGATTCTCGCCCAGCGCCTGAGGGAAAAGTATCCGTCGATGCGGGCGCTCTTTATCTCGGGGAATGCGGACCTCATGGCGGCCGGCACGACGCTGCCACGCGAAGTGACAATTCTCCAGAAGCCGTTCGACACGCGTCGCCTCGTTCAGTCCGTTCGCGCAGCTCTGGAGACGTGATTTTGCGTCGAACGTCATGCTGATGGTTGAAGTGTGCCTGCACTCTTGCCACCAAACTCGGGATTGTCTATCTTCCTACTGAGATACTCATGCGTACGGAGGATCTGCTCGGGCAACTGCAGGCCTATGCTCTCAGCACGAAAAGCCCCACGATCGCGCTGAACCAGTTCCTTCGGTCCTTTCCACGGGAACGGCTTAACGCGAAGGAATTCGAGACGGGTGTAAAAGAGCTCGCCTTCAAGGGCGCCTTCGCGCTGGAGTCGGTAGAAGGGAGGCTTCTCTCGATCTCCTTCCCCGACCTGCCGGTTCTTGCGCTCATCGAGGAATACCGCCGATTGGTGCAGGACCCGACGCGTGCATTTCCCCGCGAGGAGACGGCGCCGATTCCGGTTCCGCCTGCCGAGCTGGTGACCATGGATGCAAAGGGCCACCTTGGCGAGCTTTTCGACGAGACGCCGTCCAGTTCCCCGATTGTCGTGAAGCTGATTTTTCCTGAAGGCGTCCCTTCCCTCCTCGTTCCCCGTGCCTGCGCCCGCGCAGAGCTGGTCGACGCGGCCATTGCGCGGATCAGCCGCTACCTTCAGGATATCAAGAACTCCGCGTATGCGGAATCGAAGCTTTCCACCCTCCTCAAGGGGAACGAGGTGGTGGCCCGGCAGGCCCTGGAAGACCTCGCCCTTCGGCCTCGCAAGGCAGCGGCCACGATTCTGTCTCCCACTGAGTTCAGCTTCCGTTTCTGGAACCACCTGGGAAACGTCATGATCCAGGACACGGGGCGGAAAACGGAGCTCACGGAAGTCGACAAGGGTATCCTGCAGTCGGCGTACATCGTCATCTACGCTGTCTTCCACCAGAAGGGGGCGGCCCAGCGCGAGCAGGAGCGGGCCGCGGACAAGAAGGCCCTCGAGCAGCAGGTGCGCCGCGCGCCGTTCGTGTTCGGCTACCAGGATCTGTATCTGCTGCGCGATGAGAAGGGCGTGACCTACTCCTCCAAGCACTCCAGGGAGTTTATCCACGAGTTCCTCAACGAGTACATGCAGAAGAAGGACGAGACAAGCTTCCCCTATCTTCTGCGACTCCATTACGCGCCGACGTCGAAGGATTACTTCGTCCAGAGAGACATGCTCGTTCCAGTGTTTCTCAAAAAACTGACGGACGCCTCGGACTCCCTTCGCGTCAGCTACGTGAAGGACTGGGTGGATCAGCTGCGTCAGGACCGGGACCCTCCCATCACCCTGAGTGATCCATTCTTCCGCAAGGACCTGGAGGGACGGATCCGCGACCAGTTCCCGGTCCTCGCCGCGCTCGCCAACGGTCCCCTCCTGTATGCGGTGCTGCACAACACGACGATGGACGAGGAAACCCGGCAGGAGCTCACGCGCTGTTTCAACGCCCGCGGCATGCTCCGTCCGATGACGGCCCTCCTCGGTCTCACCCGTGTGCGCCTGCTCCGTGAGGCGCGTTCGTATCTCCCATTCTGGCAGACGGCGCCCGTGATCCGCAGCGTGGCGCGGTTCTTGAGGCGACTCTTCCGCCGGTGGCACGAGGAAGAGGACGGCATGCCGCTCTACGCTCCCCTGCGGGACGGCAGGATGGCGTCGGGGTTCCCGAAGATCGCCGTCGGCGAACCGCGCGAGAGTGCGATCGGGGCAGCGGCTGGACCGGCCGGCGCGGGCGGGATTCGCGCAGCCGCCCCCGCTGGCGCTCTTGCCGCAGCTCAGGACAGCCCTCGGCCCGCCGTGGACAAGCAGGTCATGCAGCGCTTCCAGAAGAGCATCCGTGCCCTCATTACCGTCTACGTTCCGCCGGAGACGAAAATCGACGCAGTGCTCGCCGATCTCATCGAGAAATGGAATCCCCTTCTCGAGCCCGGACCGAAAGAGGATCTCGTCCACGACGTGAATGCACTCGCGCAGGATTTCGTTCGTCCAATCCGACGCAACTTCATCCTGACGCCGCCCGACCTGAATCGCGTGAAGTCCCTGGCCGAACAGCTTTCCGCGAGCAAGAGCCTCGCAAAGATCAGGAAACGCGAGCCGCTGATGCGCTACCTCGAGCTGTACGTGCTGCGGACCCTCCTGGGGTAGGGACCCGCCAGGGGGACGGCCCGCCTCCCCGTTCGTCCGAACTTCGATAGTGCCAGCACACGACGGCGTGTTTGACTCCGAATCCGGCCATCCGTATCTTCTTCACATGTTCGACGAAACCCTTGTCAAGGACCTGGTGGAGATGTACGGCAAGAGCCTGACTTTCACCGACATCCAGTCCGTCGGCGGCTACCTTTTCAAGAACCGGTCGTACAGCCTCCATGCCACCGCGGGAATGGATCACAAGGTGAGCATCTCGCCCTTGAACGCGGCCAGGATCCTCGTGGAGGAATCCGAGAAGAACGGGAGACTGAAGGACCTGTTCGCGTTCACCTTCGAGCTCGACGGGTCGCCGCTGAACAGCAAGGTCGTCTCGCTGAACGGCCTGGAAAATCTGCTGTATCGGCTTTCGCGCTCCGGCCAGTACTATGATTTTACGAAGCGGAAGTTCGTGGACATCGAAGACCACTACAAGCTCCTGAACTGGGGGGCGCTGCGGGATGGGCGTGAATACCCCTTCACGATCGCTTCCATTGACATTTGCCAGAACAGCGAGCTCGTCAAGAAGTACAAGACAAAAGTGATGGAGAAGGTGTACTACCGCCTCTGGGAGTTCCTGAAAACGAAGCTCGATCACTGGGAAGGCCGGATCTGGAGCTGGGCGGGTGACGGCGGCATCTGCGCGTTCCGGGGGGACGAGGGCGTTCCGCGCGCCGTCAGCTGTGGCCTGGAGATCATGGCAACCCTTCCGGTGTTCAACATGCAGCCGGAAAAGGGAATCAAGGACGAGATCCACCTGCGCATCGGCATGGACTTCGGAAAAGTGAAGTTCTTCAATGAGACGGGACGGATCGTCTCCGACGTGATCAACTACGCGGCGCACCTCGAAAAGAAGGGCACCAGTCCGCGCACCATCAGCGTGTCCGACGCCATTCACGAGCGGCTCTCGAAGGAAATGCAGCTGGTCTTCAGCGAGCAGAAGAAGTTCGAAGGACGGGTCGCGTACTCGACGGGCTGATCGTCCCGTCCGCGGGAACTGCCCGTCCCCCGCCCCGTGGCAAATACCTGAAACCATGGCACCTTTTTTTCCGTAATCTTGGAGGGGAGCGCCTATCCCCTGGCGAACAGGTCCCACCGCTAGCGGGAGCGCAGCTGCCCGGGGTGCTCGCCACCCTCGGCGGTTTTCGACGCCATTACCTCTCCGCCGCGCTCCTGGACATCGCGCTGGATCGATCCGTTCTCCTCGGTGTCACGGGCATCCTGGGCATCGACGACCTGCTCGCCCGGCTGGGCATCAGTCTCGAATGGAGGCCTTCACAGGAGACGAGCCTGATGATGGGGTACGAGCTCTTTCATGCCTTCCGCGCCGCATCCGACCAGCCCACCGAATTGCTGCTGATTCCCTTCCGCAACAGGGTCACGCTGGCCATTTCGACAAGTTTCTGAAAAAAAAGTGAGCCCCGGAGGGCCCGCCATGATGCACCAGAAATGTCACGAGTGGAGAAGGTTTCGTACACCGTCTTCCAGTCCGCGATGTTGCCCTTGTCGAACTTGAACACCGAAAGGTCCGGGTAGCAGGTGACGTGCTGGTAGATGGCAGCGATCCCGATCCTCTGGGAATCTGCCGTGCTGCGCATCTCCACCGGCGCCCCGTCGAAGATGATCTGCCCCGCGTCGGGCTGGTACACGCCCGTGATCACCTTGATGAGCGTGGATTTCCCGGCCCCGTTCTCCCCGATCAGCGCATGGATCTCGCCGTGCTTCAGGTCGAAATGCACGTCGTCCAGCGCTTTCACGCCCGGGAAGGTTTTCGTGATGTGCTTCAGCTCGAGGATGCTCTCAGCAATTTTTGCCTGCCCCCGTCAACAGACTCTCTGGCATTCGATCCCCAGGAGACGCGAAAGCTTGAGCAGCCGGTCGGCGATGTGCCCCACGCCGATGGCGCAATGGTGTGCGGGACCGGCCCGGGACCACCGATCCGTGAACTCCCGGGCGGACAGCGGGAAGCGATACCTGCTGTTCGTGTTACCGATCTGGAGGGTGGGCCCCGGCACAGATTCGCCCTCCGCGGTGAGGAAGAATGTCCTGCCTCCCTTTCCCTGGACGACCGAAAGGAGCGTGACAGGCCCGTGCCTGACGCTCATCTGGATGGAAAGACCCTTGCCGGGCTTCCCGTGGTACACCGGCAGCGGCACGAGCCCTACGGCGTCCTCGGCGATCGCCGGGTGCGCTGGACCGTCATGGCCCCAAAGCACGACATCGTCGTCGTAATCGACAACGTAGAGCTCGGAAAAGGAGCCTCCCGCACCGAAGCAATCCATGATCTTCATCGCCATGACATTCTTGACTTCGCACTCGCCCGCCACAGGAACGTGGTGCGCGGTGAGCAGGGTGTTGCCGGCAATGACCGAGGTGACGATGTCTTCGTGCTCATTCCCCTCAACGCCTTCGTAATAGTATGCCATTGCTGAAAGCTTCTTGTCAGCGGTCAACAGGTCGAGGGCGCAGGAGGTGCGGGCGGCGCGGACCAGCTCGGCCTGTTCGCATTCGGGGGATACCCGGAACTCGTGTTCGAACTGGGCGAGCTTTTCCCGGATCTGCCCGGGGCTGACACGGTCGCGAAACTGCTTCAGCACGTCCATTTCGATGAGCTCGAAGTGGCTCCCGAATACACCCGCCAGCCCCGTCACATCCGTGGCGACGTCCAGCATTCCCGCGTAGTAGTGGCCCAGGATGCCGACCCGGGCGTCGCGGACCTGCCGGCGCACGACAATGGCGTCGACCCAGGCGGCGATCTGTTCCCAGGCGTATTCTTCCTTCAACCAGCCGGTCACCAGGTGGTAGTCGATCCCGCATCGATTGAAGACGTTGGCGATCTCGGGCGCGGAGCAGGCCTGGCAATGCGCGAGCCATTCGCCGGTCATCACTCCGCGGTCGCCGAGGGAGTTGAACTCCTCGTAATTGATGGATGAGACGGGCTGGAGATTCAGGACGATGATTGGGACCTGCGCTCTCTGCGCGATGGGAAGAACCGTGTGGGAAAGTGCGTAGGTGGAGATGAAGAGAAAGATCGCATCGACGTTCCGTTCGACAAAGAGCTGGGCGGCAACGCGGGCCTTGTCAGGAGTGTCGACCAGCCCTGCGTCCTCGACTTCGACGCTCATCCTGGAGAGACGCTCCGCGATAGAGCCCTGGTATCCCAGGAGACGCTCCTTCAGCCCTTTGAATTGCGGCCAATACGTGTCCAGACCGATGCCGAAAAGCCCGATCCTGCCCCGCGTGGTCATTCCTCTTCCGGTCTCTTCCCCGAGCAGTATCCAATGGAGCCTTCACGGCGAGAATGGACTATTCCTTCCCGGGGATGGAGGAAACCTGAAAAGATGGACAAAACTTGTAGGGAGCGGCGAAAAATGGTAGAAGGGATTCAATGGTCCCGGGAGATGCCAGCGGAAGGAAGAGTTTCTTTCGCTATCTGGCGTACAGCAAAGAAGACGAGAAGTGGCAGCTCGTCTGCACCGACGCCGGCTACAACGAGGTGCCGCCCCGCACCACGTACCCGCCGAACAAGGAAGGCCACCCGCAGGCGTTCAAATCGGTTGCTGTCGGCCGCACGCTGACCGAATACCAGATCATCTACATCACAAAGGGACGCGGGATCTTCGAAACGAACCAGAAGACGCATGTCGTGGTTCCGGGTTCCGTCATGCTCGTCCTTCCGGGAGTCCGGCACTTCTACAAGCCCGAGTTCGACGTTGGCTGGACGGAGTACTGGGTCGGGTTCAAGGGACCCCATGCGGACATCCTCCGCGAGCAGGGCTTCCTCTCGCCGAAGAAGCCGCTCTACGAAGTGGGACTGCAGAACAGCCTCCTGTCCATCTACTCGCAGATCTTCGAGCTCGTCCAGGACCAGCAGCCCCTCTTTCAGGTCAGGGCAAGCTCCCTGGTGCTGACGCTCATCGCCGAGATTCTCGCCCACGAGCGCAAAACGGTGCAGCACTCGAACTCGGAACAGCTGGTGGAGAAGGCGAAGTTCTTCATGGAGGAGAACATCTATCGCGAGGTCAATCTCAACGGATTCGGGGAGATGCTCGGCGTCAGCACCTCCCATCTGAACGCCGTGTTCAAGTCCTACACGGCGATGACCCCATACCAGTACTTCATCAGCATCAAGATCAGGAAGGCCAAGGAGCTGCTGGAAAGCGGCGATTGGGCCATCAAGGAAGTGGCCTTCCGCCTGGGCTTCGACGACCAGTACTATTTCTCGCGCCTCTTCAAGAAAAAGACCGGCATTTCCCCCTCACGATGGAGCTCGTTCGTCCATCAGTGACGGCCCGCGGGGCTCAGGAGCGCGAGGCGCCGATCATCGGATCAATGTCGGCGGTAGCGGCTCCAGCGCCTCTGCCACGTCCTGGTCGCGGAGCCTTGGCGCTACCGACTCCGGGCACAGGCTGCCGTCGTGTAGATCACCGGAATCTTCTATGGTAGGTTTCCCGACGTGCTTGCGTACTTTGCAAAGCGGCTGCTCCTGATCGTTCCGACGTTCCTGGGGATCACTCTGGTACTGTTCCTGATCACGCGCATCGTCCCCGGCGGTCCGGTGGAAGAGGCGATCAACGCGCACGTTTTCAGCGCGGGCCGCTCCTCCGAGGGGGGTGGTCGACCGGGAGCAGGCAGGCAGAGCGCCCAGAGCCTCAGCGATGAGCAGCTGGCCGGCCTCAAAGCTTTCTATGGCCTGGACAAGCCGCTGATACCGGCGTACGCCGCGTGGCTCGGCAAGGTTGTCATGCTGGACTTCGGGAAATCCACGCGCTACGGCGATCCCGTCCTTCCCACGATCATGGATCGCGTCCCTGTCTCCCTGTACTTCGGTGTTATTTCGCTGATCCTCGCCTATCTCATCTCGATCCCCTTAGGCATCGCGAAAGCCCTCAGGCACAGGAAGCCCTTCGACAACGTGAGCTCGGCCCTGGTCTTCATCGGGTATGCCCTGCCGGGATACGTCGTCGGGATCATCCTGCTGTCGATCTTTTCCTTCAAGCTGGGCTGGCTTCCTCTCGGGGGAATGCAGTCTTCGTTCTTCGACAGCCTCGGTCTGGGGGACAAGGTGCTCGACCGGCTGAGTCATCTCGTCCTGCCCATCTGCTCGTACGTCATCGGGGATTTCGCGATGCTCACGATGATGACGAAAAACAACCTCATGGAGCAGATGGCAGCCGACTACGTCCGCACGGCGGTGGCGAAGGGGCTGGCGTTCCGCTCGGCAATGTGGCGCCACGCCCTGCGCAACAGCCTGATCCCCATCGCGTCGGGATTCGGCGGAATCGTGACCGTCTTCCTGGCAGGTTCCTTCCTGATCGAGAACATCTTCAACATCCGGGGCATGGGCATGCTGGGCTACACGGCCCTGATGGACCATGACTATCCCGTCGTGCTCGGGGTGGTCGCCATCAGCTCCTTCGCGTCGCTCCTCGGTAATGTCCTGGGGGACTTTTTTGTCGCACTGGTGGACCCGCGGGTCAGGTTCGGGGCGCGCGCGTGAGGTTCCGGTTGGATCCCCTGACCCGCGAAAGATTTCGGCGATTCAGATCGATCAGGCGCGCGTGGTTTTCACTGTGGATCCTGATCGTCCTCGTGGCCCTGTCCCTCGTCGCGGAGCTCATGGTCAACTCCCGGGCGATCATCGTCTGGTACCAGGGCAGGCTGTATCTCCCGACCTACGACAGGGTCCGGTTCGGAGACGAGCTGGGGCTGGGCTACCACTACGAAGCGAACTACCGCGAGCTGGCGCAGAAGCTGGCACGGGAGGGCACCGGATGGGTCCTTCTGCCCATCGTCCCGTACAATCCGTATGAACAGGAGTTCCGCGACGGCGCATACCCTCCCTACCCGCCCTCCTGGTCCCTTCACCATTTCCTCGGTACCGACCGGATCGGCAGGGATATCCTTGCCCGTCTCTTCTATGGCTTCAGGATCGCCATCTTCTTCTCCCTCGGATTCGTCCTGGTGACATTCATGGCCGGGACGCTCCTGGGAATCCTCATGGGGTACCTCGGGGGCAGATTCGATCTCGTCGTTCAGCGTCTCATCGAAATCTGGGAACAGATTCCATTCCTCTACGTGGTCATGCTCGTGGTCTCCATCTTCCAGCCCGAGTTCTTTCTGTTCCTCGCCATCTTCATCATCTTCGGGTGGACCTCGCGCACCTGGGCGGTGCGCGCGATGACCTACAGGGAGCGGGAGAGGGACTACGTCCTGGCCGCGCGTACAATGGGGGCGAGCACGTGGCGCATCATCAGCGTGCACATCCTTCCCAACGTCCTGGTGGTCGTGCTCACCAGCCTGCCCTTCGCAGTCGAGGGGGCGATCAGCGCGCTGACGGCACTGGACTACCTGGGTTTCGGCCTGCGACCGCCCACGCCGAGCTGGGGCGAGCTCATCAGCCAGGGAATCTCCGCGTACCAGGCCGCCCCGTGGATCATCGCATCGGTGGGCGTCGCGATGACGCTCGTGCTGGTGCTCATTGCCTTCGTGGGCGAAGGTCTGCGCGATGCATTCGACCCGAAACGGTACACGGTTTATCAGTAAATTATCACAGGGAGGAATGACGATGAGCATTGTATCCTGTGTGCGCAAAGCGCTGCTCGTGGCGGCCCTCGGGTGCCTTGCGGGCGCCGGGTTGTGGGCCCAGGCATTCATGTCGAAAGCGGTGAATGCGGATGAGAAGGCCATGGCGGCCGAGACGCGGCCCCGTTTTGCAAGCCCGACAGTAGAAGACAAGGGTCTCTCCGTGAGCGGCCTGCCGGAAAAGCTGGTGTGGTACACGAGCAGGCCGGGGGTCTTCGGCTCCCCGCGCGCGAAGCAAGGGGGGACATACCGCGGCTACATCGCCGAGTTTCCTGACACCTTCCGCACCGTCGGTCCCAACGCGAACGGCGCGTATCGGCCGTATTTCACCACCAGCCCTGGCCTCGTCGACAACAATGGGGAAACCAAGGAATGGATGCCTGCCCTGGCAACGGACTGGGCATTCGGCGCGAACGGCAGGAGCGTCTATTTCAAGCTGAACGAGAAGGCCCGGTGGACCGACGGAACACCCGTAACTTCCGCGGACTATACCTTCATGCTCGCCATGATGCGCAGCCCGAACATCCAGGACCCCTGGTACAACGAGTTCTATACGAAGCAGGTCGTGGACGTGAAAGCTTTCGGAGACTACGTGATCCGGATACAGGCAGGAGTTCCCATGGCCCGGGACGACCTCCTGTACAACGTGAACCTCTCCCCCCGTCCCCGGCACTTCTACGGCGGGGAGATCAGGAAGGACTGGGTTGACGCGTACCAATGGACCTTCGAGCCGACCACAGGTCCCTACTTCCTGGATTCATACAAGAAGGGCGAGTCCCTCCTCTTCAAGAAGGTGAAGGACTGGTGGGGATATCAGTACGACTACAACAAGTACCGGTTCAACGTCGACTCACTCGAGTTCCACGTCATCACCGGCGGGAACGACATCGTGAGGAACTATTTTTACAACGGGGAGATCGACTCCTACCCTCTCATCATCCCCCAGGAGTGGGCAGACGCTGAGACTCACGATCCGGTGAAAAAGGGGTACATCGACCGGCAGTACAACTTCTATGTTCCCCTGACGGGAGTCTCCGGGATCATCCTCAACGTGAAGGATCCGCTGTTCGCCGACGTCCGGGTCCGCCGGGGGCTCTACTATGCAATCAACATCCAGAAGATGATCGACACCACGCTGCGGGGAGAATACAGCAGGTACCACAACATCGGTCTTGCGCACGTATTTGCCGGGCTCTCCTTCGATGACGACAGCATCAGGAAACCGGACTTCGATCCGGGCAAGGCCGGGGCGCTTTTCGCCGCGGCCGGCTATTCGGGCTTCGGAGCCGACGGCATCCGCCGAAACGGACAGGGTGATCGCTTGAGCTTCGAGCTTCTCTACCAATCGCCCAACCACACGGAACGTCTTTCCGTGATCAAGGAAGAGGCTAAAAAAGCAGGGGTGGAGATCCAGCTCAAGCTCATGCAGCAGGGAGCCTTCACTGCCGTGCGCGAGAAGAAGTTCCAGGCCTGGTGGGGCGGCATGTCGACGAGCCTCTACGATGACTACTGGGAATACTTCCATTCGGTGAACGCGGCAGAGACGCAGACCAACAACTTCTGGGGATACGCAGACAAGGATATGGACAAGCTGCTGGACGCATTCAGGAGCGAGAGCGACCTTGCCCGGAAGGCTGCCCTGGACCGGCAGATCCAGCGGAAGGTGGACGAGGCTGCCCTCGTCATTCCGAACTACTACGTGCCTTACTTTCGCGGCGCCGCCTGGAAGTGGATCCGGTTCCCCGCATGGCTGTCCCAGAAGTACTTCGATGACTTCTACGACCCCTTCTCCAGCACTACCGGGTACACGGGCTACTTCTGGGTCGACAACGACATCAAGAAGGAGGTGATCGATGCGCAGCGGGGCGGCAAGGCCTATGCGCCGCGAATCACCAAGGACGAGACATTCAGGAAGTAAGCAGCCAATGGCCGGAGCCCCGCATCCCGAGAACGGTCCGCTGCTGGAGGTGAACGGACTTTCCGTCGGCTTCGTCGAGGGATCGCGGACCGTGGAAGTGACATCCCGGGTGTCATTTGCCATTGCCCCGGGACAGACCGTCTCCCTGGTCGGAGAATCCGGATGCGGAAAGAGCGTCACCGCGTCAGCCATCATGCAGCTCCTCCCCCACCCCGCGGGCCGGATCCTGTCGGGCTCTGTCCGCCTGGAGGGCCGGGAGGTCCTGGATCTTCCGCCGAAGGAGATGTACCGGCTCAGGGGAAGCGAGATGGCCATGATCTTCCAGGAGCCCATGACCTCTCTGAACCCCGTCCACACAGCCATCAACCAGGTTGTCGAAGTCTTGAAGCTTCACCGCCCGGAGATCCCGCGCGGCGATCGTCAGGCTGTGGCCGTGCGGCTGCTGGAGGAGGTGGAGATCCCTTCCTCGGCGCGCCGGGGCGCAAGTTATCCCTTCCAGCTCTCCGGCGGGATGCGCCAGCGTGTGATGATCGCCATGGCGCTCGCGGGCAGGCCCCGGCTGTTGATCGCCGATGAGCCGACCACGGCGCTGGACGTCACGGTCCAGGCCCAGATCCTCGCTCTCCTGAAGCGGATCAGGTCGGAGCACGGAATGGGCATGCTCTCCATCACGCACGACATGTCGGTGGTGGCCGACATTGCCGACCGCGTCGTGGTGATGTACGCGGGGCAGGTCGTGGAAACCGGAATTGCGCGTGAAATCTTCGAGCAGCCCCTGCATCCCTACACGAAAGGGCTCCTGGAGTGCGCCCCCCGGCTGGATTCGCAGCCGCGGACGCGGCTTCGCTCGATCCCCGGGACAGTCCCGGCCCCCCGCGCTTACCCCGCCTTCTGTAGATTTGCGGACCGCTGCCCGCTTGCAGACGCAGAGTGCCGGGCCGGGCCGATCCGACTCCGGGCAGTCGGGAACAGGGAGGTGCGGTGCATCAAGGTGAGGGCGTGACCGAACGGATCCTGGTGGAGACCCGCGGTCTCTCCGTCAGCTTCGCCCAGGCGCGGTTCAGCGGCCGGTCCGTCGTCCACGCCTTGAAGGACGTGAGCCTGACCGTCTCCGCGGGGGAAACCCTCGGCATCGTCGGGGAGACCGGCTGCGGCAAGAGCACGCTCTGCCGGAGCATCGTCCGCCTCTATCGACCGAGCAGGGGGCAGATTTTCTTTGATGGAACGGATATCAGTGTACTGCCGGAACGCAGGCTCGGCGGCCTGCGCCGCGCGGTGCAGATGATCTTTCAGGACCCCGCGGATTCCCTGAACCCTCGTCTGCCCGTAGGCGCCATCATCGAGGAACCCATGATCATCCAGACCCCGCTGAGCCCTGCACTGCGCCGCAAGCGCGTCGCCACGCTGCTCGGCGAGGTAGGCCTTCCCGCCAGTGGGGCTGAGCGGTACCCGCACGAGTTCTCGGGCGGCCAGCGCCAGCGCATTGCCATTGCCCGGGCCCTCGCCCTCAAGCCGACGCTCCTGATCTGCGACGAGCCGGTGAGCTCCCTGGATGTCTCCATCCAGGCCCAGATCCTCAACCTCCTTCTCGATCTCCAGCAGGAATACGGTCTGACGATGATCTTCGTCTCCCATGACCTCGCGGTCGTGCGGCACATGTCGGACAGGGTTGCCGTCATGTACCAGGGAGCGGTGGTCGAGCTCGCCCGCTCCGACGAGATCTACAGAAACCCGCGGCACCAGTACACCCGCACCCTGCTGAGCTCCATCCCCGGGCAGCAGTGACGCCGTTGTCGGTGCCCGGCCGACGACAGTATCTTCCTTTCATGTTGCGTTTCCTACTCCCTGTGATATTCGTCCTCGCCATCGCGGCCGCTGCTTTCGGCCAGGCAGCGGGTCTTCCGCCCGCAGAAGCCGCAGCGATGCAGCGGCTGGAGAGCTCGCCGCGTCACGGCGAATGGGTGATTGTTGATGCCGGCGGAGGCGACACGGTTGATGCCTTTGTCGTCTACCCCGAGCGCAGCGACAGGGCGCCGGTCGTCCTGGTCATCCACGAGATCTTCGGCCTTTCGGACTGGGTGCGTGCAACGACGGACCAGCTTGCCGCGGAAGGCTTCATTGCAGTGGCGCCGGACCTTATCAGCGGCAAGGCCCCGGGAGGCAAGGGAAGCAGGGCGGTCAGTGCCGACGAGGCACGGTCGTTGATCGCAGGGCTGGACCCGGCGGAAATCATGCGGCGTCTGGATGCGGTGGCGAAATACGCCACCACGCTCCCCGCGGCGCTGCCGCGGTTCGGCGTGGTGGGATTCTGCTGGGGGGGAGGCGTGAGCTTCAGCTACGCGGCCGAGCAGCCGGGACTCAGCGCGGCAGTCGTCTGCTACGGGACACCGCCGGCCGCGCAGGCTCTCGGCCGCATCAAGGCGCCGGTGCTCGGCTTGTACGGGGGAAGCGATGCGCGGGTGGACATGACGATCCCTCCCGCGGCGCAGGAGATGAAAAGGCTGGGCAAGAGCTTCGACTACACGATGTTCGAAGGCGCCGGTCACGCTTTCTTCAGGGTGCAGGACGGGCAGTCTGGCGCGAACCTGAAGGCCACCCAGCAGGCCTGGCCCCGCATGGTCCAGTTCCTCAAGAAGAACCTCGAGTCAGGAGTCTCCCTGTCGGGCGACCGGGCGGAGCTACTGCAGGCCGTCATGAGCCTGAAGTGTGTCTGCGGCGATGCCCGTGACTCGTCGGACAGGACCGCGATCCTGCCCGTCCACGACGTGCATTACGACTGATCGTTGCGTTCGATCACCGGTTTCGCATGGAGAGGGCGAGCGCCCGGCGGTATCTTTCGCGATTGGCCGCATCGTAGAAATCGATAGGATTGTAATCGTCCGTCAGGACGATGCCGTGGCCGGGGTCCAGCTCCCATTGAGTGTTGAATGCCTCCCGGACCTCTGCGAGCGCATCGGGATGTACATCGGTGAAAGCCGGAGGATGCAGGAGGGTGAGCTCCGGGCGGAGAGAGCCGACGAACAGTGTGTTGCCCGCACGGATGCCGTGCACGCGGACGCTCGGAAACACGCTCCGAAGCGTCCGTGTAATGGAGGCGGCGACAAGATCGTTGGACGGATCCAGGTCGGCAAAGCTGTTCATGACCAGGACACCGTCGGGACTCAGGACATGCCGAATGGCCGTGAATGCTTCGCGAGTCATGAGGTGAGACGGGCTTGAGTCGCCGGTGAAGGCATCCAGGATCACGGCGTCATAGTGCTCGCGGGACGTGTTCAGGAACTGGCGGCCGTCGGCAATGAAAAGACGGAACGCCTTCGGATCCAGGTCGAAGAATCTCCTGGCGACGGGAACGACCGCAGGGTTGATTTCCACGACGTCGACGGCGACCCCTTCCCGGGCGAGCTCCCGCGGTACGATTCCGACGCCCATTCCGATGCAGAGAACGCGCTCCAGCCGGGGCGTGTACGCGCGCGCAAGCCCCTGCAGCATGTATGTGAACATCGAGACGCTGCGCCCCTGGGTTGCATCGTAGGTGTTCTGGATCAGGTAGTCGGTGAGGTAGAGACGGTAGGGTCGGTCGGTCTGCTGCAGAACTTGAAGCAGGCCGAAATTGGAGTTGCCGCGGTAGATCTCCACAAAGGAAGGATTGCGGAAGGCTTCAGCGCGCATCCCCCAGGCGCCTGATGCCAGACCGACGACGACGACCAGAGCCATGCCGGTCAGCGTGGAGGCCCTTCTCCTCCAGAGAAGAAAGTAGCAGATGCCGATGACCGCGAGGAGGGCCGCGGTGGCGTACATGGTCGCGGAATTGGGCAGGAGAGGGATCAGGACGTAGCCGATTGCGAGCGTCCCGACAAAGCTCCCGATCGTGCTCACCGAGGTCAGACGCCCCACGTTCCCTCCGACCTCGTTCACGGAGGTGGTCAACACCCGCACCAGGAACGGCCCTGTCATTGCCAGCAGACTCAAAGGCGCGAAGAAAAGAAACACCGAAGAGAGGAGGGAACCCGCCGCAAGGGGGAGCATGAGGAACAGGTACACCACCCACTCGCGAAGGGCGATGGCCAGCGCGAGGTACCCGGCGGCAATGGCGATGGCCCCGTACAGCCGGCCGAGTCGTGCCGAGCTCCCCACCAGACGCCCCCCCGCGTAGTAACCGGCCGCCAGCGCCACGAGCGTCACCGCAATCTGCGCGGTCCAGACGAAATGCGACGTGCCGAAATACGGCGCGAGCATCTTCGCCCCGAGGATCTCGACGATCATGATCGCGGCGCCCGTCACTCCCGCCGTGACGTAGAGGTAGAGCCGAAGTCCCCCGGCGGGCGGGGGTGACGCAGGAGATTCCTTTGACTTCATGCCCGTGCCCTCAGGGCAACGGGGCGCGGCGCAGGCAGACCGTGCATTCCTTCACCTCCGAGACCGCGCGCGGCGCGGGCGGTCGACGACCCTGCCGCGGAACCGCCAGATGAAACCGACCACCCCCGACGCGACCACGGCGGTGCCGAGGATGGCCCAGAAGGCCCAGATGCGATCGGCAAGCGGAATCCCCACGTTCATGGAGAACACGCTCACGACGAACGTAGGAACCATGATGGAAATCGTGATGATGTTGAGGGTCTTCATCAGCACGCTGATGTTGTTGTTGACGACGGACACCCGTGCATCCATGAGGCTGGCGAAGATGTTGGAATAGATCTCGGCCTGCCGGAAGCACTGCGAGTTCTCGATGATCAGGTCGTCCAGGTATTCGAGGTTTTCAGGTGAAAAGCCGATCTTCGCTCCACTGGCCTTCAACCTCTCGATGGCCACGCCATTGGAGTGAATCGAGTTCATGTAGTACACGAGGCTTTTTTCCAGAGTGAACAGGTTGATGAGGTGCCTGTTCTCCATTGAGCGCTGGATCTTGTCCTCCAGGGCGTCGGCGATCATGTTCATCACCTTCAGGTGCTCCAGGTAGTGCAGGGTCGTGCGGTAGAGGATCTTCAGCATCAGGTCGGGGAGCGAGGTCACCCGCTGGACGTGGTGAGTTTCGAGCGGCATCAACTCCTCCTGGGCGACGATCACCATCTTCTCCTTGAAGAGGAAGATTCCCATGGAAGAAACGGTGAACAGGAACTGCTCCGAGGAGGAATAGTTGCGCGGCCGGTTGACGATCATGGCCGCATGCTCGGGCTCGAATTCCAGTCGAGACAACTCATCCGGGTCGAGCGCTGAGTTCAGCGTGTGCTCGTCGATCTTGTGATCATTGATGAGCGCCTTCCGCTCCGCCTCGTCGGGGTTGAGGTAAAGCAGGATGTTGCACTCGCCGGCCGCGGACTCGCAGAGCTTCCCTTCCATGATGCGGTAATACTTCACCATGACGCATCACCCTCCCTCGACAGCGCCCCGAGGAACAGGCCGCTCGGAGGCCAGGAGTAGATCGATCGGTTTCGGCGAGTATTCACCGAAACCTGTCGGATGTCCACAGGGAACAGGGGCGGACAGGGTGAAGATCCCTGCCTAGAGGAAAAGTTGAATGAGCTGCGCAACCTCCAGCCCTTCCAGCTTCGGGCGGTCCTGGAACAGCTGTACGATCGCATCCACGCGCTCCGGCGGGAACTGTCCCGCGAGGTTGTTCCGCAGCTTGTCGAAGAGAAGCGGGAGGGCCTCGGCCCGCCTTCGCCGATGTCCGATCGGGTACTCGACAGCGATCTCTTCCGTCGCGCCGTCGTCGTCGAAAAATACCTGAAGGGAATTGGCAATCGAGTGTTTTTCCGGGTCCAGGTAGTCGGCCGAGTACCGGCGGTCCTCCTCCAGCTCCATCAGATTCCGAAGCTGGTCGATACGCGGATCCCGCGCCGTCTCATCCTCGTAGTGCTCGGCGCGCAGGTCCCCGTGGATCAGCGCCACTGCCACGGCGTACTGCAGGCAGTGATCCCGGTCCGCCGGGTTGCGCAGTGGGCCCCGCTTGTCGATGATGCGCATCGCGGATTCCTGTGTCCGTATTCGGATACGGCGGATCCGGTCCAGTCTGCCCTTCACGCGCCCGTGGAGTGCCAGGGCGGCCTCCACCGCTGTCTGGGCATGGAACTCCGCCGGGAACGCGACCTTGAAGAGGATGTTCTCTGCCACGTAGGAACCAAAAGGGCGGACGGCCCGCACGGGCCGTCCGCCGAACACAGCATCCTGGAAGCCCCAGCGGGGGGCGGAGAGCGCGGTGGGGTACCCTTGCTCGCCTGCCATGCCCATGAGTGCCAGGCGCACTCCGCGGGCCGTGGCGTCCCCGGCAGCCCAGGACTTGCGGAACCCGGTGTTCGGCGCATGCCGGTAGGTCCGAAGCGGCCCGATGTCGATCCATGCATTGGACAGGACATCCACGATCCGCTGGCGATCGCCGCCCATGAGCCAGGAGGCGGTGGCAGCAGTCGCCGCCTTGACCAGAATGACGTGATCCAGGCCCACGCGGTTGAATGAGTTTTCCAGTGAGAGAATTCCCTGGATTTCGTAAGCCTTGATCTGGGCCTCGAGAAGCCGCCGCACCGTGATCGGCGCAGCCCCCTCGCGGCGTCGACTCATCCAGTCCGCCACGGCCAGCAGGCCGCCGATGTTGTCCGAGGGGTGGCCCCACTCGGCGGCCAGCCAGGTGTCATTGAAGTCCAGCCAGCGAATCATGGTGCCGATGTTGAAGGCGCCCTGCACGGGATCCAGCTCGAAGCCGGTCCCCGGTACGCGGCAGCCGCCCGGCAGCACCGCGCCGTCGACGACAGGGCCCAGCCGGCGGCGGCATTCGGGAAAACGAAGCGCCAGCATGGCGCACCCCAGGCTGTCGGCCAGGCTCCACGAGGCAGCCTCGAAGGCAGTGCCGCTCTCAACGGGGCGTTCGGCAACGTAGCCGGCGATCTCGGACAGAAGCGCATCCGGCGCGGTGGCGGGCTCCCGCCCCCGCGGTGGCTCGTTCATCCTTCATTGTCCTGAACGAGCGGCACGTATTCCCTTGGCTCCGGGCCCGTGTAGCGGCTGATCGGGCGGATCAGCTTGTTGTTGGACCTCTGCTCGATGATGTGAGCCATCCAGCCGCTGATGCGGGCAAGGACGAACATGGGCGTGTACAGCTCTGTCGGAATGCCGCAGGAGCGGTAGGCAAGTGCGCTGTAGAAGTCCAGGTTGGGAAACAGCTTCTTCTCCCGCCGCATGACCTGCTCGATGCGTTCGGCCACGGAATAGAGGCGCTTCTCCTCAGTTGTCGCCGCCAGCTTCGAAGCCCACGCCTTGATCACGACGGACCGCGGGTCGGAAACCGTGTAGATCCGATGACCGAATCCCATGATCTTCTCTCCGCGCGCCAACCGGGCCAGGATGCCCCGTTCCGCCTCCCCGGGGTCCGCAAAGGCTTCGATCAGCTTCATCGCCTCCTCGTTCGCCCCGCCATGGAGCGGCCCGGCCAGGGCGCCGATTGCGCCGGCAACTGCGGAATGTACGTCAGACAGGGTGCTGATGGTGACCCGGGCCGCGAATGTGGACGCGTTGAACTCGTGCTCCGCGTAGAGCACGAGGGACACGTCCAGGCACCTACACAGATCCTCTGGTGCTGCCCGGCTCCGCAGGCCATGGAGGATGTAACCGGCCACAGTATCTTCGTCGGGTGGCAGCTCCTTGCCCTGCCGCAGCAGGAGAAGCGAAGGCAGAGCGGCTACCAGCCGATCCGCAGTCTGAAGGAGGTCGTCACCCTTCCGCTCCGGCTCGAGATTGCCGAGGAGGGAGACCCCCGTGCGAAGCACCCCCATCATGCTGTCCCCGGGCGGGATCTGCCCGAGGAGCCGAACCAGGTCGGGCGGCAGCCGGCGCAGCTCCTTCAGTTTCTGCCGGTAGTCAGCCAGCTCCCGTGACGAGGGAAGATTCCCCCTCAGCAGCAGCCACGCCACTTCCTCGAATCCGGCGTGCGCGGCGAGATCCTCGATCGAGTAGCCCCGGTAGCTGAGACCGCGGCCTTCGATTCCGACAGTGCAGATGGCGGAGTCCGCCGCCACGATGCCCGCCAGCCCGCCCACCTTCTTGCCCTTCGCGAAAGTGCGTTCGATTTCAGACCCGCGTTTGCTGTACTCAGCCATGCCTCTGCCTTCGCTCTTTTTCCTCGTAGCCGAGCAGGTCATACAGCTCGGCCCTGGTCTGCATGTCCGGCAGTACTTCTGCCTGTGTCCCTTGCTCACGTATTGCACGGAACACGCGCAGGGCTGCCCGGTTCATCGCACGGCTGGCCGAAAGCGGGTACAGCGCCATGTCGACTCCCGCGGAGGCCAGCTCCGCTTTTGTGAACGCGGGAGTGAGCCCGAATTCGGTGAGGTTCGCGAGCACCGGCCGGCCGGTCGCCTGCTTGAAAGCCTTGTACTGTTCCAGGTCGCCGAGCGCTTCCGGAAAGATCATGTCCGCGCCTGCCTCGGCGTACGCCGCGGCCCGCTCCAGGGCCTTTTCGAGACCCTCCACCGCAACGGCGTCTGTCCGTGCCATGATCACGAATCCCGGCTCGGTCCGCGCGTCCACCGCGGCACGAATCCGGTCGACCATCTCCTGGCTGCTCACCAATGCCTTGCCGGGCCGGTGGCCGCAGCGCTTGTCGCTGACCTGGTCCTCGATGTGAATCGCCGCGACGCCGGCACGCGTCATTTCCCGCACGGTACGTCCGATCATGAGCTCCGCTCCATAACCGGTGTCCACGTCCGCCAGGAGCGGAAGGTCCACGGCGCCGGTGATGCGCCGAGCGTCCTCCAGCACGTTGTCGAGGGTTGTCACACCGAGGTCCGGCAATCCAAAGGAGAGGTTCGCTACCCCGGCCCCGGAAAGGTACAGAGCTCGAAATCCCACGCGCTCGGCCATGAGCGCAACGAGGGCGTTCGGAGTGCCGGCGATCTGAAGAGGCCTCTCAATGGCCAAGGCACGGCGAAACCTCTCGCCGGCGCTCACGTTTTTCACCTTGTCCTCTCAGGCCAGAGACGGGATTCCCACGCGGGGATCGACGTCCGCGGCGTAGTCCACCGTGGGGAAGTCGAAGCCGCAGATCCTCGACAGCTCCTTCCTGTACCCCTCGAAATCGGCGAGCTGCGGGAGATTCTCCGTCGTGACGCTTGCCCAGAGCTCTTCGACCCGCCGCTGGATGCCAGGGTCGAGCTCGCGTTCATCGAGGCGGATCCTGCCGGCCTCGTCGACCGGTATCTCCCCCGGGACGTACAGTTTCTCCCGAAGCAGGCGGTCCATCTGTTCAATGCACCCCTCGTGGGTTCCCCGATCCTTCATGACGCGGTACAGCAGGGCGATGTACAGGGGCACGAAGGGAATGGCAGCGCTGGCGAGCGTCACCACGGCCTTGTTGACCGCGACGAGCGCCCGGCCATCCACAGGAGCAAGTGAGGCGGTGAGAGAATGAGCCGTGGCCTCCAGGTGCTCCTTGGCGCGGCCGATGGTCCCCTCCCTGTAGATGGGGGCGGTCAGCGACGATCCGATGTAAGAGTACGCGACGGACATCACGCCGCGGGCAAGCAACCCCGCGGCGCGCAGTGCGTCCATCCAGAGCTTCCAGTCCTCTCCGCCCATGACTGCCACGGTGCCCTGGATCTCCTCTTCCGTGGCAGGAGGCACGGACGTTTCATAGACCTGGCCGGTCTGGAAATTGACGGTCTTGTTCGAATAGGGCCTGCCGATCGGCCGAAGGGCGGAGCTGTGCGTCCCGCGCCGGGGCGCCGCCAGACTGTACACCACCAGGTCCACGGGTCCGGTCGTTCGTTTCAGGAGCGCGAGCGTCTCTTCCTTGACCGGGTCCGAGAAGGCGTCGCCATTGAGGCTCCACGCGCAGAGGCCCGCCTTGCGCGCCTCCTCTTCGAAGAAGGCGCTATTGTACCACCCCGCCGAGGCGGTGCGATCGCCATCCGCGGGCCGCTCGTAGAAGACCCCGACCGTGTCGGCGCGCGCGCCGAAGGCAGCGGCGATCCTCGTGGCAAGCCCGTAGCCCGTGGAGGCCCCGATGATGAGGACCTTGCGCGGCCCCGGGGTCAGGGCGGGCCGCGACGAGATGAAGCGGATCTGCTCCTGGACGTACTCTTCACACCCATGGGGATGAACGGAGAGGCACACGGCACCACGAATCCTGCGTTCTACCAGCATGGGAAGATAATACTGATTTGAGCTCGATAACGACGACTGCCGGCAATCTGGTGCCCGGCCGCCGGATTCTCTTCTTCCCCTACCTCAATTCCTCGTCGAACACCACCGCAACTTTCCCGCAGCGGCCGTCTGCCATCAGGCGATATGCCTCGTCGGCCTTTTCCAGGGGAAAACGGTTCGTCACAAGCGTCTCAGGGTGCAGTTTCCACGCGACGAGCCGTTCCACGAGGTCCTCCATGAGCCAGATGCTCGTCACCCATGAGCCGTAGAGGGTTTTCTGATCGTGGAGCAGATCGGGGCTGGGATCGAACCTGATGCTGCCCCCCTCTCCGACGAGCGCAATCTTTCCCCATTTTCGAGTCGCCCGCACAGCGAGCCGCCGCGCATCATCCTTCCCCGAGCAATCTATCGCGCGCTCGCAGCCCCGGCCTCCGGTCAGGTCCCTGACATGCGTCAGCGTGTGATCGTCGAAGGGAAGAGCGTGGTGGACCAGACCCATCTTTCTGGCCAGCTCGATACGTTCGGTGACCACATCCACCCCGATCAGCGTGCGCGCTCCGAGGGCCTTTGCGAGCATCAGCGTGGCCAGCCCGACCGGACCCAGTCCGGTGACGAGGACGCTGTCATTGCCCGAGGTGCCGATTTTCTCCAGCGCCTCGTAGCAGGTGCCGAAGCCGCAGGCCACCTGGGCGCCATCCGTATAGGAAAGCTCCTCGGGGAGCGGGACGAGGTCCTTCTCGTCGGCCAGCAGGTACTCCGCCATTCCGCCGTCCCGCTGCCAGCCGTACGCGGCCCGCAGCGGGCTGGTGCAGCTGATCATGAACCCGCGGCGGCAGTCGTAGCAGACCCCGCAGCCCGAGATGTGATAGACGATGACCCGGGCGCCCTCGACGAACCGCCTGAGCCCCGGGCCGCACCGCACGATCTGACCGCAGGGCTCGTGCCCCGCGATGACACCCTGGTACCCTTCCGGACCCTTGCCGAGGTGCTCGCGGTAGATCGCCCGGATATCGCTTCCGCAGATGGTCGAAGATTTCATGCGCACCAGCACCTGGCCGTGGCCGGGCTCCGGCACGGGGTACTCCTTGAATGCGACGGTGCTGTCGCCAGGAAGGATCGCTCCTGTCATCGAGCTCTTCATTCCATTCTCCTCGATCCGTCAGAGGTCCACAAAGATCTTCATGGCCTGATCTCCCTGCTCGTCGATGTAGCGATACGCATCCTTGTACCGCTCCAGCGGGAAATGGCGCGAATACAGCGGCTCGGTCCTGATGGACCCATCGGCAATCCACTGGACTGCGGTCTCGTAATCCTCGCGCCGGTACATCATGGAGCCGATCATCAGGAGCTCGTGCTCGCCGACGCGTGCCATGTCGATGGCCGGCCTGCTTCCGAAAACGCCCACGATGACGATCGTGCCGCCCTTGTCGATGGCGGAAATCGCCTGGCCCATGGCTGCCTCGCTGCCGACCGCCTCCAGCGCCACATCGAATCCCTCTCCGCCAAAGGCACGCGCCACGGCTTCCGCGAGGGGCTCCGTCCGCGCATTGGAGACGGCATCGATGCCCACCTGCCGGGCGACTTCCAGGCGGTATTCGCTCAGGTCGGTGACGAGGACCTTCCGCGCCCCGCGCCGCCGGCATCCCTGGGCGACCAGGTTTCCGATCGGTCCGGCACCGAGCACGACGACGTTGCGCCCCTTCAGGTCTCCCGCGCGGCCGCTGGAGTGGACCGCCACGGCGACCGGTTCGACGAATGCTCCCTGTTCGGGGGTGAACGTGTCAGGCAGGACGACGATCTTGTCCGCCTCGGTGACCTGCAGGTCCTGCGCCACTCCGGGCGCCCGGAAGCCGCGGACGATGAGATTTTCACACACGTTGTACCGGCCCCGGCGGCAGGGGCGGCATTTCCCGCAGACCACCTGCGGCGTGGCGGTCACCTTCATACCGGGACGGATCCCGGTGACCCCCTCCCCGACCGTCACGACAATCGCGCTGTACTCGTGCCCCTGCACGACGGGGTAGTCCACGAAGGGGTGCGTGCCGTGATTCACGTGCACGTCGCTCCCGCAAACCCCGATCCGCTGGATTCGCATCAGGACCTGGCCGGGCCCGGCCGCCGCGTCGGCGACGGTGCGAAGCTCGATCGTGCCGGGTGACGTCATGACTGCCTGTCTCATTCCCGATTCCTCCTGCCGGGTTCCCCCGCCTCCATGTCGGGGCGGATGAGCACCTTCAAAGCCCCCTCTTTCCCCTGTTCGATCAGCTCGATGCCGGTGTGGAAACCGGACAGGGGCACCTCGTGGGACACGAGCGAAGAGACATCGATCTTGCCGGTCTGCAGGAGCCGCACCGCCTGGATGGAATTCCGCACGGAGGTGTACGAGGAGAGGAGGACGAGGCCCTTGCGGAAGATCGTGAAGGCGTCGAACGCGACCTTGCTCGTGCGCGGAGGCACGCCGAAGAGCAGGACCCGGCCCCCGCTGCGCACGTAGGGAAGGGTCTTCTCCATCACCGCGGGGACCCCGGTCGCGTCGACAACGACGTCGTACCCGTCTTCCGGCAGGCCCTCGAAGGACGATGCCACGCCGGCGGCGCCCGACCTGCGGGCAAGCTCGAGCCGGGCCGGGTTCTTGTCCACCGAGGTGATCTCGCTCGCCCCTTCCAGGAGGATCGATTTCAGAAGCAGGATGCCGATGGGCCCCGCGCCGAGGATCAGCACCTTGTCGGCCAGGGAGAAGCCCGCGTGCTGCACGCCGTGCAGCACGCAGGAGAGCGGCTCCACGAATGCGCCGGCGGCAAAGGGAAGCGTCCCGATATTGAACGCCGCTTTATCGGGGACGGCGACGAACTGCGCCATTCCCCCGGGCAGAGTCACCCCGACCCCGTTCCACTTCTCGCAGAAGTTCTGGCGGTTGGAGAGGCAGGCGGCGCAGTTGTCGCAGGAGATGTTGGGCTCCACGGCGACGTGATCGCCCGGCGCGAACCGGGTCACGCCTGCGCCGACGGCCGTGACGATGCCGGAAAACTCGTGTCCCGGGATGACCGGGTACGTGCCGAGGTATTCGCCGCGGAAGATGTGGATGTCGGTGCCGCAGATGCCGCTCGCCTTCACCTCGATGAGCACATCGTGGTCCCCGACCGCCGGGACGGGCAAATCCTTGACCGTGATCTGCCCCGGTTTCTCGATGACAGCCGCCTTCATACCTTCTCCTTTTCGCCGAGCCCGGCGCTCACCCCTTTACCGCGCCCTGCGTGAGCCCTTTTACCAGTGATTTCTGCGTCATCCACCCCACAACGATAGCTGGCAGGATCGCGATCGTTGACGAGGCGGAAAGCTGGGCGATGAACATTCCCTGCTGCTCCCTGAACCGCGCCATGTAGACAGGCAGGGTCGCCGTGTCGTTCGCGGTCAGGTTGAAACCGAGGAAGAACTCGTTCCAGATGAAGACTGCGACGAGCAGGCCGGCGGAGATGATGCCGGTCCTCACCAGCGGCATTGCGACGAACACCATCTGCTGGAAGCGACTGCATCCATCGATCCCGGAAGCTTCGATGATTTCCAGCGGCACGTCCGAGAAGAACGAGTGCACCATCCACACGACGATGGGGACGTGGAAGCCCACGTAGGCGATCAGGAGCCCCAGCGGGGTCTTGTTCAGGCTGAAGGCCTGGAACCAGGTGTACAGCGGGATGAGCACGGCGACGGGGGGAAGAAGGATCGTCGTGATGAACCACGAATGGATCCTGTCGCGGGATTCCTTCCTGCGGAACCTTCCGAATACAAGGACGAACGCCGCCGGGACACCCAGCGCGAGGCAGACGGTCGTGCCGGCCACGACCTGGAAAAGGGAATTCCTGAGGTATCCGTACATGCTCGAATCGCTCAGCACCTTGCTGAAGGTTTCCAGGGTGGGGTTGAAGATCAAGCCAGGGCTGACCGCCTGGTACTCTGTCTTGAACCCCGAGATGAACATGTACAGGATCGGCGAGACATAGATGATCGCCACCGCATAAATCAGGATCGAGAGCGCAGCAATGCGGACATTCTTCCTGAATCGCGCTGATCGACCCCAGCCCGGCTTCGTATGTGCTCGATTCATGGTGCCTCTCCCCTCAGGCCTCGGCCATCCTGCGCCGTCTCAACGAGCGGTACAGGAGATTGACCGCGAGCAGCGTGAGGATGACCGTGATCGTCGCGAGAGCTCCTGCCCTCCCGACGTTGGATGCGTTGAACACCTGCATGTACACCGCGTACGGCAGCGTGTAGGAGCGGGTGCCGGGGCCGCCGGCCGTCGTGACGAGGATGAGACCGAACTCCTTCACGACAAAGACGAGGCCGAGCATCACCGCGACTCGCATGTGATTGGTGATCAGGGGCAGCTTGACGAGAAACGTGGACTGCAGCCAGTTCGTGCCGTCGATCCGCATGGCGTCATTGAGGTCGACAGGGATCCCCTGCAGCCCTGCCAGGATAACCAGGACGAAGAAGGGCATCCACTGCCACCAGAACAGGAAGATGATCACCAGGAGGGGCCGGTAGCTGAGGAGGTCGACCGCATTGAGACCGAGGGCTTTGACGAGGACACCGTACCAGCCGAAGGTCGTGTTGAAGATCGTGGATTTCCAGATCACGCCGCTCGCGGTGGACATCACGAAGAAGGGGCCCAGCATGAGTGTCCGTGCGACATTCACCCCGGGGACGGGGTTGTCCAGGAGGATGGACACCATGAATCCGGTGATGACGCACAGGATGAGCGTCGCGCCCGTGATGAGTATCGTCTGCCAGACGATGGCGTAGAACTCCGGGATTGCCGGAAAGCGCGGGACGCGGAGAAAGTACAGGTAGTTGTCGAAGCCGATGAAGCTCACCGGCAGATCCGGACGCGCGAGGTTCCACCTGAGAGTCGAATAGATCATCGTGAGAATGAACGGAACCTGCGTCATGACCGCAACGACGACGATCGCCGGAAGGACAAACGCCAGATCGCGCTTCTTCTTTGTCATCATCATCGTGCCAACCTCTCGCCGATGTGTTTCCCTGGGCTGCGGAGAATGAAGAGGCCTGTCCGGGTCCCCTGGCGGGCCACCGGACAGGCGATGCGTCACATCGAGGGAGCTGTTCCTATTTCTGGTAGCCCCCGTCCTTCGCGACCTGGTTGAAAAGATCGTTGGTCTTCTGGATCGCTTCATCCAGCGTGATCTTATCAACAACGTAGTCCGCGAGGTACTGGGTCATCTGCGTGCCCGCGTCCGCAAACTCGGGGATGGCAATGTACTGCAGCCCCACGTAGGGAACAGGCTCGAGCGTCGGGTGGGTGAAATCCGTGGATTCCAGTGTCTTCAGGGTCATGGTCGCGTACGGGGCGTTCCTGTAAGCGGAAAGCTTGTACGTCGACGATCGGGAAGCCGGCGGGGTGCTCGATCCTGTCGGATCCAGGTCAACCGTCATCTTGATGAAATCCTTCGACGTTGCCCACAGCATGAAGTCGAACACTGCCTTCTTCTTGTCCGCGGGGCTCTTGGGATTGATGCCCATTGCCCAGTTCCACAGCCACGACGTGTTGGTCTGCATCTTCTGGTGCGGCGGCATCGCATAGCCGACCTTGCCCTTCACCTTCGACCCCGCGGATTCCAGCGGCGGCGCGATGGAGGTTGCATCATAATAGATACCGCACTTGCCGGACTGCATGAGCGCGATGCACTCGTTGTACGTATAGGACAGGATGTCCTTCTGTCCCGCGTCGCGGAGGATCTTCTTGTACATCTGCCAGGCGGCTCTCTGCTCGGGGGTGTCGACGGTCGCGTTCCAGTCCATGTCGTAGAACCTGCCGCCGAAAGCGTTGACGATCGTCACGAACGGGGCCCCGCTCATGCCCCACCCGGGGGCGCCGCGCATCGTCATGCCGACGATACCCTTGGCCGGATCATTGATTTTCTTTGCCAGCTCGTAGATCTGGTCCCACGTCGGCTGGTCCGGCATCTTCAGACCCTTGGCGGCAAAGAGCTCCTTGTTGTACATGATGAACGAGCTTTCCCCATAGAAGGGGATGGCGTATTCCTGGCCATTGACTGAAAGCGACCCCACCATGCCCTGGATGAGATCGGCGCGGTCGTACCATGCGAGCTTGCTGGCAGGCAGCGCCTTGAAATACGGCTCGAGATTCTCGAGCCATCCGTTCTTCGCCCAGTTGCTCGCCTCGTACGGGCCGATGAAGAACAGGTCGTACGTCGTCCCGCCGGTTGAAGCTTCCGTCGTGAGCTTCTGCCGCAGGTCGTTTTCGGGAAGGACGGCGATGTTGACCGTCACACCGTCAGCCTTGTACTTGTCCTTGGCGATCCTCGACAGCGCCTGGGAAATGGGATTGTTCGCCAGGGCGATGTTGATGGTCACGGGAGCCGCGAATGCCTGTGCGCCCGCTGCGAGGAACAGCGAGAGGCACATCAGACACACAAGAAAGGCGGAAACTCTCTTCATGGCATACCTCCTTGAGAGACGTTCAAGGTTACAACGTAACCCGGGAAAGGCACAGTTCTTTCAGGGACGAATCCGGCCCTTCGAGTCCAGCCTTCCACGCGAAAGGTAGCCTCTCGCCCCGGCGTCGGGAAGTTACCCGGGTACTGAAGTTTCAAATAATTGTACTAGTACCGGGCCTGTGCTAAGCTCCCGCGCGTGGATGAACTGCGTTCTACGCGGTTCCGGTCATGGATCGCGGCCCGAGCACCCAGCTTCGGAACTGTTCTTGCGGGTCATGGCACGGCCGGGCTGTTGTTCTTCCTGACATTCCGCAATTCCACGCTCCGCCCGGTCTGGCTCCCCCAGTTCTACGTCCTCCTGTCCCTCGCGACAGTGCTCCTGCTGATCGTGCGGCGCTACCAGAAGAAGTCCCAGCGGATCATTATCCTGCTCTGCGCAATGACGGCGGAGGTGTTCCTCGGCATCCCCCAGGGGCCCGAGCTGGTCACCGGTGCCGTGCTGGGCACCGTGTTCATCTGGGCAACGATGACGGAAATGCAGGGGGTCATCGCCTACGTGATCTCGGTCGGCTATTCCATCGTGCTCGCGTCCATCCACTGGCCGCTCGTTGCGTGGGGAGTGAAGGTCGAAGGGGCGTCCCCGGAGTACGCGATCCTCTTCGGCCTCTACCTGCTGTTCATGACGTGGCTCGCGGGGCTCGTGGGATCGCGCGGCCACGTCATACGGAGCCAGCAGGAGGAGATCCTGCGCATCGACCGCACCGTCAAGGCGCTCTCAGAGGCGAACCTGGATTTCCAGGAGCTCGCAACCCGGGTCCAGAGGGAAACCGAGGTGGAAGAGCGCAAGCGCATCGCCCGCGAGGTGCATGATATCGTGGGGTATACGCTCACCAATATTCAGATGATGATGGAAGCCGCGATGGATCTGGCGAAGGGCAGGAAAAAAGGGCTCGAGGACCTCCTGGTACAGACACGAGACCAGGCGCAGCGCGGGCTGTTGGACACCCGCCGGGCCATGCGAAAGCTGCGGGAAGCACCGCTGCCCCAGTTGAGCGGGATGCAGAGAGTCGCCGAGGTGGCGCGGATCTTCCAGAGAGCCACGAAAGTGACGGTCCACGTCAACTCCGGCAACGCCCCTTCGAGCTTCGACGAGGCGATCGACGAGGTGATCTACCGCACCGTGCAGGAATCCCTGACAAATGCGCTTCGGCACGGGAACGCGACGGAGCTCTCTGTCAACTTCTGGGTGGTGGAGAACGCGGTGAGGGTCAGCATCGACGACAACGGGGAAGGCTCCAAGGAAATCGTTCCGGGGGTCGGGCTGGCGGGCATGACTGAACGAATTGCGCACCTGGGCGGCACGATCAAGGCAGAGAATACGACCTTCGGATTCCGTGTCCTTGCAGAGATTCCGCTGCGCCGACGGGAGGAGGCATGAAGAAGATCCGGATCCTCCTCGTCGACGACCAGGTCCTGTTCGTGGAGAGCCTCCGGACGGTGCTGGAGACGCGCGCCACGGACTTCGAGGTTGTCGGGGTCGCCCTGAGCGGCCGCGAGGCCATCCGGCTGGTCATCGAGAAGCAGCCCGACATCATCCTCATGGACGTCCGCATGCCGGACATGGACGGCGTCGAGGCGACAAAGATCATCCACGGGGCGTACCCCAGGATCAATGTCCTGATGCTGACCACATTCGACGATGACGTTCACGTCGTGGAGGCGCTGAACCACGGAGCGGCCGGCTACATGCTCAAGGACATCCCTCCGGAAGAGCTGATCGTCTCTCTCCGCGCCGTCCACAGCGGCTCGATCATCATCTCGCCGCAGGTCGCGAACAAGGTCCTGCGGAATCGAGAGGGGGATGCCTCGCCCGATGAAGGCACCGAGACTCGGACGACGCCGTCCGGGGAGAGCTCTTTTCTCCGCTTCCTGAGCAAGCGCGAAATCGAGATCCTCCGCCTGATCGGAGAGGGCGCCGACAATGTCCGCATCGCGAAGAAGCTCTCGATCGCCGAGCAGACAGTGAAGAACCACGTGAGCGTGATCTACTCCAAGCTGCACGTGCACAACCGCATGCAGGCAATGAAAATTGCCAACTCCCTGAAGAGTCACCTGGGATTGGAATAGTACTAGTACTATTCCTCCCTGAACCGGTACCGGCGTAACTTCCTCGAACAAAGGCGGCGGGAATACTATCGCCCGGGCAACGAGGAGGTCATCATGGATCAGGTCACACAGGCTGCTCCGATCCTGGAGAGGTTCCGCGTCAAGGGGAGGATCGCCCTCGTCACGGGGGCCGGGCAGGGAATCGGCCGGGCGTTCGCCCATGCACTCGGAGAAGCGGGCGCGGCCGTCGCCCTGGTCGACATCGCCACCGATCCCGTTCGGCAGGTGGCGGAGGAGCTGAAGGCAAAAGGCGTGGAAGCCCTGGCGATCCGAGCGGACGTGACGGACCGCGGCGAGGTCGGGCGGATGATCGAGACGGTGGTGAAGAAATGGGGAACACTCACCATCGGCGTCAACAACGCCGGCATCGGCCAATGGATCGATGCGGAGAATATCACCGAGGACATCTGGCGGAAGGTCATGGGCCTGAACCTCGACGCCGTTCTGTCGTGCGCGCAGGCCGAGGCCCGGGAAATGAAAAAGAAAGGATACGGGAAGATCATCAATACCGCATCCATGTCCGGCCACATCGTCAATACCCCGCAGAACCAGACACCGTACAACGTGTCCAAGGCGGGGGTGATCCACCTGACACGGAGCCTCGCGGCAGAGTGGGCCCGGTACGGCATTCGCGTCAACTCAATCAGCCCGGGGTACACGAAGACCGCGCTCGTCGAGAACCTGATTGCCACACCGGAAGGAAAGAAAATGCTGGAAGCCTGGATGCCGCTCATCCCGATGCACCGCATGGCAGAGGTCACCGACCTGCAGGGCGCGGTTGTCTACCTTGCCAGCGAGGCATCTGACTACATGACCGGCTCGGATCTCGTTATCGACGGGGGGTACTGCGTCTGGTGAACCGGAGCTTCAGCTCCCTGGACGTCAGCCCGCCCGTGTCGGGAAGCAGCCAGTCGGCATCGCCGAGATCCCGGCCGATGCCGACAGCGAACATCCCGGCGGCCTTGATGGCCTGGATCCCCACCCGCGCGTCCTCGACGCCCGCGCAGCTCTCGCACGCCGTGCCCACTCCCTCGGCCGCCTTGAAGAAGACCTCGGGGTCGGGTTTCCCTTTCACGATTCCCCCGGCGTCCACCAGGTGGTCGATCGAGCCTTCGATCCCAAGGCGCTTCACGATCTGGGGCGCGTTCCTGCTCGCCGATGCGATTGCGATCCGGATCCCGTCCTGCCTCAGGCTGGAGAGAAGCGCCCCGATGCCCGGAAGGAGATCCGCGGGGGTAATGCCTTCGATCAGCTCCAGGTAGTATCCGTTCTTCCGCGCGGCGAGCTGCCCTATCTCGGCCGCGTTCACGTCCAGCCCCGCTTCGCGAAGGATGATGCGGAGGCTTTCCTGCCTGCCGACGCCGCGGAGCAGTTCGTTCACGGACCGGCTGAACGGGATGCTCTCTTCGGCACAGAGCCGTTCCCACGCCCTGAAGTGAAGCTCCGCGGTGTCCGTCAGAACTCCGTCGAGATCGAAGATGACGCACTCCAGCCGGGGCGCGAGGTCCACGGAGGCCGCCTGGCGGGGTGAGAGAGGGATCTCGCGGCCGCGATGCGTGACCGTCATGGAGGGCCCTTCCCTCAGGAGGTACGTTGCCGTGGCGCGGGTGAGATTCACCTCGAGAACCCTCCCCCTGCAGCGGATGCGGAAGCGGAGCCTGCCCCACGCGGCGGGGAGACGTGGAGAGAACGAGAGGCGCCCGTCGTAGTCGCGCATGCCGGCAAAGCCGTGCACGATCGAAATCCACGTACCGGCCATCGCCGCCGTGTGCACACCGTCTTCCACATTTCCGTTGATGTCGTCGAGGTCCATGCGCGCCGTGCGGGAAAAGTACTCGTACGCCTTGTCTGCGTAGCCCAACTCGGCCGCCGCCACGCTCTGGATGCAGGGCGAAAGGGATGAGTCGCCGGTGGTCAGTGGATCGTAGTAGTCGAAGTTCCGCTTCTTTTCCGCAAGGGAAAACCGGTTGCCGAGAAGCACCTGGGCGAGCACGACGTCGGGCTGCTTCAACACCTGGTACCTGTAGATGACCAGCGGGTGGTAATGGAGGAGGAGCGGGTAGTTTCCCCTCGGCGTCCCGGCGAAGTCCCACCTGGCGCGATCCAGGAACGAGTCGTCCTGCGCGTGGATTCCCAGGGCCTCATCAAATGGCACGAACATGCCCTCTGCGGCGCGGCTCCAGTCCGCGGGCTCGTCCTCCGCGAGCCGGATCGCTTTCGCAATTCGGATGAACTCCCCCGGCTGCTCTGCGCGCAGTTTCCGGGCCACCGACGCTGCATAGGCGAGGTGCTCCCGGGCCATGAGGTTCGTGTAGGTGTTGTTGTTGACCAGCGCGGAATACTCGTCCGGGCCGGTCACCTCGTTGATGCAGAACGCATTCCCCTTTCGCGGCACGTAGTCCCCGAGATCCGTCCAGAGGCGCGCCGTCTCGAAGAGCATCTCGGCACCCCGTTCCAGCAGGAGCGTCGTGTCGTCCGTGGCGTCCACGTATGTGCGAAGCGCGTGCGCGATGTCTGCGTTGATGTGATACTGCGCCGTGCCTGCGGGATAGTAGGGGGACGTTTCCTCACCCCCGATGGTTCGCCAGGGGTAGAGAGCGCCCTTCTGGCTCATCTCCGCCGCCCGCGCCCGGGCCTTGTCCAGGATGGAGCAGCGGTAGCCCAGGAGTGAGCGGGCGATCTCAGGTTTCGTGTAGGTGAAAAAGGGGAGAACGTAGATCTCCGTGTCCCAGAAGTAATGCCCTTCGTAGCCTTCACCGGTGAGACCCTTGGCCGCGATGCTCGTGCGACCATTCCGGCCCGCCGATTGGAGCAGGCTGAAAAGGTTGAACCGCAGGCCCTGCTGCAGAGACTCATCGCCTTCTATTTCAATGTCCGCCGCGTCCCAGAAATCCTCGACAACCTCGCGCTGCTCGGCGAGGAGCACGTCGAAGCCTGCCTCCCGCGCGCGGCGGGCATCCTCCGCGGCGCGTGCCGCGCATTCCTCCGCGGGCAACTCGAGCGAAGAGCAGTATCCGAGGAACTTCGTGAGATGCAGGCTGACCGGGCCGGGGACCTCTGGGCTGGAGGCGGCATCGCGCAGACCCGCCTGCAGCGTGACCGTCACGAGGTCCTCTGCGGCGATAGTCGTGACCGCCGCTTCCCCCAGCGAGGATGCTGCATCCAGGGCATGATCCATGGCGCATGCGGCAGTCAGCCTTGTATTCCGGGTCTCCTGGACCATGAACCCGCGCAGCCCGTCCGCGCCGCGGCGTGTCGAGGTGATCGGGCTCTCGATGAAATGCGACCCCTTCCTCGGATCGTGCCCCGAGGCCTGGTTTCGAACCCTGCCGTCGATGGACGAACGGAGGACGATCGAGCCCGGGCCGTCAGGCAGCGTGATGGCCCAGTCGATGGCTGCAACGTGGGGCCGCCGGAAGCTGACGAGGCGGCGGACTGAAAGCTCGAGGTGCCGGCCCGCCGGCGATCGCCACTGCACCACCCTGTGGAGCGTGCCGGCGCGCATGTCCAGCGTTCTTTCGAAGGAGAGGATCGTCCCCGTGGAGAGGTCGAATGGTTGGCCCTCCACCGTGAGGTGGATCGGCTTGCCATCGGCGATGTTCAGCATCACCTGCCGGTTCTTCGCATACCCGTATGCCACCTCGCCGTAGAGGATCGGTGTCTCGTCGAAGAATCCGTTCAGGTACGTGCCATTCACGCCGGCGGGGAAACCCTCCTCGAAGCCCCCCCGCATGCCGAGGGAGCCGTTGGCCAGAGCGAAGATCGTTTCGCTGCGGGCTGCCAGGGAGGGGTCGAACGAGGTCTCGCGAATTCTCCATGCCTCGGGGGGATACGGTGACCTGGGAACCCGCATGGGGCGGCCCTCCGATTCTCAGCGCGTACCGCAGCTCTCCCGCAGGGCGAGCGCGGTGGGGAGGACGCTCCGCAGGGAGGGAAGCGGCCGTCCCTTCGCCAGGAAAACCGCGGCGGTTGAAAGCCCCATGTATTTCGCGATGTCCTGTATCGTCGTCGCCATGATGGGTGCAATCGATGAACAGACCAGGATAGTCCCACGAGTCCCGCCGGATGTCAACCGGCGGGGTCTATGCGACCGATAGAGAAAGGATGCTTGCGGGCGGCACCCTCACGACGGTCTGGAACAACTACTTCCTTCCGCTCGTGATGCTGAGCGACAGCAACAGGTACCCGCTCATTCTCGGCATCACGACGATCTATTCGCTCGAGGGATTCCCGGTCTACAACCTCATGCTCATGGGGGCTTTTCTGACCGCCATTCCCCTCCTCATTCTTTTCGCCGTCTTGCAGAGGTTCCTCGCTCCCCAATTGACGGGAGCGATCAAGTAGGCAGGGATCCAGTCCTCACCTGGGCGCGAGACGGTACATCGCAATCGAATACGCACCGACGTCCAGGCCCGAAGGACCGGGAATGAACTCTTCCTCCCTGAGGACGACGTTCGGCGCTTTCCCCGGCACGTTTGCTGCCATTGGATCGGGTCCCGTGATCGTCCACCTGGTTGCGTTCCCCGCGATCCGTGCCGGACCCCAATCCACAACGAGGCGATCGCTGGTCGAGGTCGGGTTCATGATCGCGATTGTCACGGCCTTTCGATCCTCAGTCAGTGCGGCCGAGACATCAAGTTGTCCTGTGCGCCCCGCGATGAGGACTGGTATCGTGCCGAAATGGTTGCGGTAGAGCTTCAGGACCACGCCCGTTGTATCCAGGATCGCGGCCGTCCGCGACGTCTTGATCCCGCCGATCACGTTGACCGTCTGGGCGTAATTTGCCATGAAATAGATGTCGCTGTTCCTGAAAAACGCGTGCAGCCCCCTGGCAACGCCCAGGGCATCCTTGAGATGGTACTGCACGCCGAGCTCGCCGTAGACGTAGTGGCCATACCAGTAGTTCCACTCGTCCATCGCGATCCGGATGTCGCGTCCCGCCAGCTCGGGGATCGATTTCCGGTAGTACCGGTGGGCCTGGGCGATCCGGTCGATGTCCGAGGCGAGCTGACGCGAATGGGCCTCCACGTCCTGGAGCTCCTTGCGGTAGATGTGCTCGCTGATCAGGTTCATGTGGGATGCGCTTTCCTTGAGAATGGTTTCATCCCATGCCCCCACCGAACCGACCCCGACCACCTGCGCATTCGGATCGATCGCCCGTATGGCATCGACAACACTGTTGTGCTTCCTGACGTACTCCCCGATCGGCATATGGCCGAGCTGCCATTGGCCGTACATTTCGTTTCCCACTGCCCACCAGGAGACGTGGAACGGCTCGGGATGCCCCTTCGAGGAGCGAAGCTTTCCCATCGGGGTCTCAGCCGTGCCCACGCAATACTGGACCTCCTGGGCGACCTCCTCCACGGTTCCCAGCCCGGTGTTGAGCGCGACGTAGGGCTCTGCACCGATCATGACCATGAGGTCCATGAACTCGTGGATCCCGACGTCGTTCGACTCGACCCCCTTCCAGGCCGGATTCTGCCTCGGAGGCCGGGTGTCGCGATCCCCGATCCCGTCGCGCCAGTTATAGCCGCTCACGAAATTCCCCCCCGGCCACCGGTAGATCGGAGCGCCGAGCTCCTTCAGGAGGGCGACGACCTCGGGTCTCCATCCATCCAGCTTGTCCGCGGGCATGAGGGAGACGGCGCCGATGCGGAAGTTGCCTTTCCCGGTTCCCGTGATCTCGATCCTCGCATTCTCGCTGGATGCGGTCGCGCGAAAGCTCAAGGGAATGATCCGATACGTGTCGCTGAGGGTACCCGCGGGTTGCGCGAGGGCCTCTCCGTTGTCCTGAACCAGGTGGACGCTCACCGTCACCCCGGCATCGCCTGCGAGGACGATCCGCCCCGAATAGGACTTGCCCTGCACGAGCGCGAGGCCTTCCTGCGAGATGCCGGTTGCGCTCCCGTCGCCCGGGACGCTCACAGAGGGCGAATGTATTCCGGTGAACGGCCGGGAATCGTCCATCGAAACAGTACCGGGCGGACCGATGACCTTCCAGGGTGATCCGCTCAGGTAGTCGTAGGGCCCCGAATCCCAGTACGGATCCGCGGTCGTCCCCCAGGGTGCATAGCGATCCCTGACGATGAAGTAGAACTTGCGGTCCTCCAGCATCTCTGCCCAGAGTCCGCCATAGATGCTCTTTCCCAGGTGCTCGATGAACTGCCCGTAGATGTACCTGGAGATTGGGACCGCTTCTGTTGACGTGTCGACCTTGATTCGTTGGTCAGCATGCGAACCGTATACGATCCCAACAAGAAAGAGAGACAGAAAAAACGCCTTCATGCATATCCCCCGACACGGAGGATATGCAACGGAGATCTCTCATGCAAGGAGATCGCCGCTCTGAAACATTGAGGCGGCCCACAGAAAGGTTTATCCGGGACAATCGGGGAACGCTGCCCAGATTTTCAGGAAGAAGCACCCGCCGTCACGGAAGACGCTTCTTGCTCATTCACGGAACGAGTGCTTTTATGACCAGCTTCCTCACTTCCTCCTGAAGTTCATACACGCATCCGGGTTTGTGAGCGTCCTGGGGAAACAGAACCACAAACAGCCCCTGTCGCAAGGTGATGGGCATCTCGTCCACGCCTGCCAGAAACATGATATCATCGCTGTCCGCGTACGGTTTCTTCACCGTGCAGCGCTCGAAGGGGGTCCAGTACATGGTTTCGCTCCCCGACAACAGATACTGGATATCGATGTAGCTCCTGTGAGCCTCGAGGTCATTGGCTGCCGCATCGTGAGTGCGATACGATGATGCCACGGCGTACACCCGCGGCCCATCGATGTCATGTCTGCCGTCAGGGAGCCCTTCGCGGGCCGCTCGAAGCAGGAAGTCAAGACCGCGGTCGAGATTCGCCTGCAGGCCTCTGTAGAGGGCGATGTGGTCCAGGGTATCAGCGATCACGCTCTCGACCCCGCCAGCCGCCGCGCCTTCTCCAGGTCCGCCGGCGTATCCACGCTCAACGGAATGTACGGTTGTTTCGTCTCCACCACTTTGATCTTGTACCCATGTTCCAGGGCGCGGAGCTGCTCGAGTGACTCGATCCGTTCAAGGGGCGTCGGCTCGAGCCGGGAATACGTGAGCAGGAAATCCCTGCGATATGCATACATGCCGATATGCTCGAAGACCTGGTGGCCCTCGAGATGCCGGGGATACGGGATCAATGAACGAGAAAAGTACAGCGCGAAGCCCGAGAGATCCCGAACCACTTTGACGACGTTTGGATTCGCGAAGTCCTCCTTGTCCTTGACTTCATGCATGGAGGTGCACATGCAGAGTTGAGGGTCGTCCAGGAATGGCGCGACGATCTCATCGATCATCCCCGGGTGGACGAAAGGCTCGTCCCCCTGGATATTCACCACGACATCCACGTTCAGGGAGCGCGCCACCTCCGCCACGCGGTCCGTGCCTGTCGGGTGGGCGGCTGACGTGAGAACGGCCTTGCCCCCGAACCCTTCCACCGCGCTCTTTATCCTCGGATCGTCCGTGGCCACGATGACATCATCGAGGGTCAGGGACTTGCGAACATTCTCGAACACGTGTTGAATCATCGGCTTGCCGAGAATATCAACCAGCGGCTTCCCCTCCAGCCGGGTCGAGTGATACCGGGCAGGAATGATGCCGGTGACCTTCATGACACGCCTCCCTTCACCGGTCCGACATCGCGGCTGGCGCTGGCAGCCGCCCTTCTCATCCGCGAACGATCGAGGATTGCCACGTTCTCAACGACCCATTCCCTCATTCTTTTTCCCTGCTCGGACTCTTGTGGAAAGGACATGAAGTCGAGGGGGATTTTCAGGAGCTCGCTGGTGCGCGCCGCAATGATCGGCCAGGCAACCCCGAGGTCGCAGATGATGGGGATGCTGCCCTCCAAACGCGCGAATCCCGACATCTCCATGCGGAACGGAACCTTCAGCGTTTTCGTTTTCGGCAACCCGCGGTCGATACTCTCCTGGACCATGCTGCCGCTTCGTTCGATCTGCCAGACCTTTGCCAGGTTTGGATCCAGGTCGATCCTCGCCAGGGTCTTGCCGCCGAGACTGTAGGTCCTTCCGATGCCTTCCCACGCGGACCAGATCCCATGGCCCGTGTAGGTCTCGAACGGACCATCGTGAATCTCCTGCGTCAGGGCGACGCCGCTCTCGATGATGACACCCGCGCGCGCAAGCATGTGCGCGATCAACGCGGAGCGCCTCTTCAGGGTGGTGCTGTCCCCGATGCACAGGCCCACCATGCCGCCCCCGATCAGCTGAGGCACAGAAACCAGGACGGGAACATTCTTCGCCGCCGCTGCTCCGATCATCGTGCGCGGATCAGACCCCAGCCCGGCAATGTACTCGAAGGGGCGTCCCGTCGTTTGCGCGAGGGCTTCCACCTCGAGGGCGATCCTCTCGGTGCGCAGGCCGATGGGATACGCCATGTTCCCCGCGGCCTTGATGATCACGTCCCCCGGCAGGGCGAGGACATTGTGGATCAGTTTCTCGTCGACGATCATTTCCCGGCGCACCTGGTCGAGGGTCTCGTCGTCCATGACTGTCACCTCGAAGACCTCGCCCTTCGGCAGCACCTTCGGATCGAATCCGAGAGTGCGGCCGTTCACCCGCTTGACTCTGTCGAGGCTCCCCGCCATCTCGTGCGCGACGATTGCAGAGCTCGTGCTGACCCCCTGCACGATGTCCTTGCTGATGAGCTCGGCAAGCAGGGTGGTGACCCCCTCGTGCACATTGGGGCCGCTCCCCGTCACAACGACGACGTCTTTCCCGCTTTGACGGGCTGTAACAATCTCGTGGACCAGACGGTCGATGGCGTTTCGCGCCGATTCGTCCAGCCCTTGGAAGAGGGTGTCGATGAATTCGCTGTCCGGTTTCATCATTGCTCACCTCTATCCCTTGTAGCCGAGCAGGTGCGGCAGGAAGAGCACCGTGTCGGGAAAATAGCTGATGATGAACAGCGCAATGATCATGAACACGATGTACCGTATCAGCTCGCGGAAAACTGCCGACAGCGGTGTATTCGTGATCCTCGAGATGATGAATCCTGCCTCGCCGTAGGGGGGAGTCGACAGCCCGATCATCAGGTTGAGCGTCACCACCACGCCGAAGTGAACCAGGTCGATGTGAGCGGCCTTCACCAGGGGCAGGACGATGGGGACGACAATGAGAAGAGAAGCCGACACGTCGACGAAGCAGCCGAGGATCAGGAACAGGATATTGATGGAAAGGAGTGTGAGGAAAGGCGTGCTGGTCAAGCCGAGACTCACAAATGCCTTGGCCACCATGGCCGGGATCTCCTCGCGCGCCATGATGTAGCCGAAGAGGAACGCCCCCCCGATGGTGAAGCTGGTGAAACCGGCGCTCACGACGCTGTCCACGAGCGTTTTGAAGAGGGCCTTCAGGCCCATGGTTCGGTACAGGAACAACGCGAGGATCAACGCGTATATGCAGACCACCCCCGCGGCCTCGGTAGGAGTAAACACGCCGCCATAGATCCCCCCCAGGAGAATGACGGGAGCGAGGAGCACGGGGAAAGATTCCAGCAGCATCCTGAGGAATTGCCGCAGAGGATACCATTTGCCCACGGGGTACTTTCGCCGTGTCGAGATGATGGCCGTCCAGATCATCAGGCACACGGCGAGAATGAATCCGGGGATGAAGCCACCCAGGAAGAGGAACCCGACCGATGCCCCGGAAAGCATCGCATAGATCACCATGGGAATGCTGGGCGGGATGATGGGTCCAAGCGTGGCGGCAGCAGCGGAAACGGCGCAGCTGAATGGCTTGTCGAAGCCGGCATCCGTCATTGCCTTGACTTCCATCTGGCCCAGGCCGGCCACGTCGGCGATCTCCGAGCCCGACATGCCTGCCATGATCATGTTGGCAACGATATTCACATGGGCAAGCCCCCCCCTCACCGGGCCGACGACCGCGCTCGCGAAACCGAACAGCTTATCCGTCAGCCTGGAGGCGTTCATCACCTTGGCCGAAAAGATGAACAGGGGAACCGCAAGAAGCACGAAATTGGTCTCGAATTGGATGACCATGATGTCAACGACGTTCGTGATATCGATGCCGTTGATGATCAGGTACAGGATCGAGGGCACAATCATGGCGAAGGCGAAGGGATAGCCGAGGAGGAACATCAGAGCGAACGTGACGAGCCAGACGGTTACAGCCATGGCGGGACCTCGGGGTCTTTCACTTTCCTGCCCGCCATCTTCGCCACGTTCTGGACGATGGTGGTGAAGTTATGGACGAGAACCAGCACGACGAAAACCGGATAGACGCCCAGGAGGAAGCTCCAGGGGACCTGGAGGGCCGACGCTTTGATGTGGAACATGTCGATTGTGTATTTCGTGACGGGATAGAGCATGAAAAGAAGCACGCAATTTGTGAGGAAATGGAAAAAAACGTCGAGCCCCAGGCTCACCCGGGGAGGCAGCCGCTGATAAATGATGTCGAAGCGGACATGCTGGTTGAACCGGCATGCAAGGGCTGCCCCGAGATAAATGATCCAGATGAATGCATAGATTGCGAGCTCGAAGAGCTCAGGGCTTGGCCGGATCAGCACGTAGCGCATGAACACCTGCACAACGACGCTGAGAATGAGAATCGCGAAGACCGCCGCGGCGATGTACACTTCAAAGAAGTCATAGAGAAACTTGACGACTCTTCGCATTGCTCCCCCTTGCGCAATGGCTTTTGCCGGTTCTCATGCCTGACCCTCAGGGGCAATTCCGGCGCCTGCGCTCGCCTCAGAAGAGAGGGTGCCCTGCCGAGGCGCAGAGCACCCGTATCCGGGATTTCGGCCGCCTACTGCACGGCCCGGATAGAATCAAGAACGCCCTTGCCGAATTTCGTGTCGAATCGGGGATCGCTGTAAAACTTCGCCGCGCTGTCCATGAAAGCCTTCTTGTCCGGAACCACGACTTCGATCCCGTATTCCTGCGCGGCTTTTCCTAGAAGCGATGATTCCAGCTCGAGGTTGCGCTGGTTGATCTGGAATCGGGCCACCTGCATCGCTTTCCTGATGTAGACGCGATACAGCTCCGGCATGCTCTGCCACAGCTTCTCGTTGATGACAGGCGTCACGTAGCCGATGACGTGATCGGTCAGGACCAGGTATTTCGTCACCTCAAAAAACTTCTCGCCATAATCAGTGGGGATCGGGTTGTCCTGACCGTCAATCGTACCCGTTTTCAGCCCGAGGTAGACTTCGCCGAAACCCAGCGGGGTTGGATTGGCGCCAAGAGCGCGCCCCACATCGAGCCAGGTCTCCGTGTTGGGCATTCTGAGCTTGATGCCTCTCAGGTCGGCGGGGGTCTTCACAATGCCGGCTTTCTGGGTGAGATCCAGCTCCCGGGTTCCCATGTACCACACGTCAAGGACCCGAATGCCGGATTTCTGGGCCAGCTTTTCCCAATACGCCTGGCCGATGGGGCCGAGAAGCACCCTGTACATATGGTCGATGTCCCGATAGAGATACGCGGATTCCAGGGCCCCGATCTCCGGATAGTTGGCCAGATCGGCGAACCAGGAGGGGCTTCCGTCACATGTCATCTCCAGAGAACCCTTCATGACCCCCAGGAGGCCGGTTTTCTGGTCGCCCAGCTGTCCTGAGTGGAACGTCTTGACCTGTATCTTTCCATTGCTGAGCTGCCCCACGACTTCCGCGAACTTGTCCATTGCTTTGAACTGCTCTTCCGTGGGACTGGCCACCGTGTTGAAACGGAGTGTATACGTCTTCTCCTGAGCGGAGAGATTCACGCTGATGACCAACAGGATGATGGCACACGCCGATACGAAAAGTTTCGCACCCTTGAACGTCATGACCTACCTCCTCATTGCTTTCAGACAGCCGAGGGCTGCCTCGTACTCATGCCTTTCTCCTTGATATCTGCCGATCGCGCTTCACTCACCTCCTTTCTCCGCGGGAGCGTAGCCTAACCGCCGAGAGATCTCTTCGGCGGCATCCACGACCAGACGGGCAATCTCCTTGTCCCTCTCCGGCAGCAGGCGATGCGAAGGACCCGATACACTGATCGCAGCAAATGCCTCGCCTTGCCTGTTGCGCACGGGAGCGCCCACGCAGCGCACGCCTTCCTCGTGCTCGACGTTGTCGATGCTGTAGCCGCGCGCGACTGTCCGCTCGAGGTCGACAAAGAGGCGGCGTTCGTCGGACAGCGTATTCGAAGTGAATCTCTGCACGCCCTTGCTGCGGATAATTCTGCGGATTTCCGTTTTCGGCAGAAACGCCAGTATCGCCTTGCCGACGGCAGTGCAGTGGAGAGGAGCCCGATCACCGAGACTGAAAAAGGTCCGCAGCTGCTTCGTGGATTCGAATCCATCGACGTACAGGACTTCGTCCTTGTCGAGGATTGTCAGCTGCACGGTTTCATTCAGCGTTTCATTCAACCTTTTCAGCAGGGGCTGGGCCGCGCGGCTCACCTCGAGGCCCTGCCGCGCAGAGGAGGCAAGCCCCAGCAGCTTCAAACCGAGGTGGTACTGGTTGGTCTCATCGTCCTTTGCCACCATGCCTTCCGCGACAAGCGTCGCGAGTATCTCGAACAGGCTGCTCTTGGGCAGCTTCAATGTCCGGCTCAGCTCCGTGACGGTGAAGAGCTTCCCGTCGCTGAACGCTTCCAGAATTCGGACCGCTCTGCTGACGGACCTGATCTTCTTCATCCCAGGTTACAGGAGGTGCATATCCTCGAGGATCTGCCGGACCTTCCCCGCCTCCTGCTCCGTGAGCGTGAGGGCTTCGGTCTTCATTCGGCGTGTGCACCGCCCGAAACAGGCGGCGCCTGCCTTCAGCGGGGGTATGACTTTGCCGCCCGTCACCGTGTGGATTCCGTGCAGCCGGTGAATGAGGGCATGGTTTCGCATCATCCCGTCACGGTCGTTCGCCTTGGCCGCCCGGTACAGCTCCACATGGAACTGGGCCCACACATTCGACAGGCCTGTCACGATTCCGTGGGCGCCCATCATGAAAGCCGGGCAGTCCAGGTAGTCATCTCCCATGATCCAGGCAAAGTGAGGCGGAACAGATGCAAGCAGCCCTCGACAGAAAAATACGAAATCTCCGGAACTGTCCTTGATTCCGGCAATGTTCTCCGTATGGGCAAGCTCGAGGACAGTCTCCAGCGTCACGGAATTGTGCGTGCGCTCGGGGATGTTGTAGATGATGACCGGTGCCGCCGAGCGTCGAGCCAGCTCCTGAAAGTGCCTGACAATCGCCTCCTGAGGCATGGCGTAGTAGTAGGGAGAGACTGCCACCACGTACTCCGGCTCCAGCTTCTGCATTTCTTCCAGCTCCTGCAGGACCTGGGGCGTCGAGGGTTGCAGGCAGGCGGCGCAGAGGAACACCCGGCCATCGGCAACCTCTTTGACCGCCTTGAAGATCTCCAATTTTTCGGTCCGATCCAGGTAGGGCCCTTCGCCGGTTGTCCCCCCCACGAACAATCCGTTGACGCCGCTTTGTATGAGGTAGGAAATCTGTTTCTGAAGAACGTCGAAATCCACCTTCCCCTTCTCATTGAACGGTGTGAGAGGCGCGGGGATGACACCCTCGAGTTTCATGGATACCCCCCTCTTCGAAGCTTGTTCGCTATTCTGAATCTTATTCGACATTACGAATGTTACTCCTCTTTGAAGCAAGATGCAAGAGGAATATCGCGAAGCGGTCGTCCCGAGGGTCGGATCCGGGTTTCGCTGGACAAGCGACTATCATTCAACGCTGGTTTTCGTTCCCCTTGCCGGCGATTTCGGGTATAATCGGGAAGTCACCGAGAAGCGTGCCAGGCTCTGTCAAGTGATACGACGCGTGATGATGCGGATTGCGTTTCACGCAGCGGGAAGGAGGCGCCGCGATGGTCGAATCGGTTCAGGTCCGCCCGGTCAGAACACGGGCTGACCTGAAAGCCTTCGTCAGGTTCCCCTGGCGGGTTTACAGGAGTGACCCCGCCTGGATTCCTCCCCTGATCTCCGAGCGGCTCGAATACCTCGATCCGGCCAGGGGTCTTTTCTATAAAAATGCTGAAGTAGCCCTTTTCATGGCCCGGCGAGGCCGGGAGAACCTGGGCACTATTGCCGCCTTTGTCGATCATTCCCGTGTCCAGCACATGGGCCGTGCTGAAGGCGGCTTCGGCTTCTTCGAAGTCATCGAGGAGTACGAGGCTGCCCGGCAGCTTCTGGACGCCTGCTGCAATTGGCTGCGCACCTGCGGCATGGCATCAGTACGCGGCCCGACCAATTTCGGCGACAATGACTGCCCCGGGGTGCTGATCGCCGGCACCGATTACCCGCCCGCCATGCTGGAAGCCCACACTCCTGCCTACTACAAGGATTTCCTTGAACGTTACGGGATGGAGAAAGACCATGACCTCTACGCCTGGCGGGCCACCTTCGAGCAGGTGGGCAGCACATTGAACCAAGGTCCGTCGGAGTTTGCCCGCGTGGCCGGCGTTGCACGGCGAGTAGGCAATACTACCATCCGCAGGATACGCATGGAGGACTGGGATCGGGAAGTGTCCACCATACGCTGCCTTTTCAACACCACCATGAGCGTCGTTCCCGACTCAGTTCCACTGGGCGAGGCTGAGTTCCGGCGCCTGGCCGATCAGATGAAGCCGTTCCTGGACCGGGACTTGGCGCTCATTGCCGAAATAGAGGGCAAGGCGGTCGGATTTTGCATCCTCATCCCGGACACCAACCGCGTGCTCGCCCGCCTCAACGGCCGGCTCTTTCCATTTCATTGGCTCAGGATAAAGCGCTACATACGAGAGGTCGACGTCGTCTCGTTCAAGCTGATGGGGGTCCTGGAGCAATACCGCCGGCGGGGCATTGATGCCCTCCTGTGCCTGGAAGCGCTCACAGCGGCGAGCAGGAAGGGCTATAAGTGGCTCGATGGCTCCCTGACTTCCGAGTTGAACCCGGCGATCAACCTCATTGCCCGGGGTCGGGGTGCGGAGCTGTACAAGCATTACCGTCTGTACAGGCTGGAGCTGTGAGGAGAAAGCGATGCTCGCCACTACCATGACGATGGACGAGGCAATCCGCGGGGTGGTCGATGAGCGGCCCGGCCAGGAAGTTCTGACCTGCGGCTCGACGCGGCTGACCAGAGGGCAGCTCCTGGCCCGAATCGACGGTCTGGCCCGCGGCCTCGACGGGCTCGGCATACGGAAGGGTGACAGGATTGTGACCCTTCTGCCGCCGGGACCCGAGTTCGTCTGCCTGTTCTTCGCCGTGGCCAGGCTGGGCGCTGTCATAGTACCGCTCAGCCCAGAGCTGCGCGAGCGCGGATTGAGCGACATCCTGAGCGAGGCGGAGCCTCGGGCACTCGTGGCGATGCAGTCGCTCGACGGAGAGGTGCTGCGGCATGCCGTGGGCCTGCGGCACCTCATCATGGCCGGTGGGGACGGAGACGGCCTCGCGCTGGATGCGCTGATGAATGGAGGGCCGGCCGGGCCGCCCCCGGCCGCGGCGGCGCCGGATGACCTCCTGACCCTTCTGTACACTTCGGGGACAACCGGCAAGCCCAAGGCGGTCATGCACACTCACCGCAGCCTGATCGCGCCTGTCGTCGCGAGCATGAAAGTGCGTGAGCTGTGGCTGCGCCCCTCCACCCTCAGGACAGTCGTGGAAGTGGCCAGGGCCGTCACCCGCTACCGGAGCCGCTTGCTGCGCTCCATCGGCCGGCCGCAGGCCATCCTCTCGACCGTGGGCTGGCATTCCATCACGGGGTTGCATGTGATGCTCCAGGGAACACTGATGGGCGATCGGCTGGTGGCCATGCCGCGCTTTCATCCCCGGGAGGCGCTGGCACTCGTGCAGCGAGAGCGGGTAACAGTCCTCGTTGCTGTCCCCATGGCATACCAGGCCATGCTCGGGCTGCCCGACTTTGACCGGTGCGACACATCGTCCCTCCTCGTCTGCGCAACAGGGGGCGCGCCCTGCCCGCCATCCCTGGCGCGGGAGATCCAGCGCCGCATCGGCTGCGCTGTCTATATCGGATTCGGCATGACAGAAGCCGCGGGAGGGATAGCCTGCGGCAACTTGGCGGATACCGACGCTCAACAGGCCGAGACAGTGGGCCGTCCGATGGCCGGGATCGACGTCAGGATCGTGGACGAACAACGCCACGACCTGCCCCCCGGCCAGGTCGGTGAGCTGGCCGTGCGCGGAGAGGGCGTTATGACGGGGTACTACCAGGACCTCAAGCTGACGGCCGAAGCGATTGACGAGGGAGGCTGGCTCTATACCGGGGATCTATGTACGGTCGATGAAAAGGGCTACCTGCATATTGTCGGGCGCAAGAAGGATGTCATCATCCGGGGCGGGCAGAATATCTATCCTGCGGAAATTGAAGGCTGCCTTGTTGCCCACCCCAAGATCGCGGAAGCGGCCGTGGTCGGCGTGCCGGCTGCGGTGGGAGGGGAGAGCGTGTGGGCATTTCTCCGGCTGAAGGAAAATGAAGAGATGACGAGCCACGAGGTGCTGAGCTATTGCCGCGGGACTTTGGAGCTTTTCAAGATCCCCAGTCAGGTCCGCTTCGTGACCGAGCTTGCGCGCGCGGAAACCGGAAAATCCCAGAAGTTCAAGCTGCGCTCCATGGCGATGCAAGAGATGAAAGGAGGTCCTGCATGGAAGGTCCCGGTCACTCCGTCACCTTCGAAGAGTTCCGAAGAATGATTGCCCAGGAGCTTCAGGTGGAGGAGAGCCAGGTCGTGCCTGAAGCCTCCTTTGTCAGGGATTTGTTCGTCGATTCGATCCGGCTGGTGGAGCTGATGCTGAGTCTGGCCGAGAAGGGGATCGATATTCCCTTCGAAGAAGCCTGGAATGTGAACACAGTCCAGGATGCGTACCAGCTCTACTCCGCCCACACTGGCCTCAGTACTTCATCCCCGCCGGCGGCATCATAGCCGGTGCCCCCTCGGGCGCCGTAGAAATCGATTCCCCAGGCGGCTCCCACAGGAAAGTCGCGGCCGACGAACCTTCGTAGCACAGCGCGGCAGCGTATCCCTGCCCGACGGGCAGATCATGCAGGTGCCACGCACCCGGCTCTCCATGCTCGCGTGGCAATCGGAGAAGGCGCGCGGGCTCTCCGGGAGGTGTGGATACGATGACTTCTCCCGAGAGCTCCATGAGGCTTGCCCCGAGCGCTTTGACTGCCGCCTCTTTTCGAGTCCAGCAGGCATAGAAAGCGGCGACCCTCATGAGGTCCGGCAGGGCACGGATCGATTCGTCCTCCTGAGGAGAGAAAAATGCGCGAGATATGTCATCGATTCTGGCCGCGCTGCGGACCTTCTCGACGTCCACCCCAAGCCGCCGATTCTTCGCCAAGGCGAGGAGGGCCATCTTCCCCGAGTGAGACACGTTGAACTCAATCTCTTCCTTGTGATAAAAGGGATCGAGACTGAGCTTCCCGTATTTCCCGGTTTGAAAGCGAATCTCATCGGGAGCCGTATCTATGTATCGGCCGAGGAGAGTCCGCAGAAAGCCGCGGCACATGCAGAAGGAGGCCTTGTCACGTTCAAAATGGAAGCCCTCGATCCCTCGTTTCTCGTCAGGAGAAAGCACCTCCCGGAGCGTCAGGCTCAGCTTCGGAGCCTGATCAAGGGAAATCTTCCAGAGATGGACCTCTGAGCCCGAAAGGGCGGCTGGTCCGGGACCACTCTGCCGTAGCAATTTGCCTTCCCGCATGACTGCCAGCAGGAATTGTACCGTTTCCAGCCTGCCGGGTCGACCTGCTGCGTGGAAGGTGAATTCGACCCCGATGGACAGTTCGTGTCCCTCGTCCAGTACTTCGCCATCACCAATTCCTTCATTCCGCGCCGCTGGACGCATGCATGGCCTTTTTGCCGCCCTGCGGGGCGTCTCGCATGTGGAAAAGTGCTGTTTTTCGGAGCTACAGGATAGAAAGCGCGAAATGGAAAATCGTCATTCGGTATATCGCCCAATGGCTTTTCGCTTCTGCTGGGATTGCGGAGTCAGCCTCAATCCCAGCCATACCTCATGTTGCTGCGTGTAACCGAGGAAAGAGCACCGTGACACTTGTGCCCACACCAGGCTTCGAGTCGATCTGGATGACGCCCTTGTAGTCTTCCACGATGCTCCTGCACACAGAAAGACCCAACCCAGTCCCGCCCCGATCCCGTTTGGTCGAGAAAAACGGCTCCATCACCCGGGGAAGCAACTCCTCGGATATCCCCCCTCCCTCGTCGCTGACCTGGAAACCTACCCACGCCGTCTCCGCTTCCCCGGCCCACCTGAGGGCAATTCCGTGATCCATGTCCCTCAGCGCTTCGCACGCATTCAGCACCAGGTTCATCACCACCTGCTCGATCTTCGACCCCTGACCTGAAATGAGAACGTTGCGTGGCGCAATCTCGTTCTGAAACCGTCTGGTGTACCTCTTGATCACGGGCTCCATGACCTGCACCGCGTTGTGAATCACCTCACCCAGGTCCACCGCCTGCGTCGCGGATGTCGATGGCTCGGCGCCACTCAGTCGAAACTGGTTCAGGTAGCTGTCGATCTTGCCCGCCGAATCCTTGATCATCCGAATGGAGCGCCGAACGGATGCAACGGCCGTGTCGTGATCCGTCTGCGCGGCCATGGAATCGAAATCCCTCTGCAGCAGCTCCGCCGAGAGCCGCACGGTGTGGTTGACGTTTTTGATCTCGTGGGTGGTCTTTCACGAGCAGAAACAGAATCTCCTGCAGATAGAGCGGGATGCCGCGCGCCTGCGCGAATAGCTCTCCATAGAAATCCAACCTGTCTCGATCTTCGTCAGGGAAAAGGCGTTTGATCCACCCCCACACTTCGGCATCGCGGAAAGGGCGCAGGGTCACCCTCATGAACATCCATGATGAGTCCTTCATAACGAAAGTTGGGCTGAGGGCACGCCGGCTGGTTGCGATCATGAGAAACCCTGCTCCGTGCGGCCGAAGCTCTCGCACCAGATCGATGAGGTTGTCATCCGCGTTGTGAAGATCTTCGATGCTGAGCACGAGGGACCCGTAACACTTCGCCCATGTTTCGATCAGCCCTCGAACGAGCTGCCGAAATCTCGAGATGAGTTGTTCCGAGTCCAGCAGTAATGGAACGCTGAGAAACCACGTGTTCCCCTGGAACCCTGGAAAAACTTCCCGAATTCCACAACCTTCCCTTCCCAGGCATGAGAGAAGGTTGTCTTTCCACAGATCCACGTCACCGGGATGGTCATCAATGACAGCCTGGAACCCCTCGATCAAGGCTGTGGTTGTAGCCCCATAGGGGCCGGAAAAGCTCACTCTGATGTGGACAGGCGGGTGAACCGCGTCAAGCCATTGCTTGAGAAGGGTAGATTTGCCTAATGCCAGGACCACCCGTGATGAGCGCAAAAACCAGTTCTCCGGAGCGTGCCTGTTCCCACGCTCGATTGAGGATCCCAAACTCTTCAGACCGATCCAGGAACGGGGCTCCCTCAGCCATATCCTTTGATTTTCAGGGAATCATATGGACGAAATAACAATCCCCACGTCTGAAACAGATCCCTCCAGGTCGCGTTCCACGTCTACACGAGTTAAATTACTAATGCTGCTCATGAAGCGCAAACTATACCTCGACGATTGCCCTTGCGCGGAATGTGGGCGGGCTTGCCCATCCCCTCGTCGGCGTGATGGATCTCAGCGTGCAGCGCAACGTGTACGGCCGGCGCCGGCGTGCAGGTGCTGGCCCGGCTGCCGGACGGCAGCATCGTGGCCGCCCGGCAGAAAAACATGCTCGCCGCGTCATTCCACCCCGAGCTCACGGGAGACGACCGGCTGCACCGGTATTTTGCCGACATCGTCCATGCCTCTTCCAGCAGCTCCGCTGCCTGACGCCCTCCCGTTGGGCAGGAGAAGAGAGGCGGCGGCGCCCGCCACGAGAAAGACCGCCGCGACCTGGAGCGTGGCATGAAAGCCCGCGACGAACTGGGTCGGCACGTGCACGATCCCCTGGAACACGGCCCCGAGAACGGCGATGCCGAAGACCCCTCCGAGCTCACGAAGGGTGTTGTAGGCTCCTGACGCTTCGCCCTGCCGCGAGGCGCGGAGCCCCATCATGACCGTTGCGGACAGCGGGGCAAAGGAGAGTCCCATCCCCAGGCCCCCGAGAATGAACGCGGGGAGGAGCGAGACATAGCTGCTCGCTGCTGTGGCGGCTGTCCCGATCCAGAACAGGGAGACCGCCTGGGCTGTCATTCCCGCCACCACCACGCGACGCGCGCCGAATCGGCCCGCCACCGCGCCTGCGACGGGCGCCGTCAGCATGATCGTTCCCGTCCACGGCATCGTTCCCAGCCCCGCTGCCAGCGGCTTCCATCCCCAGACTCCCTGGACAAAAAGTGTGATGAAGAATATGGAGCCGAACATCGCAAAGCTGGAGAGAAACCCGACCAGGTTCGCCGTGCTGAAAGGCAGGGAAGCGAACAACCGCAGGTCAAGCATCGGCGTCTCACTCGCCCGCTGCCGCAGGACGAACAGCACCAGGAGCGGGACGCCCAGCGCCAGGGATGCCACGATCTGCAGGCTGCCCCATCCGACGCCGTTGCCCCGAATGAGGCCGAAGACCACGCCGAGGAGCCCTGCGCTGATCAGAAAGACGCTGAGGGGGTCGATGAGCCGCCCGCCCGTGCGGGACTCAGCGATCCGCCATCGCCCGAGGACGAGGAGCAGTATCCCGATGGGCACATTCAGCCAGAAGACCGCGTTCCAGGTGAACCCGTTGACGATTGCCCCGCCGACGAGCGGGCCCGCGGCAAGTCCCAGGCCCGAGACGCCCGACCAGAGACCGATCGCTGCCGCACGCCGCTCCGGCGGAAACACGCTCACGAGGATCGTCAGCGTGAGCGGAGCGATCATCGCGCTTCCGATCCCCTGCACGGCGCGCGCGAGAATCAGCATCGTCGCACCCGTGGCAAGGGCGGCCAGCGCGGAGCCCGCGGTGAAAAGCGCCACGCCGGCGAGGAGTACCCGGCGCCGCCCGAACCGCTCACCGAGTGCTGCCGCGGGGATCATCAGCACCGCGAAGCCCAGCGTGTAGGCGTTGACGATCCACTCGAGGTTCGAGACGCTCGCCCCGATTGCCCGCTGGATCGTCGGAAGGGCGGTCGTCACGACCAGATTGTCCAGCATCCCCATGAACAACGCCAGGGAGACGACAGCGAAAGTCCACCATCGATTGTCCTTTGACATGAATTCCTCCTTCGAAATTAGTTAGCGGTCACTAATTTGGCCGCGATGAAAGAGACCTCAATCGCAATCATCATCAATTCCGTTCTCATGATGGTGCTCGAACAGGTGCTGCAGGCCGAGTGCCGCGCCAACAGTCATTCCCATTCCGGCGGCAAAGAAATCCCGCACCTCCTGCCTCGTGCCGCCCGATGCCCTGGTGACGAACTCCCACAGCTCGGCGTAGCGCGCGCCCACGGCCTTGCCCACCTTCTTGTCCGCCGAAGCGGCGAAGGCATGCAGGAGCACCAGGAGCTCGGCCCGGCTGGAGAGGAGCGGCTCATACGCATGCCCCATCGCTTTCAGCGGCTGGTCAGGGTGCGCCCGCGCGGCCTCGCCGAATACCCGCTGAATACGCTCGCAGACCCGAAGCGCTGCCGCGATGAACAGGTCCTTCTTGGTGCCGAAAAGCCGGAAGATGTAGGGCTGGGAAATCCCCACCCTCTCGGCGATGGCATCCACGGAGGTCCCGTACAGTCCGAATCGGGCGAACTCCTGGATCGCAGCGCTGAGGATCTCCTCTTTTCGAGCCTCCGCGCTCGATCTCGGCGCCGTGTCCTTGTGTGCTCGGGCTGATTTTTCCTTCGTCATGTTGTTAGTATGCACTCACTAACAAAAGAAGTCAAGGGGTGGCGGGGAATTTCTTTGCGGGAGCTCACCCGGCGAGAACCTGAGTGCAAGAAAAAATCATTGTGAGCAGGGAGTCGAAGAGCAGCCGCTCGGCCCCCCACCTTCGCAACGATTCAACGGTTTTTCAACGCTTTTCCGGACGTTCGCGGGACGCCCGCGCCTTAATGTCGAGCATGATCCATCCAGGAGGTATAGGAATGAACGACCTTGAAAGACGCAACTCCGACAGAGCGGACGTTCGCATGCCGCCGGCAGTGCTCTTCTTGCCGATGGTGCTCGCAGTGGCATTTCACTACCTTGTGTGGCCGCTCGGATTCTCTCTTCCCCAGGTCCTCGGCGGTTGGATCACAAGAGTTGTTGTTGGAGGGCTTGTAGGTTTGACTGGTTTCGGACTCTCAGGACTGGCGATAGTGCAGTTTCGGAAGACGGGTCAAAAGGTAGATGTCGGGCAGTCGACCACATCCATCATCCGTACAGGCCCCTATCGCCTCTCCCGCAATCCGATGTACCTCGCGGCTATGCTGGTTCACTTGGGAATCGGGATAGGCACTGGCAGTGCATGGGTGCTTGTGAGCCTTGCGCCGGCCGTTGTCATGGCCCACTTTCTTGCCATCATTCCCGAGGAAAATTATCTTGCCAGGAAGTTTGGCGATGAGTACCGCTCATACAAGGCATCAGTGCGACGATGGCTGTAGCCGGCGGCCCACGGATCCTGCCAACGGCGGACCACCCCTCCCTCGTTCGCCGCCGCCACTCTTGCAACCTCCTTCAAATATCTTACAAGGCCTGTTCGTAGCTGTCGCGGCGACTCTTGCGCATCAGGGCGCTATCGGGATCAGTGAGGTTGATCTGCTGGGTCTCTTTGGGCTTCTCCGCAGGGCTTTCACCCCCCGACTTCGGGCCTCTCGG
>Ga0315279_10000758_pt1 | contig 59430 bp, 64 predicted proteins | sample YL17G06_20_MG_FD_203694 | JGI IMG/M metagenome (GOLD analysis project Ga0315279, IMG submission 203694) | Sediment microbial communities from Yellowstone Lake, YNP, Wyoming, USA - YL17G06_20 | ecosystem: Environmental > Aquatic > Freshwater > Lake > Sediment | place: USA: Wyoming | collected...
TGGACCGCATCATCCTCGAGTCGGCGAAGGCGCGGCTCCTCAACGAGACCCGCGTCCTCGCCTGCCACGGTAAGCACGACTGGGCCGAGGCGAGTAGGGTGAAGGAGCTTGATGAGAGGCTGGCTTGTCCTCTCTGCGGCTCCACCGAGATAGGCGTCTACGACCGGAGCGTCGAGGAGGTCCAGGAGTTCCTCGCACACGAGAGGGGGCGGTCCAAGAAGGAGCACCCCAAGTGGTGGGAGAGGGGCAGGGACGCCTCGAAGCTCGTCTCCATGTACGGCAGGAGGGCCGCGATAGTCGCCGCCGCCCGCCGCGTCGACCTCACGGAGGCTTGGGACATCCTAGCTGAGACCGAGGGCGAGTCGGACGAGTTCTTCAAACGCATCGTAGAGGCTGAGCGGGATGCACTGAAGAAGAGGTTCATATAAGTCTCTAAATTCAACCTGTTCTAAACCTTAGTATTATCCCATAGTGAACGTCATTTAGAATCAATAGGAAAGTTGCTCTATGAACAGGGGTCTTATGATTGTGTCAGTGCTCGTCTCCCTCATAATTTTATTTGCAGTTCCATCATATGAAATAAATATTGACTCAGGTAACACGATATCGCAACCCCCACCCATCCAGAATGCACCAGTGCTTCCGAAGGAAGATTACATTAAAATGGCGTCCGACTTTGTTGCTGGAAAAGTCGGTGAAGAATATTTTAAGACCCATTTCCAAGTCAACACCATCGCCACAGGTCAACCTACGAAAGGTTGCGTCTACATGGTCGTTTTCGACTATATAATAATCTGTGACGATCTCAACGCCACTATTCCTGTCGATGTGTTTTTCGGTGCATCAAATACTATTGTAAGAGAAAGAGGCATACCTGCTAAGGATAATCTGATGCCTTTTAGAATCAATAAAACTGAAGCACTGAAGATTGCTGAGGCGCATAAACGTGATGGGATGGTTTACGAAGTCACTGTAGGTATCCAATACCCTGCAGATTGGGCTGGAGCAACCGCCTACAGGTATGTTTGGTCTGTTGGGTGTTATCTTACACCCCGTGATAAGCCGTCGGGTAACATCAGAGAATTCTTCATCGACCCAATCAGTGGAAAGCTACTCGCCACTACAATAATATCATGGGAAACGAAATCATAGCTGCTCCGACAGACCTAAAATGGTGGAGCACGTCCACTATTATGTTATGAAGAAGATAGGGATGCTCACAATTGGGCAGTCGCCCCGCGCCGACATACTCCCCGGGCTCAGGGAGATCCTCGGGAAGGACGTGGAGATCGTTGAGGCCGGCGCCCTTGACGGCAAGACCATGGACGACGTGAAGAAGATCCCGCTGAAGGCCGAGGACTACATCCTCGTCAGCAGGATGAGGGATGGGAAGGAGATCAAGATCACGAAGAAGTACGTCCTCCCCTTGATGCAGGAGAAGCTCGACTGGCTCGAGGCGCAGGGGATCAGGCTCACGGTCATCATGTGCACTGGCAGGTTCCCCCAGTTCAGGTCGAAGGGCCTAGTCGTAACCCCCGCGGAGATCCTGAAGGGCGTCCTAGAGGGCTGCCTCAAGGAGGGGCGCCTGGGCGTCGTCTACCCCGCCGCGGAGCAGATACATATGGGCGCCAAGGATTGGGGGCGGCCCGGGATAGAGATCTACGCGGACACCGTAAGCCCCTACGAGCCTAAGGACGTCGAAGGCCTCTGCGACAGGCTCGCCGGGCAGAAGCTCGACCTGATCCTGCTCAACTGCTTTGGATTCCCGAGTGAGATCAGGAAGAGAGTCGCGGCCAGAACCGGCGTGCCCGTCGTCCAGGCGAACACGATGGTCGCCCACGTCCTAAGGGAGCTGCTCAGCTGACCCTTTTTCTCAAACCAATTTCTTTAGGCGCTTCTTCGTAGTCTGGGAGCTGGTCGCCGGGCATCGGACCCTCTTCATCCTCTTCCTCGCTACGAGATTCCTCCGGCTTCCTCTCCCCGAACTTGTCGGGGAGGACCCTGTCACTCATCAGGCTCTTGGCGACGAGGTACACCTCGGCGCTTCCCTTCCTGGAAGCCTTCGGCTTGACTATGTAGACCTTCTCGAACATCACCCGCATGTCGCGGATGAACGCCTCGTGCTCGGGCCCCTGGAAGACCTTCACCACCATCCAGCCGTCCTCCTTGAGCAGCCTGTCGGCTATCGATAGGGCGGTCCTCGCGAGGTGTATTTGGCGCAGGTCGTCGAGCTCCCAGACACCTGTGACGTTCGGCGCCATGTCGCACAGGATCACGTCCGCCTTCCCGTCGAAGCGCTCTATCACCTCCGCCTGGACCTCTGGGTCCGTGACGTCGCCGACGATGGTCTCGATATTATCCATGCCGAGGGGGAAGACCTCCTTCAGGTCGACGCCTATCACTAGGCCTCCATCGTCGAGCGCCTCCGCGGCGACTTGGAGCCAGCCGCCAGGCGCCGCGCCGAGGTCGAGAACCCTGCGGGCGCCCCTGAAGATGCCGAACCTTGAGTCGAGCTGCTTCAGCTTGTAGCTCGCCCGGCTGCGGTACCCCTCCTCCTTCGACTTGAGGTAGTAGTAATCGTTTTTTCGCTCGTGTATCCATCTGCCGGGCAAAGCGTTCCCCATCTCAACCCATCGACTAAGCCTTAAGAAGGCTTTCTAAATCGGATACGCCGGCGTCTGTCCTCAACCCGCGTTCATGGAAATGAGTCCGCGAGGCCTTGAAGCCGGCTCCCCGCAGCTTCTCCAGGACGAAATCCAGGGGCAAGGATGATATTCTCAGCCTCGAGCAGAGCTCATCCAGGGAGTAGAAGGCCGGCGGGAGGCCGACCTCGTCCCTGATCATGTTCATGAGGTTCTCCAGCCTCGGCTCCCAGGCGACCCCCGAGGAACCCACCTTGGCCAGCATGCCGCCGAGGAACCCCCCGTCGGCTGTCTCGCCGAGCCACATCGGCCCGCCCACCACCATCTGGCCTCCGCAGGCTCCGCAAGTCCTTGAAGCCTTCAGGTACAACCCCTTGACTGAGACCCTGCGGAGACACCTCGGACAGTTAAGAATGTATCCCATCTCAGCTAGGGTGGCGTCCGCCGGCTTAGCTCCCTGTTTTATCTGCAGGTAGGTCCGTACGTAGTGGTCGGCGTAGTAGCCGAAGAGTGGCTTCACCCCCATCTCGTGGACCGCCGCCGCCCGGACGAACGAGCCCAAGAGGAGCCTGAGGGCGACCTCGTGGGTGTAGGAGGCACGCATGGGGCGACCCCCGTACTTCCTGAGGCAGGCGACTGGGTTGACCCCACAGAGGGGAGCCATATCCGTCGCCGTCAACGCGACTACGCCTCCGTCCCTCGTGCACCTTACAGCCGAGTCGAGGAACTGCGCCGGCGAGCCGTATGGGTCGATGTCGACGTAATCGAACCTGTTCATCGGGCTGCTGTGGAGGTTCATGAGGAGGTTGGCGTCCATCATCCTGACCTTGACCCTATCCGAGACGTGGTTGCGGCGGGCGTTCTCCTCGGCGAGCTGGACCGCACTCGGGTTCAGGTCCCCCATTATGACCCTCCCCGCCCCCGCCTCGAGGACGAGCCTGACTCCCCTGACGCCGCTCCCGCACATGGGCTCGCAGGCTTCCATGGCCCTCCCAAGTGCCTCGCCCTGAACGGCGAGGACGAGGACGGCGGTGTCCCTGTTCAGCCTCATCGCGGGGTTGTAGAAGACGGCGGCCCTGCTCCTGGCGTGGTCGAGTGGCTCCCCCTCCGCCCTGTCCAGCCTCGGGACGAGCACCCGTGCGGCGCCCTCCACAACCTCCTCAGTCCGGAACCAGAAGCCCATTACGGAGAAAGAGAAGACGATAACGGATTTATATCTACCCCGCCGGGAAAACATAAAACCTCAGACCAGCAATCGCATAGACATGAGACACGGTCTCGTGCTCCTCGTCGTCTTCATCGCCGCGGTCTCAGTGATGGGAGGGGCGTACCTCAACTCAAAACGGACCGTGAACACGGATACCACCGACGGCGGGCACGAGGAGCAGCCCACCCCGGATCAGCGGGAGCCTCCGCCCAAGATGGAAAAAGGCATAAGCTTCTCGCCGAGGGGGTTCACGGCCGAGGACATGAATGACTTCTTCGTCAAAGCCAAGCAGGCGGGGGGTGTCGTCACGTGGTCTGGGGACTGGGCCCAACTCGGAGCCGAGAGCGGGGCGCCCTACGTGATAACGAAGCTATCCCAGATAAACGGTGTCGAGCCCATCGTCATAGCCCAGTTCTTCCAGCAGTCAGACGGGAGCTTCCTAAGACCCCTCAACGAGACGAACAGGCAGTCGTACAAGGCCAGCGCCTCAGCCTTCGTCAAGGCCTTCAAGCCCGCCTTCTTCGGCTTAGGCATCGAGGTCAACGCGCTCTACGAGAAATCGCCTGAAGACTACAGCGACTTCGCGGCGTTCTACGGCTAACTATACGACGAGTTGAAGGCGGTCTCGCCGGGCACGAGGGTCTTCACGGTCTTCCAACTCGAATGGATGAAGGGACTCAGGGGAGGCCTCTTCGGCGGGGTGAACGACCCGGCTAAATCCCATTGGCATCTGCTCGCCGACTTCAACAAATCGGACTGCCTCGCCTTCACCACCTATCCCTGCATAATCTTCAAGGACCCCTCAGAGATACCCGAGGACCACTACGCTGAGGTGACCGACCACACCGACAAACCGGTCCTGTTCACGGAGTCAGGCTGGTTCAGGGTCGGCCCCACGGGCTGGGAGAGCAGCGACGACGAGCAGGCAAGCTTCGTCGCCCGTTTCTTCGCCCTGACGAAGGAGGTTAAGCCCCTGGTCATCATCTGGAGCTTCCTCTACGACCAGGATGTGCCGGAGCCGTTCACCACGATGGGGTTCTTGGCGAGGGGGAGTTCAGGCTCGAAGGCCTGGAACGCGTGGCTGGGCGAATAGGGTGCATGGTTGGAAGGCGGCTACTTTTTCAGGGCTATCCCTGGGTCGATGCCGAGCTCGCCGCAGAGCTTCACGATCGCCGCCCAAGTATCCTCAGGGATGGGTATGCCCTCCCTCAGCCTCTTCTCCTTGGATATGGCCTCGGGCTCACCGGGCACAAGCACCGTCTTCCCGGCCTCGGGCTGGAACCCCTTAACCCAGCTCACTAGCCGGCCCGCCCTCTCCTCGAAGGCGTCCAATCCGACGAAGGCTTCGGGGTTGACGGCAACTATGAAGACGCCGTTCGGCGAGGGAGGTCTCCTGCTCTCCTCGAGGCCGAGCCGCGAGCCCGTGAGGGCGGCGCCGAGGAGCTCAGAGACCATCTGGAGGCCGTACCCCTTGTACTCGCCGAAGGGGAGGAGCCAGCCGCCGTCCCACATGACGTTGGGGTCATCCGTCACCCTCCCGTACTTGTCCCTGACCCAGCCGGTGGGGATCTTCTCGTGCTTAGCCCTTGCGACGCTCACCTTGCCGTGGGCGACTATCGAGGTCGCGTAGTCCATGAGGAACGGCGTCTCCCTGCCTGTGGGCGTCGAGACGCTGACAGGGTTTGTGCCGAAGGCCCTGCCCTGTATGTTGTAGCCGGTCACGTTAGGGTTGCCGACGTTCACGAACATCATCCCTATCACGCCTTGGGAGGCGGCCCAGGTGTTGTAGTAGCCGAGGCGGCCGATGTGGTTACAGTTGTAGGCGCCTACGGCGGCGACCATGCTCCTCCTCGCCTTGGCGACTGCGGTCTCCATCGCCCTCATCGCCGTGACCTGGCCGAAAGCCCACTGGCCGTCGACGAGGGCGGTGGTCGGCGTCTCCTTATCGATGCGTGGGTCAGCCTTCACGTCTATGAAGCCTTCCCTGATCCTGTCCGAGTAGGTGACGAAGTACTGGACGCCGTGGCTGTCGTGGCCGGTGAGGTTTCCCTCGACCAGGGTCTCGGCGACGAAGGAGGCCTTCTTCTTCGGGGCGCCTTGGGCGTGGAAGATGCGGGTGCCTAGCTCCCTTAGGCCATCGGCCTGAGCGGTGATCATAGCTAAAAAGAAAACGTCTGAGGGTATAAAGGGTTGATGAGGAAGGGCTAGATGAGCTTCTTCAGCCCTTCGAGGAACGACTTGATGTCGTCACGCTCTATGCCGTAGTGGGTGCAGAGCCTCGTGCTCGTCCCTGAGCCCCTGCTCCTCCATCCGAGCTTCTCGCAGGCCCTGTTCCAGTCCTCGGCCTTCCAGCCGACGGGGGTGAAGTCGACGTAGACCATGTTCGTCTGGACGGGGTTGAGTATCCTGAACCCCATCTTCTTCAGCCCGTCTGCGAGGAGCTTCGCGTTGTCGTGGTCGTCCTTGAGCCTGTCAACCATCTTGGTGAGGGCGATGATACCCGGTGCCGCGATGATGCCCGCCTGGCGCATGCCCCCTCCCAGCATCTTCCTGTATTTCCTAGCACGCTTCACGAGCTCCTCTGAGCCCACGACCATAGAGCCCACTGGGGCTGAGAGTCCCTTCGAGAGACATATCTGGACCGTGTCCGCGTACTTGGTCAACTCCTTCGCAGGTACCTTCAGAGCCACGGCGGCATTGAAAATGCGGGCTCCATCCATGTGAACGCCGAGGCTGTGCCTCTTGGCGACCTCCCAGTCTGCCTTCAGCTGCTGTGGTGTTAGGGCGATGCCGCCTGCGGAGTTGTGTGTGTTCTCGACGCAGACGAGGCTCGTCCTCGGGTAGTGGATGTTCTCGGCCCTTATCGCCTTCTCGACGTCCTCGGGCTTCATCCAGCCGAGCTCGCCTGGGACCGTCCTGGCCATGAGTTGCCCCATCACGGCGAGTCCTCCGACCTCGTTGACGTAGATGTGGCTCGTTGCCTCGAGGATTATCTCGTCGCCGCGCTGGGTGTGGGCTAGGACCGAGGTGGCGTTCCCCATGGTGCCGCTGGTCACGAAGAGTCCCGCCTCCTTTCCCAGCATCTCCGCGGCTAGGTGCTCAAGCTCGTTGACGGTCGGGTCCTCACCGTAGACATCGTCGCCGAGCTTCGCCTTCGCAGCCGCCTCCCTCATCTCGGGGGTGGGCCAGGTCACTGTATCGCTCCTAAAATCGAGGTTCTTCTCAACCATGAAGAGTCAGGATACAGTGGAGCGTCTCTGGCTTAAGATGTTTAGTTCCAGCGGGAGGCGTCCCTGTAAGCCTGCCTTATGTTCTCCTCGGCTCCCCTCAGCACAGGCATACCGTGGCCTGCGAGTATCACGTTGACGCTCAGTTCCGTGAGCCTCCTCAGCGACTCCAGAAGCTGCTCGAGGCTGCCCGACTCTCCGTCTGTCCTCCCGTAGTAGCCGTCTGGGAAGACCGTGTCCCCCGAGAAGAGTATACGTTGCTCCCTAGCATAGAGTGATATGCCGCCCTCCGTGTGGCCCGGCGTCCAGATCACCTCGAGGGGCCAGAGCTCGGTCTCTATGACGTCCCCCTCCTCGACCTCGACGAGGCTATCGCCGAGGCTCGAGGCGATGTACTCAGTATCCTTCGTGTGGACGTAGACCTTCGGGTTAGCCCTCTCCAGTATGAGGTAGACGCCCATCGCGTGGTCATGGTGGGCGTGAGTCAGGACGACCTTATCCACGTTATCCGGTTGAACCCCTATCGATTCAAGCTGGGGCCAGACCGGGTTCACGGAGTTGCCGACGCCCGCGTCGATCACAGTCGCCTTCCCCCTGCCGACGACATAGATGTTGCTGCAGAGGCCGTCGCCCACGATCATGGTTACCCCGCTGAGCTTACCTGAGCGTTTACCGAGGTCCAAAACCCGAGGCATTTGGCATCACTGGTGTTGATGAGTCTGCGCGTTAAAAGACTTCTAGCTGATCTTCACGAGGCGGAGCTTCAGGACGAGGTACCCTTCCTCGTAGTCGTAGTCGATCCCCTCGAGGTCAAAGCCCTCGGGTATCGGGTAGCTGCGGTTGAAGCCCGCGTCGGCGCTGCTCTTGAGGTAGATGGTCTCCTCATCCGACTCGATGGTCACGGTCTTCTGAAGCCTCTTTGGCAGCTCGGTGGTGATCATATACTCGACTGACTCGTACCCCTCACCCCCCGGCATCTTACTCTCCTGGAGCGTGATCAGGTCGTCATCCGCGTCGTAAGCCGCCTCCACCCTCGTGTGAATATACCAGGGCAGCATCGAGGCGGAGACTACGACGGCGAAGAAGATGAAGCTGTAGAGGCCGGCGATCCATCCGCTCACGTTGCCTGTGATGAAGGGGAAAACAACCATGACTCCCTCATCGCCCGCGGCGCCGGCGACGAGGCCTGAGGCTGCGATGCTCAGGCCTATCAGCATCATGGCGAGGCCCATCGGCAGCATCCTGATACTCCTAACCGGCATGGATCTTTTAGCCACCGGCGAGCACCTAACGCAGGCGTCTTCCTGCTCGTTGTAGCAGTCCTCGCAGACGAAGCGCCTACACTTGGAGCAGAGGATGTCGGCGTCATCGCGTCCGCATACTGAGCAGCGTCTACTCTCAGCCATTATCTTATCCTCCGATGAGCCTCGGCTGCCATGACGCCGTCGCAATGAAGAGGATGGCCACCATTATCACGGTGACGCCTACGAGGATGAGCCTTTGCCCAATATTGGGAGCTTCCCGGAGCCTCCTCCCAAGCGGTAGCCTTGATAGGCGGCGCCTGATCTCTTCTGTATCCTCCTTGAGGCTGAGGTAGACCATGAGGGCCCCTACGTATGCCATGGCTACTCCGAGTGCGAAGACGACGCTTGAGAAATTCACTTCTGAGCCCTCCCCTCTTAGGAAAGGGAGCGGGGTTTAAACCTTTCTGGGCTAGGTGCCCCAGAGGGCGGCCTTCCCCATGTACTCGTTAACCTCCCACTCCCTGACCGAGGCGTCGTCGACATCGACGACGTAGATGGCGTGGAGCCTAGCGTTCCTTATCTCCTCTATGCTCACAGGGGGGTTGTGGTAGTAGAGGTCGCAGAGCGCCTTGATCGATTTGCACTCGTCCTCGGTGCGGAACCTCGGCGGTTTGGTGAGGCTAGGCGGGATCTGGAGGATGTAGTAGGGCGGCGTGGCGAGGACGAACTTGCTTGCGTAGCCACTGTACCGGGTGATCTTGCTGGCGGCGCGGGCTCTGAGGTAGACGAGGGGGTCTAACGCGTTCTCCGGCGACACGAAGCCGGTCTCCACCTCGACCATTAGGCTCCCGAGCCCCTTCTCGGCGTGGATGTCCGTGCTCACGCCGTCGACGGCGGTCTCAAGCCTCACCTCGAAGCCGGTCTTTATCAGGTGCGCGGCGCAGACGAGCTCCATCACGGAGTGGTTGATCTTGACCCTGTTCTCGCGGTGCAGCGTCTCAAGGTCATCGCGGAGCTTCCGGACCTTCTGATGGTGGGAAGGATCAAGTTTCTCAAGAATCTTGGAGACGACGGCGTCTACGTCGCGCATGAACTCCTCGGTAGATCCTTTCGCCCCCATCTCGGCACCGGAGCCCTTACCCTCATTCAGTGAAACTAACTATTAAAGTGAAGCGGTCCCCCGAGAGGCTAAATACGCTAGGAGGGCAAACATAGTTGACCCAAGATGCCCGAGAAGAGCGTGTGGGAGATATTCTGCGAAGAGTGCCCAGGCGTGTCGGACGCCTACCAAAAGATGAGCCAGGCCATCGGCGCCCATGGTGGCCTCGACGAGAAGACGAGGCTCCTCATCCTGATAGGGATCTACTCGACGACCCGCGACCCCGTGGCGCTCCGCCACTTCGTCGGCGTCGCCTTGAAGGCGGGGATACCGAAGAGGCAGATCGAGGCGGCGGCGCTACTCGCCTTCAACACATGCGTCACCAACGCGGAGCTGGCCATCCCAATCATAGCTGAACTGGCGAAGAAGTGAGTAGCCTCCCGATATCCCTTTTCTTTAAACCCATTTTTTCCAGGAATCTGCAGTCCTCCACTCTGTAGAGGTGGCTGCGGCAGCGGCAGTCGCTGGACCCGAACCGAGGGACAGGCTCGCCCATCTCCGCGACCTTGGCAGCTATCTCGCACTCCTTCGCTGCCCCTTCCACCGCGTATATGTCCTCGATCTTCACGGCTGGGTGGCTTAGGAGGTAGTCGATGTGCCATTTGATGACTCTTCCCTCGCCCCTGCTCGTCCTTAGATGCCTAGCAAGCCTCGGTTTAAGGCTGTTCATGGCTGAGCCGACGTAGATGTAAAGCCCTCTGGGGAAGCTTAGGGTGCCGATGGCGCCAACCCTGATCTCCGCCTCTTCCTTGACCCTAACGCAGAGGCAGTAGCTCCCTCTGGTGACCACGGAGCAAGAAGGAGGCTTGGAGGATAAAAATGGGACTACTTCATGTGCTGGTTGAACCACTCCACCATGTCGCGTAGCCTGCGCTTCCTGATCTCCGGGCGGGCGAGGCTCCTGAAGCTGTGGCTTCCCTCCATGTATAGGACGAGCTTCACCCTCTTCCCCAGATACTTGAGGGCCGTGTACATCTGGATGCTCTGGTCAATCCAGCACCGGTAGTCGTTGAAGCTGTGGATGAACATGGTCGGCGTCATCACGTCCTTGGCGTATGTTATCGGCGACTTCTCGGCGTAGGCGACCGGGTTGCTCCATGGGTCACCCCCTATCTGATCCGGGCAGAAGTGGAAGCCGATGTCGCTGGTGCCGAAGAAGCTCTGCCAGCTACATATGCCGTTCTGGCTTATGGCGCACCTGAATCGTCCCGTGTGGCCGATGACCCAGTTCGTCATGAAGCCACCGTAGCTGAGGCCTGTGACAGCGATCCTCTCGTTGTCGATCCAGGGGGAGACCTTCAGGGCGTGGTCGACCATCTCCATAAAGTCCTGGTAGTCTCGCGTCCCGTACCTGAACCGGATGTCGGCGAACTCTTGGTCGTAGCCGTCGCTGCCGCGGATGTTGGCGTAGACGACGGCGTAGCCCTCCGCGGCCCAGACCTGGTGATCGAGCATGGGGGCGTAGCCGAACTTGCTCCTCGGCCCTCCGTGGACGTCGAAGATGGCGGGATAGACCCGGCCCTTCTTCCAGCCATAGGGCTTCAGGAGCCAGCCCTCGATCGTGGCTCCATCGCTCGCCTCGAAGGCGAAGTGCTCGCCGTCGATCAACGGCGCCTCGGCGAGGGCAGCATCTGTGAGTCTCGTGATCTTCGTCTCACCCTTGTCCCTCCGGATCCAGACCTCCATCGGCTCAGCGATCCTAGTCCTCGTGTAGGATACGACACCATTCCTCACGGAAAACTCCTCGACTGTGAAGTCGCCTGTCAGGACGGGCTCAATTTTGCCATCCTCCGGGTTGACCCTGTGCAGGTTGTATCTGCCCCCGTCGGAGACGGGGAAGTAGATCCTGCCGTCGTCCCAGACGGGGTTAGGTGGGCCGGCGAAGGGGCTCCTGAAGCCGTTGTAGACGGCTCGCCCGCTGCCCCTGTCAAGCTTCCCTGTGAGGTCAGTGGGCTCACCGCCCATGGGCGGAATCACCCAGACGGTGGTGTGGGTCGGATAGCCACGGCTGAGGTCGTTGCCCGTGAAGGCGATGAGCTCATCGTCACGTGACCATGCTAAGCTGGCGACGGTGTACTTATCCAGTATCCTCGTGCAGTTGCCTTTTTTCAGGTCGAAGACGTAGATGTCGGTCTCCCTTGGCTGGAGCTCCGTCTGGGAGATCGCGTAGGCCACCTTCTCACCACTGTTTGAGGGCGCATGGCAAACGATGTCGCCCTCCTCCTCCGTGACCTGCCTGACCACGCTTGAGGCGACGTCGACGACGTGCAGGTGCTTCCTCCTGTAGTGGGTCCAGCCGACGGCGTCGAACCAGAAGGGGATGCCGTCGATCACCCTGACGTCCTTCGGCTCCTCGCCGACGTAGCTTAGGAAGAAGATCTTGGAGCCGTCGCCGCTCCAGAGGGGCTGCTCCGCGCCCCCAAGCGCCTTGCAGACTAGCCTCGGCTCGCTGCAGAGGGTCGTAACCCAGATGCCTGCGCCCTTCTCCCCATCCTTCATCCCCCTCGTGGAGACGAAGAGAAGCTGGCTCCCGTTAGGGCTCCAGACAGGATTCCGGGCGTTCTCCCAGAACCTCCTATGGGAGCCGTCCTTCGGGTCAACCAAGTAGAGCGTGGAGACATACGCGTCACCCTCGACCCTCGTCGCCACGTAGACGAGGCTCTCCCCGTCTGGCGACAGCTGAGGGTTAGAAGCCATGACGAACTTGCCGAGATCGTCGATCTCAAGCTTTCTAGGCATACGAATCACTGAATACTGACTAGTTCCAACCAAATTTAAAACGTGGGCAGGCTCATCCCTTTGGAAAGTTTTTTCGCCTTGTAATAAGTAGCTGTATACATGGTTCTCAAGCTCAAGGATGAGTTCCCGCTGACGAAGGGGAAGATCTACTTCGACACAGCCGTCATGGGGGCGTGTCCCGCTTCGACCCTCGCTGTGATGGAGGAGTACGTCAGGGACATGACTGGCCAGTTCCGTGGTGAGGGTGACTGGCGGAGCGGCACTGAGATGTGGACGGAGAGGAGGATTAACAGCAAGAAGCTATTCGCGGAGTTCATAGGAGCCTCGGCGGAGGAGGTCTGCTTCGTCCCAAACGCATCGACGGGCGTCAACACAGCCCTCTCGATGCTCCCCTTCAGGAGGGGGACAAACATAGTCACCACCAACCTCGCCTTCCCCATGTGCGCCGTCGCCGCCCTGAAGCAACGCGAACGAGGCGCCAAGGTCAAGTTCATCCGTAACAGGAGGGGCGTGGTGACCCCGGAGCAGTTCGAGAAAGTCGTGAACGACAAGACAGTTGCCGTCATGGTCGACCAGCCGAGCTGGTTCAACGGCTTCCTCCTCGACCTGAAGGCGATCTCCGAGACATGCCGCCACCACGGCGCCAAGCTCGTCGTCGACGCCACCCAGTCGGTTGGCAGCCTGGTCTGGGACGCCCCAAGGTGGGGTATCGACTTCCTCACGGTGAGCACCTACAAGTGGCTCCTCGGCGGCCCATACAACCAGTCCGCGGGCTTCCTATACATCACGAAGAAACTCGTCGATGAGTACCAGCCCGCCTACGTCGGCGGCCAGACCATAACTCCGGAGGAGAACCGAGTCAACACGGAGGACGCCTTCACCCTCTACGATTACAAGCCCAGGAAAGGCGTCGGGAGGCTTGAGATCTACCCACGCTCAGAGGCGGCCTACGTCGCCGTCGAGAACTCGATGCGCGTCCTCCTCTCCCACGGGAGGAGGGGCGTGGAGCGTCAGGTCAGGGACGTCGATAACAGGCTCGTGGAGCTCCTCACAAAGCACAGGTTCAGTCTCCAGACACCGAAGGAGGAGGAGAAGAGGATCTACCTTAACGTCAAGGTCCCGGACTTCAAGGCCGTTGGGGAGAAGCTCTACAAGCGCGGGGTCGTCGTCAGTCCCAGAATCGGGGGTCTCCGCGTAAGTCCACATCTCTACAACACCGAGGAGGAGGCTGAGGCGTTCGTGAAGATCCTCCGCGAGGTAGCCAAGCCCCGCTGAAACCCTTTTCTCCTAAAACATCTATCATCTCATCGAACCTCCGAGGTGTCGTGTTGAGAGTCCTCGTCGTTGGTAACGGTGCGCGCGAACACGCTATCGCCAAGAAGCTGGCACAGGACGATATCGAGCTTTGGGCGGCGATGTCCAAGAGGAATCCTGGGATAGCCTCCCTCTCCAGGAGGGTGGAGATCATCGACATCGACAAGCCCTCCGACTACGATAGGTTCAGGGGCGTCGACATCGCCTTCATTGGCCCAGAGGCCCCTCTGGCTGCCGGGATCACCGACCACCTCAACGGACTCGGAGTCCCCGTCGTCGGTCCCGTGAGGAACCTCGCACGCCTGGAGTGGAGTAAGTCGTGGGCGCGCATCGTCCTCGAGGAGAGTGGCATCCCCGGGAACCCGGAGTTCAAGATATGCCGAGACCTCTCCGAGGTCCGCTCCTTCCTCAAGGAGCACCCGGACGTCGCCGTCAAGCCAGACGTCCTCACAGGCGGGAAGGGCGTCAAGCTCACCGGCGAACACCTCCACTCGGCCGGGGAGGTCGAGAGGTACGCCTTTGAGATGATCGGGAACAACGGTCTCGTCGTTCTAGAGGAGAAGCTCAAGGGGAGGGAGTTCACCCTCCAGGCGTTCGTGGACGGTACACGCGTCGAAGTGATGCCTCTGGTCCGTGACTTTAAGAGGGCTTACGACGGCGACAGGGGCCCCAACACGGGGAGCATGGGGAGCTTCAGCTGCCCGGACCACGGGCTCCCGGATCTCCCAGCCTCGGCCGTCGACGATGGAGTCGAGATAATGAAGAGGACCGTCAAGGCCTTGGCTCAGACGGTGGACGAGTACCGCGGCTTCCTCTACGGCGGATTCATGAAAACAGAGAAGGGCGTCTACCTCATAGAGTACAACAGCCGGCTCGGCGACCCGGAGGCAATCAACGTCCTCTCCCTCCTCAGGGGCTCCCTCGTCGACATAGGCTTCAGCCTAGTCGAGGGCAGGCTCAGGAAACCCTCGTTCAGCAAGGAGGCGACGGTGTGCGTCTACGTTGTCCCGGAGGGTTACCCAGACGCGCCCAAGAAGGACAAGCCCATCAAGATAGGTAATCTAAAAGACTCCGAGCTGTACTACGCCTCCGTCTACGAGGACTCGGGGGAGATAAAGACGACGGGGAGCAGGGCAGTCGCCCTCCTGGCAAAGGCGGAGACGGTGGCCGAGGCGAGGGAGAGGGTCTATTCGGATGTCTCCAAGGTCGAGGGGGCGCTGTTCTTCCGCCGTGACATAGCGGCAGACGTTTAGCGCCATCCTACCCTTCATCCGGTGGAGTTATTAGGATTCGAGGCGAAATCGTATAAGTCTGAGGGGGAGACATGGACGGCAAGAAGACTGAACGGCTCGCCAAGTTAGAGGCGATCCTCTACGCCTCAGGCCGGCCCATCAGCCTGACCACCCTCTGCGCCCACCTGAAGCTCCAGAACGAGCAGGAGGTGAGCGGCCTTATCGCCATGCTCGTGGAACGCTACGAGCGCGCGGAGAGCCCCCTCGAGATTAAGGCGCTCCCAGAGGACAGGGTCGTCCTCCAGCTGAAGCCGGAGTACACGAAGCAGGCGACGAAGGTCTCCATGAAGCCGCTGCTGACGGCCGGGCCCCTGAAGACCCTGAGCTACGTCGCCTACAACCAGCCCATCGAGCAGAAGGACGTCGTCATCGCCAGGGGGAGTCAGGCGTACAGCCACCTCAGGGCCCTCGAGAACATGGGGCTGATTAAAAGGCAGAGGCAGGGGAGGACCAGGCTCATAACGACGACCCCAGACTTCGCCGACTACCTCGGCCTAAACCACGACAGGACGGCTATGAGGCGCCAGCTCCGAAGCCTCTTCAGGAGGCTCGAGGTCTCCGAGATAGACGGCAAGGATGAGCCCCCGGAGCCCCAGTAGCAGCCGGGCAAAGGGTGGTAAGGGAAGCTCCTAATCGTAGGCGTATGAGGCCGACGATCGGGTCTGAAACTCTTAAAAGGCGGACACCTCAATTCCTTGAGGGGGCCCGTGGCCAAGTCAGGACAAGGCACCTAGCCGGCCGCCGACCTCGACGCCGGCGTGCAAGCCTTCTAAGCCGGAGATCGTGGGTTCAAATCCCTCCGGGCCCGCCAAACAAAGTTTATCGGCAATATATGCTTCCGTTCTGTGTCGGAGAAAATCTCAACGATCCATTTTATTCTTCTGTTTTCCTGATCTCAAGCTCAAAGAAGGTTTATCAACCCCTCTTCCCCTCAGGATCACATGTCTTTTCAGGCTATAGCCGACCCGGAGCCGAAGACCGCCTTCCTCCTGGCGAACGAGGCGATCGCCAGGGCCGCCCTCGAAGCCGACGTCAAGGTGGCGGCCTTCTACCCGGGCTCGCCGACCAGCGAGATTCTCGACTCCACATACCTCCTCGCCGGGAAATATGACGACCTGAAGATGGAGGTCTCCGCCAACGAGAAGGTCGCCCTTGAGACCGCCGCGGGAGCCTCCATGGCCGGGGTCAGGGCTTTCACATCGATGAAGAGCGTGGGCCTAAACGTCGCGAGCGACGTCTTCTACACCCTCGGCTACACCGGCGTAAACGGCGGCCTCGTCATCGTAGTTGCTGATGACCCCCACGCCCACTCGAGCCAAAGCGAGCAGGACGGTAGATTTTTCGCCCCCACAGGCCACGTCCCCATGCTGGAGCCCTCCACGCCCCAGGAGGCCTACGAGATGGTCAAGTACGCCTTCGAACTCTCCGAACGGTACAAGACTATGGTTCTGATCAGGACGACGACGCGGGTGAACCACCAATACGCCGCCGTCGAGATCGGCAGTGTGAAGAGGACGCCCTTCGAGAGGAGGAGCTGGAAGGACGTAGGGGCGAAGTACTATACACTTAGCGATACGGCGAGGCGCCTGAAGGGCGAGGCCATTGAAAAGCTAGGGAGGATCGGCGCCGAGTTCGAGGAGAGCTCCTTCAACAGGCTCGTGGAGGGTGAGGGAGACGTCGGCATAGTAACCAACGGCGTCTCCTACCTCCACGTCCTCGATGCCGTCGAGCTTCTCGGCGCCAAGCCCCACGTGCTGAAGCTGGGCACAACCCACCCCATCCCCAGGGGGCTCGTCTCCTCGTTCCTGAAGAGGGTCAAGAAGGTCGTAGTTGTCGAGGAGCTGATGCCCTACATGGAGAGGGAGGTCAAGGCGATTGCGAAGGACGCCAACCCGGCTGTAGAGGTCCTGGGCAAGGAGTCTGGCCACTTCGGCTACGTCGGCGAGTACAATGTCCCCGTCGTCGCCGAGGGCCTCGCGAGGGTATTCGGAGTAAATGCGCCCGATTACGGTAAATTCCTGAGTAGGGCGCAGGAGCTGAAGCGGATACTGCCCAACAGGCCGCCGACGTTCTGTCCGGGCTGCCCGCACAGGGCGACCCTCTGGGCCGTCCAACAGGCTCTGAAACGGATCGACTTCGTCATAAACAACGATATCGGCTGCTACTCGATGCTCCTATTGGAGCCCTACAGCCTCACCGACTCCCTCCTCTGCATGGGCGCCTCCCTCGGCGTAAGCGGAGGAATGCAGCACGTCCTGAAGGACAGGGTTGTGGCTTTCGTCGGGGACTCCACCTTCTTCCACGCCGCCCTGCCGGGGCTCGTCAACGCCGTCCACAACAAGCACAACTACACCCTCTTCATCCTCGACAACAACGTAACGGCGATGACAGGGCAGCAGCCGAACCCTGGATCGGACTTCGGGCCAAACCCCGTGGTGGAGATCGACATCGAGGCAGTCGTCAAGGGGATAGGGGTAAAGAACGTCGTCGCCATCAACGCCTACGACCCCAAGCCCAATGTGGAGGTCATCAAGGACGCGCTGAGCAAGGAGGGGCCAAGCGTCGTCATCTCCAAGGGGCCGTGCGCCCTCTACAACGACAGGAGGAAGCGGGGCCAGGGCGTACCCATAATTCCCAACAAGGTCAACGATGAGACCTGCAAGACGGTCTACGCCTGCGTCAGGGACTTCTACTGCCCGGCCATACAGCTTGACATGGGCAGCAGGCACACCTCGATCCAGGATGACCTGTGCGACGGCTGCATGGTCTGCGCCAAGCTCTGCCCGCTTAACGCCATCCACTCGACTGGAGGTGCATGAAGATGAAGAACTACGACATCCTGCTTGCTGGCGTCGGCGGCCAGGGACTGATGCTCCTCTCCGCGGTGATGGGAGAGGCGTGCACGAGGAAGGGGCTTGGCGTCGTCGTCGGCGCCCAGCACGGCCTCTCCCAGAGGAGCGGCTCCATATCCGCCCACGTCAGGATAGGGGGCTCCCACTCACCCCTGATCCCGTACGGATCCGCCGACCTCATCATAGCCATGGAGGCGATGGAGGCGCTGAGGTACGTCGAGTACCTGAAGGACGGCGGATACGTCGTGATGAACAGCAGGATCATGCACCCCGTCACGGAGACCGGCATATTGGTTCAGAGGAGAAGGGAGAACCTCCCATACGTAACCCTAGAGCAGCTCATCGGGAACCTAGGCAGGGTGACGAGTAATATCATCGTGGTCGAGGCGAACAGGCTGGCGGAGGAGTCGGGTAACCCGAGGACGGAGAACATGGTGCTCCTCGGGGCAGCTTCAGGCCTGGAAGGCTTCCCACTTGAAGAGGAAGCCCTGAAGGAGGCCATCAGGAGGAACGTCCCGGAGAGGACGATAGAGGCAAACCTCAAGGCTTTCGATCTCGGCGTGAAGGAGGCCCGTAGGCTCAAGCAACCCCTCTGAGCGCCAGACCATCCTTCCTAACCTATTTTAACGAGCAAAAAGTGTTATAATGGCATCGACTTCAAAGTGACACTGTGTATTTATACCAGAAGCTAGGCTCACTCCTCATCCTGCTTCTATTCATCAGCCCGGGGATTTTAGCAGCTGAACGCATCGATGAAACCCCTAAAACTCCTGTGGAAAACCTGATAAGACTCGAGGCGCCCCAGCCAGACCTCAAGACGATATTCTTCATAACCCACGCGGATGAATTCAACCACACCCTAGGGAGGATCCTCTCCTATGAAGATGGTGGGAACCTGAGAATTCTAAAATGGAACTACTGTTTCCAGCCGTTCAAGGCGTGGGGGCTCTACTTCGAGTTCACCGACGGCTGGACCGACGAAGGGTTCACAGATTACCTCAGACGCTTCAAGGAGAACGGCTTCAGGAACCTCCTCTATGTCGACCTTACGGAGTGCCACCGAGACTACTCTGACAAGTGGCAGGACAGCGTCCTGGAAGAGGGCATTGCGTCGCCTCTAGATCTCATGTCCCTCGACCCGCAACACTCGTGGTATAACTACCTTAGGGAGGGGATGATCAACCTGACCCGCAGATTCCCGGACACCATTGACGGCTTCGCATTAGACCGACTTGACAGGTGCCGGAGCCAGCAGGAGAGCGCCTGGGCGGCCCAGCTCCTGGATGAGGTGAGAGCCTCCTCGGCGGTCCCAGACCTTAAGTACGTCATGAACTCGCTGCAGGGCGCCAAGCATCAGGGCTTCCTGGCGTCGAGGGCGGAGTTCATCGGCAGCGACGGCGTACCGACCGAGGAGATGGAAGGCTGGATCGCGAGGTACTGGGATCTGGCGCAATACGCCTCCCTCAAGACCCCGTACCTTGTTCCACAGCTGGATGACGTGACCCCGATGGCTTCAGAGGGCTCGTATCAGCTCATGCTATCCGAGCATAACTTCTTATTCTTCGACGACAGGGAGCCATACCTTAGCATCATGGAGAAAATCTTCCCCGAGGCCACTCGGTAGGGCATAACTGCCTTAATATCCTCGTCTCTCCCAGATCATCAATACGCGTATGGAGAATAGGTCTTGACACCGTTTGCCTCTATTTCACTTCAGCTTCCATCAGCTGGAGTAGATCTCATGGGCTTGATCGGCCTTGCCGCAGTGATCGGAGCGGCGGTCTATTCGTTCGTAGTAAGGGCTTTGCCTAGGAGGCAGGAAAGGTTCCTCGATATCCACAACGTTGTTGGCTTAATCGCCCTCGTGCCGGTGCTTCTCCACGCCAACGGGAGGGTGGACCTAAATGATCCTTCAGGCATTATCAGCGTCTCAGCCCTGCTCCTGATGCTGGCTTTACAAGCCTCAGGCGTGGTACTGAGGTTCATGCCTGGGGCAGGGAGGTTGAGGTACCGGAGCAGCTCCATCCATATCCCCGCCGCCCTCCTCCTCTACCTCTCCCTAATCTATCACGTCTTAGTCAAGGTAGTCTTAGTCTAGACGTTAACTCTAAATGGTCGACCCGACGATTCATGAGCGGTGTCCAAGTTGAGCTTAGACGAGCCTGGGCTTCTCGGCCTCTACAGGGTCATGATCCGGATCAGGGTCTTCGAGAACGCGGTGAGGAGGCTGGCGAAGGAGGGGAAGATGCCAGCCCGCTTCGGCCTCTACACCGGGCAGGAGGCGGTTGCCGCCGGGGTGTCTGCTCACCTCGGGCCAGACGACCAGATAGGGAGCACCCACCGCCCTCTCGGCCACCTGATAGCGAAGGGGTGTAACTTGAACAGGCTGATGGCGGAGCTGTGCGGGAAGGCGACGGGCTTCAACAAGGGTAAGGCGGGGCCGTACCATCTCTTCGACCCGAGCGTCGGCGCCCTCGGAGCCAACGGCGTCGTAGGGGGGAGCGTGCCGATGGCCGCAGGCTACGCCCTCGCAGACCAGCTCAGGGCGGACGGCTGCGTCTCCGTCTCCTACTTCGGCGAGGGGGGCTCGAACCAGGGGGGCGTCCAGGAGACGCTGAACCTAGCCGCCTGCTGGAAACTGCCGATGGTCTTCATCTGCGAGAATAGCAGCCCCGAGGTACAGAGGATGCTCGGCCACGAGATAGACTACCCGCAGCTCAGCATCGACAGGGTCTCGCTGAGGGCCGCGAACTATGGGATGCCAGGCTCGACACGCGACGGCTGGGACGTTCTCGAGGTCTACAAGGCGGCGGGCGAGGCCATAAAGCGGGCCAGGGAAGGCGGCGGTCCCACGCTCCTAGAGTTCAAGGTCCACCAGCTCGAGGGCAACCTAGAGGGGCGCATAGAGGCGAACGAGAAGGAAAAAGTCTGGTGCCCCATAGAGCTGTTCAAGGCTAAACTCACCAAGGACGGCGTCCTGACCCCCAAGATCGACGAAAAGATACGGGAAGAGGAGACAACTGCCGTCCAGAAAGCGATCGACTACGCCATGTCAAGCCCTGAGCCAAAGCTCAGCGAGGCGTACACCGACGTCTTCGCGGAGGGGGGCTGATGGATATGAGGGAAATAACGTTCGGCGAGGCCCTCAACGAGGCACACATGCTGGAGATGGAGCGGGACCAGGACATCATAGTCTTCGGGGAGAACGTCTCAAGCGGCTGGAGGGCGGCGACGAAGGGGCTGAAGGAGAGGTTCGGAAGGGAGAGGGTCAGGGATGCACCCATCACTGAGACCGCCTTCATCGGCGCGGGCGTGGGCGCTGCCATCGCGGGCATGAGGCCGATTGTCGAGCTGATGCTCGTCGACTTCAGCCTAGTCGCCATGGACCAGATACTGAACCAGATGGCGAAGAGCACCTACATGTCAGGCGGCGCGGTTAAGGTTCCTATGACGCTCAGGGTCCTCACCGGAGCGGGCACGAGCTCGGGCGCCACCCACTCCGAGTCCCTCCACGGCCTCTTCGCCCACATGCCTGGCATTAAGGTAGTCGTTCCCAGCACTCCCTTCGATGCGAAAGGCCTCCTAATTAGCAGTATAAGGGACGACAGCCCCAAGGTCTTCATGGAGCACAGGCTCCTCTACCCGTTCAAGGGATATGTCCCCGAGGAGCCATACACGGTCCCCCTCGGCGTCGCCAACCTCGTCAGGGAGGGAACTGATGTCACCGTCGTCGCCACAGGCCTCATGGTCCACGAGGCTGTGAAGGCTGCCGACGAGCTGAAGCCGGAGGCGAGTATAGAGGTGATAGATCCAAGAACCCTCGTGCCGCTGGATGAGGAAGCCATCCTGGACTCCGTGAAGAAGACGGGCAGGCTCGTCGTGGTCGACGAGGATTACAAGTTCTGTGGCTTCAGCGCCGAGGTAGCCGCCCTTGTGGCCGAGAAGGCTCTCAGCAGCCTAGAGGCTCCGGTGGCGAGGGTGGCTACGCCTAACGTGCCCCTCCCCTATAATCCCTCGCTTGAGAGGCACCTGCTGCCGTCGAAGGAGAAGATAGTCGGGGCAGTGAGACGGGCGATGGGCTGACCACCCGTTTTAGCCTAACTGTCCTCAATTTTCCTGAGGAGCTCGGGCAGATCGCAGATACTGTTAATGGCGTAGCCGTGCCATGGCGGCGAGTCGGGGTTCCTTATCCAGATGGGAGTTATCCCGACGCCCTCAGCGCCATCCATGTCCGCCTCGATATTGTCGCCGACATGTACGGCCTCATCTGGCTCGACGCCGAGCTCCCTGAGTACGTGCATGAATATTTTCGGGTTCGGCTTCCTCACTCCTAGGTCCCTGGAGCAGATAATGAGGGTGAAGTGCCTGTCGAGCCTTTTCTCGGCGAGGCTGACTCTGGGCTGGTCGCTCATGGTGTTGGATAGGAGGGCGACCTTGTACTTGCCTGACAGCTCATCGAGGACCCTCTCCGTGCAGGGGTAGAAGCTGTTGATGTAGTGCCTCTTGAATATGCCATGAATTGCCTTTAGATCCTCGTCCCCAAGTTGGACGCCGAGCTTCAAGAGCGCGTTGGCGTAGACTTCCTCGAAGGTGCGTTCCTCACCTCTCAAACGCACCCTCTCGAGCCCATCGAGGGCGCCCTTGACAGCCCTCTTGAGGTCGGCCATTTCGACATCATGCCCCTGACCGGCTAGATATGACCTGAGCTCCTCGTGATATGGGTCCCACTCGAGGTTGCCATCAGCTAGAGTTCCTCCGAAGTCCAGTATGACCGCTTTGATCCTCAACCCGACCAGATATTGCTTACAGCCGGCTCTTAAAAACGGCTCACCTCCCCGGGGTAGCCGACTGAGCCATTGGCGCGATGAGAAACCATTATTACCGTCGCTGTGGGTATGAGCGGAGGAAGAACGTTAGAATGGTCAAGTGCGACAGGTGCGGCGTGGAGACCTACATGCCATTCAGGTGCAAGTACTGCGGAGGCTACTTCTGCGATCAGCACAGGCTACCGGAGTTCCACAATTGTACCGGCGCGTACGCCGGCCCGAGGGAGGCACCGGTTCAGATCGGCAGCTACACTCCTTCGGGCGGCTTCCAGGGCCAGTACACAGCCTCAAGCTACGCCAGACCATACTGGTTCAGCAGACGTGAACTAAGGGACCTCGCCGTGGGGCTCGCGGTCATAATGTTCGTCCCACTCCTCAGGCTCTGGGACTACCTCTCCGTGGATCCGCTCCTCGTCGTCGGGGCGGTGACAGTCCTCACCCTCGCCTTCATGCTCCACGAGATCGCTCACAAGTTCGCCGCCCAGAGAATCGGGCTATGGGCCGAGTTCAGGCTAAGCAGCCTCGGCCTCATGCTGACCCTCCTGTCCTTCTTTCTCTTCCAGACCTCGATTTTCCCGCTGATGATAATCGCCCCGGGCGCTGTGATGATAGCTGGGGTACTGAACTGGTCTGACTACGGCAGGATATCCATCGCCGGTCCCGCTACAAACATCGCCCAGGCGCTAATCTACTTCGTCGCCCACGTGGCGGCCGTGGCCACCGATAACGTCTACATCTTCCTGATTTGCGACTACGGGATGATCATCAACTCGACATTGGCCCTATTCAACCTCATCCCCTTCGGCATGTTCGACGGCCTCAAGATCTTCAAGTGGAACTGGAGGGTGTGGCTCGCAGCCGTGGTGGCAGCCGGCGCCTTGCTCCTCTACGTGACCATTTTTGAGCCCACCCTTATCTAGGTGTTCAACGAAAATAACGCTGTATGATAATCATCCCTGGGCCAGCGTCCACGGAGCTGGGCAAGAAGATAGCCCTGGAGCTTGGCCTTGAGCCGGAGCCCGTCAGCCACAGGCTCTTCCCAGACGGGGAGAGCTATATAAAGCTCAACTCATCGGTGGCCGGGGAGACCGTTGTACTTGTCCAGACGACGGCGCCGAACCCCGATACGCGCCTCATGCAGCTCCTCGTAATGGCTAGGACGGCTAGGGACTTCGGAGCCAGACACATCATAGCATGCGTCCCCTACTTGGCTTACATGCGTCAGGATAAGAGGTTCCTCGATGGCGAGGCTCTCAGCTTCGACATCGTCCTAGGGCTCCTAGAGTACTCCGGCGTGGACGACCTCCTAGTCGTGGACCTGCACAGTGAGGAGTCCCTGAGGAAGCTTCAGCCCAACCACCGGGTGAGGGTTCACGCCCTATCGGCCATACCTGTCATCGCCAAGTACCTTAAGGAGAACGGGTTCGACGGGGCTTACAGCCTGTCACCGGACGAGGGGCGCAGGGACATCGTGAGCGCGGCGAGCGAGGTAATTGGGGGAGGCTTCGCCTTCTTCGAGAAGAACAGGGACCTAAGGACGGGTGAGACCACGATGTTTGTCAAAGACGTGGATGTGATAGGTCGGAAGGCTGTGGTCTTCGACGACATAATCAGCAGCGGCGGCACCATGGCGAAGGCTGTCAAGGCGCTCAAGGCCCAGGGCGCCGCGAAGGTCGCCGCGGCTTGCACCCACGCCCTCTTCATGGGCGGCGCAGAGGAGAAGATCAGGAAGGCGGGAGCCGACCTCATAGTGGCGTCAGACAGCGTCGAGACCCCCTTCAGCAAGGTCTCGGTGGCGGGCGCGGTCGCCGAGCTCCTGAAAAGCCTGTGATGGGCACCGATACCTATTTCCACGAGCTGCTCCCTTCATAGTCGAAGACGATGATCAGCTCAAGGATCAGGCTCAAGGTCCAGTCCGTGAGGTCGGTGAAGGACCCTGAGGGCAGGGAGTGCTTCCAGATAGACTTCGTCGAGGTCCGCCAGAAGCCGCCGATGGTGATGATGAGCAACCCCGAGGTCCCGGAGGAGATCGGCCAGATGGTGGTCCAGATAACGAAGGGCTTCCAGAACATAATGCCAGGAGCTACATCGACAGATTATGAGCAGCAGAAGCTCACCCTCATCCTGACCTCGGAGGAGTTAGAGTCCTTCAAGCTGAAGCCCTACCCAAACCAGATGTACGAGCTGACCATCTCGGACGGCGTCCTCCAGTTCACCGAGCGGTGAATGTGGAAGCTCTCAATTTTCTCTACCGTAGTTTGTCTGTCGTCAATCCTCCTACCTGGAGGACATTGACGCTGGTAGACGTTTTTAATCACATCGCCATTCTATTCATCCATCGGCGGGGGACTGGGCGGTGAAGGTGGTCTTCCTCGGGACGAGCGGGAGCATGCCTACGCCAGAGAGGGGGTCTTCCTCAGTCGCCCTCGTCAGAGGCCGCGAGGTCATCCTCCTCGACTGCGGTGAGGGGACCCAAAGGCAGATGGTCGCCGCCCACATCGGGTTCACTAGGCCGAGCAGGATACTCGTCTCCCACCTGCACGGCGACCACGTCCTCGGCATCCCAGGGCTACTGCAGAGCATGACACTCCAGAGAAGGGAGGCGCCTCTCGAAGTCTACGGCCCCGTCGGCACCGCCGCCTACATCCAGGCGTTCACGTCGACCCTAGGCGGACCAGGCTTCCCTGTCACCGTCTACGAGATCCGGAAGCCGGGCATCGTCCACGACTCGGCCGAGTACCGAATAGAGGCCTCGGAGGCGGACCACGAGGTGAAGGCCTGGTCCTACGCCCTTATCGAGTACCCTAGGCCAGGCCGGTTCCACCCCGATCGGGCGAGGAGCCTCGGTGTCCCAGAGGGGGTCCTCTGGAAGAGGCTTCAGTGTGGAGAAGACGTCGAGCTGAGCGGAAGGGTTATCCGCTCATCCGAGGTCGTCGACCCGCCGAGGCCGGGCAGGAAGGTGGTCTACAGCGGGGATACGAGGCCGACCGATGGGCTTGTGAGGCTGGCGGAGAGCGCCGACCTCCTGATCCACGAGGCGACGTTCGGCGAGGAGCTCGCCGAGAGGGCTGCGGAGGACGGCCACTCGACTGCGAGGCAGGCGGCCGAAGTTGCGGCTAAAGCGGAGGCCGTGAGGCTGATCCTGACCCATATAAGCTCAAGGTATCCCGACGAGGTCCTCCTCGAAGCTGAGGCGAAGGCGGTCTTCCAGAACACCGTCGCCGCCCGTGACCTCATGGCCGTGGAGGTCCCCCTCAGGGAGTCCTAGTTGCCCTCGAGACCCCTCGAGGGTCCGCTAGGACGTTTCACATAAGCCTTTTATTCGATCCTTCCCGAGACCATTCTGTCGGTGAACTTTTTGATCAAGCTCAGGGAGGGCGTCTATTGGGTCGGCGCCGTCGACTGGGGCATCCGGAACTTCCACGGATACATAACCCACAGGGGCACCACCTACAACTCCTACCTGATCGTAGATGAGAAGGTGGCGCTGGTCGACTTCGTGAAGGCGCCGTTCGTGGAGGATCAGCTGGACCACATCAGGGAGATCGTCGACCCCAAGGAGATCGACTACATAGTCTCGAACCACGCCGAGCCCGACCACTCTGGCAGCATGAGGAGGATCACAGAGGAGGCGCCTCAGGCGGAGGTTATCGCGACCGAGAGGGGCAGGATGAGCCTCAGGAAGTACTACGGCGACGACCTGAAGATCACGGCGATCGAGGAGAAGCCGAGTCTGAGCCTGGGTAAGAAGAGCCTGACGTTCGTCCCCGTGCCCATGGCCCACTGGCCGGACTCTATGGTCAGCTACATGCCTGAGGAGAGGCTGCTCCTGAGCAACGACGCCTTCGGCCAGCACCTCGCCTCGAGCGGGCGGTTCGACGACGAGGTCGACGAGGCGGTGCTCATGCAGGAGGCGACGAGTTACTACGCGAACATACTGATGCCTCTCTGGAGGAGCGTCGGGAGGGCGGTGAACGCCCTATCCGGTGTCCGGGTCGAGATGATCGCGCCGAGCCACGGCGTCGTCTGGCGGAGCAAGCCGGGGCTCATCCTGGGCGCCTATAAGAGGTGGTTAGCGGGCGAGACGAAGAGGAAGGTGGTCGTCGTCTACGACACCATGTGGGGTAGCACGGAGAAGGTCGCCAGGGCCATCGCGGAGGGCGTCGCCGCGGGTGACGTCGATGTGAAGGTCTTCAGCCTATCCTCGTCCCACAACAGCGACGTCGTGACGGAGCTCCTCGAGGCTAGGGCGGTCCTAGTCGGCAGCCCGACGCTGAACAACCATGTCTTCCCTACGGTCGCCAGCTTCCTCGCCTACATGAGGGGGCTGAAGCCCGTGAATAAGGTCGGCGCGGCCTTCGGCTCGTACGGCTGGGGGGGCGGAGCCAAGAGGTTCGTGGAGGCCGAGATGCAGGCGGCTGGCATCCAGCTTCTTGAGAGTGACCTCGACTTCGTCTTCAGGCCCGGCGCAGAGGAGCTCAGGAGAGCCTTCGACTACGGGAAGATGGTCGCCGGGAAGGTCGGTGCCTGAACCCTTTCCCCTCAGAACATGTGGTGGACGTAGAAGCTCATCTGGATCCACGTGAGCATCGTGCTCAGCACGGCGCCCGCTGCTATCTGCTTGAGGTCGTGGGACTTGAGCTCCATCCTCGCCCAGGCGACGGGGATGACCATGAGGAACAGGGGCAGCATCCAGTTACCCAGAAGGTAGACCAGCGCCGTCACCGGGCTCGTTATCCCCGAGGCGTGGATGCTTATCTTCCATTTCGAGGTTATGAGGAGCAGGACGAAGCCGTTCACGAAGTAGCAGGCCATGAGGGCTGTGACTACTGTCGGCGCGTTCACCACTATGAGCGCCCAGACGCCGAGGAGGTAGAAGATCATCGACCAGAGGAACGGGATCGTCCTCGTCGACCTCTCGTTGGCGTAGAAGTCCTTTATCACCCTCAGCCTCAGCAGCCCCCAGACCATGACGAGGGGGAGCACGGATCCGAATAGGGTGGTTATCGCTATCAGGGTGAATGCCTGCCCAGTCTCTTGCACCAGTATGAGGGGAATGAACGTGGCGAGTGTTATCAGGGGCGCGTTGAGAACGGCGGATACCCCTAAGGCGAGTTTTTTGCGATCCAAGCTCTAGCTCCTGATGTTTCGTATACGTCCTTTTTAGTTTATAACACTTCTACCTGCTTCTTCTCGAGGGTTCCGCAGCAGCAGAGGGCCTCCTTTCCACTCTTGTCCTTGACGACCATCAGCTCGCAGTCCTCCTCGCTCTTGGCTGCGCTGCACAGCGGGCATTTTGTTGCCTTCTTCATTTCTGGGCCTCCTTCCTCTTCCTGTAGTCCTTTATCGCCTCGTGCAGGGCGTCCGCCGCTAGGTTGCTGCAGTGCATCTTCACCGGCGGGAGCCCCTCGAGGGCGTCTGCGACGCTCTGTCGGGTTATCTCCAGCGCCTCGTCAACGGTCTTGCCCTTGGCGAGCTCCGTCGTCATGCTGCTCGTAGCTATTGCGGCACCGCATCCGTAGGTCTTGAACTTGATGTCCGTGATGCGGTCGTCCTTCACCTTGATGTACATGGTCATCATGTCGCCACATACGGGGTTCCCGACGGTCCCCACGCCGTCCGCGTCCTTTATCTCGCCGACGTTCCGCGGGTTCTTGAAGTGGTCAAGCACCTTGTCAGAGTACATCTCACCTTAGCTCCTCCGGGGTTATCGGGGACATCGCCCTCAGCCGTTTGACTATTCCCGGGAGTTGCTGTATCACGTATTCGACCTGCTCACTATTATTGTCTTTCCCCAGAGTGAAGACGAGGCTCCCGTGGGCGTCCTCCGGCTTCAGGCCGATGGCGAGGAGGCAGTGGCTCGGCTCGAGGGTCTTGGCGGCGCATGCGCTGCCCGTCGACGCCTGTACGTCGACCTCGTCGAGGCTGAGGATGAGGGACTCGCCCTCTATGTAGCTGAAGCGGACGTTGGCGTTGTTGGGGACACGTTTTGTGGGGTGACCGTTCAGGTAGGACTCGGGGATGGCGAGCAGGCCCTCTATCAGGCGGTCCCTGAGCTTCGTCAACCTCTCCGCCTCCTCAGCCATCTCGGCCTTGGCGAGCTCGGCTGCCCTGCCGAAGCCGACGATGCCGGGGGTGTTCTCTGTGCCTGAGCGGATGCCCTGCTCCTGTCCTCCGCCGATGATGAGGGGCTTGGGCCTGAGGCCCTTCCTGAGGTATAGGGCTCCTACGCCCTTCGGTCCATAGATGTCGTTGCTGCTGAGGGTCATGAGGTCGACACCCTGCTCGGCGGCGTTGAGGGGCGTCTTGCCGAGGGCGGCGGTGGCGTCTGTGTGGAATAGTGCGCCGTGCTTGTGGGCTATGGCTGCGGCCTCCTTGATTGGCTGGATGGTTCCTATCTCGCCGTTGGCGGCCATGACGCTGACGAGGATGGTCTTGTCGTCGACGAGTTCTTCGAGCTTGTTTAGGAGGATCATCCCCTCCTTATCGACTGGGGCGTGCTGGACGTCAAGGCCCTGGCGGCTTAGGTCCTTGGCGATGTTGATGACGCTGATGTGCTCTACGGCGGAGACGACGACGCGGTTTCCCTTCTTGGCGAGGCGGGGCGCCATGCCTGCGAGGGCGAGGTTGTTAGCCTCGGTGGCGCCTGAGGTGAAGACGATCTCCTGGGGGTCGGCCCCTATAAGGTCTGCGACCTGTCTCCTTGCCTTGTTGATGGCTCTGAGGGCCGTGAAGCCGAATGAGTGGAAGCTTGAGGGGTTGCCGTAGTGTTCCGTGAAGTATGGGAGCATCTCCTGCAGGACGCGGGGGTCGACCGGGGCGCCTGAGCCGTTGTCCATGTAGGCCTTCAAGGCTCTCCTCCTTACTTGAGTGGGGCTGCGGGTGAATTAAAACCTTGAGCAGACCGGCTGGTTCCTGGTTACAGGGAATATCGGTTCTCGGAGGCGCTCATGTATCACTACCGTAGATAATGAAAATTTTTTTTACTATTCTGCGTTTTTTTTACTGCATAAACAGCGTTTTTTATATGGATGGGGGTCTGAATGGCGTCCTTTTTGGTCCCCTTTCGCTGAGCGGAGCCTTTTAATAGAGAATCTATGGGAACTCCCTTCCCCTTTTAGCGTGGCTTGAATGGTTCAGCCTATTTGAGCTGGACGATGTTGCTCATGCCGTAGCGTTTCCGCTCCACCTTTCTCTGTGCCTCGAGCCTGTCCAGGACGAGGCTGACCTTGCTCTTGGTGAAGCCGCTCCGGTCGACGAGCTCCCCCTGGAACATGGTTCCGTTGTTCTCTATGATGAGCTGATAGAGGGCCTTCTCGTCCGGGTCGGTAAGCCCCTGGAGGGTCCGCTGCCATTGTTCTGGGCCGGGGGCTGACGGGGTTGGCGGCTGTGCGGGCTTCAACGCGATCGAGGTGAGGATGTGGTGGAGGCTGACACCCATGATGAACGCCGAGGCGGCGATGACGGCGATGTCCGCAGGGGTGTATATGATAGGAATCTGCTGGGTCTGTATGCTTTGGCCGTCGATTGTTATCTGTAGCGTGGTCGGCTGGATGGCTTTGACGATGAGTAGGAACGTCGAGGCTGCGAGCCCCAGCATCGCAAGGACATCACCGGCCTTCAACGCCTGCAACTCTCTCTGATGATATTATTTTGTAGAGCTTAGAACGTTTGGGGTGTACTTTGGCTCGCCTACCGTGCCCGCTGTCACGTCTATCTCCACCCAGTAACCTGAGCCGTCGGGGTAGAGGATGGTAACCACCACGATCGGCTTCACCCGCTCCATGAAGAGCGTTGACTCGCGGCCACCAGGACCGATGACGGTTATCTTTATGGGGTAACCCTGTTCCTCGCTTGTCTTATTCTCTCCCGTGATAAAGAGCCGCATCTCTGTTGAAGCCTGTATCCTGCACTCCTTTCCCTCGATGAGGGCCTTCACCCTCGGGTCCCTGACGGCGACGTCGATAGCTTGGCTCTCGATATCAAGCTGATCTCCAGCGGTGGATGATAGACCGTACTGGATTACTTTGCCGCCGAAGGCATAGGTGAATGCTACACCCGCCACGGTTCCCAGGGAAATAAGAGCCGCTGCGACGACGAGTTGCCTCCTCACCGGTTTAGACAGGTACATTTCCTCTCCCGCGTCCTAGGGCTTGAACCGGACAGGATTTGAGACTTGGTTTAAAACTAGTTTCAAAGCCGATAAAGATGACATAAGAGTATCGGCGGCTTTGAAAAGGTCTTATGCTGCGGTGAGTGATTCAACTGCTTCCTGGGGGTCTGACTCGACGTCGACGGTTTTCACTCCCTCAAGCTGCGCGGCTCCTATCAGCTGGCTGTCGGCGCTGAGGAACAGGTCGCACTGCGCCTCCTTGGCGCTGGATATCTGGAGGGCGTCGCTGATGTACATGTGGTGCTTTAGGATGTAGTCCCAGGAGGGGACGAGGACGTTGACGGTAATCGGTATTATCCTGAGCGTGTTCATCAGGCTCATCTTGGTCGACTCCGCGAGCATTCCCTCAATGGTCTCGTCGCACTCCTCCTTCGTGATCTGTCCCCTGGTGAAGCGTTGGTCTACTACGCCGTGAGCTTCCCCGATGTTCCAGATGGAGAAGGCCAGGATCAGGTTGCCCCTCTCAGCTTCGGCGTACGCCCTGTCCATGACCGCCGATCCGCGTTCCTTCAGATACCGTTTAACGAGGCTGCTCGTGTCCAGATATACGATTTTGGCGACCATTCTTCATCTCCCTGAGGATCCCGACGGAGCTGTCCGGCATCGTTGGTCGTCTATCCTCGATCTCCCTGAGGGAGGGGTAGGGGTCCAGTTTGTATCCCCTTTTCTCGGCGAACTTCCTGATGGCGGTCACCCCATCGTAGGACTCTATCGCCTCCTCGGCTACCTCGCTCAGGGTCTTCTCCCCCCCGTACAGGCTGGAGGTGGCTCGCTTGAAGTTCGTCCACTTCTCCTCGTCGATGTTCAATGTCGTCTTGACGTTGGTCATATGGTTTACCTTATGTAAGGCTTACCTTACGGATGTTAATGAATGTTTCTGGCTGCCAGAGATAGATGAAAAATGATAGGACTCCAGGCTACTTCTTTCGTATGACTATCTGGATCTCGTCGCCTTCCTTGGTGAGGCTCAGGACCTCGTGTCCGAGGCGCTCGACGAGGCGTTTCAGGTCCTCATAGGCGGCGGGGTCGTCCGCGGTGACCTCAAGGGTTTCGCCGGGCTCGAGCTCGTCGAGGGCCATCCTGGTGCGGAAGACTGGCTCGGGGCAGTACAGCCCTGTGCAGTCGAGCTGCTTATCCGTCTTCATTCCTCTTCCACGCTCCTCACCCTAGGCGGCTGGGTCATGGGGACTATCTCCTCCTTAAGGTACTGGAGGTACTGACCCTGGTCGATGCTGTTGAATATGGTCACCGAGCCGTCGCGGACGAGGCCGACGGTGTGTCCAAACTTCTTCGACTTCGTCAGCACGTACCATGGGTCGCCGATGGCGTCGTATTCCTTGAAGAGCTTGGTGTCGACGACGTCCGGGCCGTAGAGGCTGAGCTTGTTGATGTTGGGGATGTTCATGTTCTCGAAGAAGATGACCTTGGTCGACTCCTTGTTCTCTAGGTGGAACTTCTTCAGGGTCTCGGGGAGGATTCTGGCCTCGACGATTACGCCCATCTCGCCGAAGACGATCTCGCTGAGCCTGTTCGCGGTCCGGTTGGCGACATCTTTCTTGTCCACGATGGCTAGGTACATCCGTCCCTGGTACTCGCTGAAGGCGAATAGGACCTCCTTCGTGGCTGCCGCAGGGATGACCTTGCCTCGATGGTAGTTGTAGACGACGTGGTCGTAGCTGTAGAGCCCTGTCAGGGTGCCCTCGACGAGGCTGAGGTTGGCGACCTCTGTGAGGAGGTTGAGCTTGAAATCGCCCTCGCTGTACTCCTCCTCGACCTTATAGCCCTCCATGGCTGTGCTGACGTCTAAGAGGGGCCTGTGCTCGGTGGAGACGAAGACCTTGCCGGCTGTCGGCATAATTTACACCTTACAGAACGACGACGGAGCCCCATTTAAGGCTAATGCGTCTACACGCGACATCCTTAACAGGATAAATATAGGGCATCGTCGACGAGGGCGATTAGCTCCTTAGTCGCCATCCCGACGGCCTGCTAGTAGTACGCCCTGTCCTTCATGCACTGGAGCTTGAAGTCAAAAAGGGGTTTTAATTGTGGGGTTTGTGGTCGATGGTCTCCCTGGCGACGTACTTGACGATCTCCACGATCAGCAGCTCCCCGAACCCTATCGCCAGCACCTCAGCCCACTCAACGAGCCCGAGCGGCCGGACCCCCAGCATGTTGCTGAAGAACGGGACGTAGAGAGCCGCGAACTGCTGGGCGAAGCCGAAGGCAACCGAGGCGAACAGCCACCTGTTGCTCCAGAAGCTATCCCTCATCAGCACCGACTTGTGGAAGCTGCGGAAACTAAATATGTAGATCAGCTCCATCGAGCCGAGCGCCGTGAATATGATGCTCTGCGCCATCACTATGTCGCCATGGCCGAGGATGGTGTTCCTGAATAGCCAGAGGCAGACGAGGCCGCTCGACAGGCTGATCGCCGGGATCAGGAACTTGCCCCGCCTGTCAACGATGTCCTCCTTGAGGCTCTTCGGCGGCTTACCCATGAGGCCGGTCTCACGCTCGAAGCCGAGCACTATGTCGCTAGGCCCGTCGCAGATGAGGTGTATCCAGAGTATCTGCGCTACGGTCAGCGGGGCGGGCAGCCCGAGCAGCGTGGCACCGAAGATGAGCGTGATCTCCGAGAAGCTGTTCGAGAGAACGTAGGCGACCACCTTCTTGATGTTCTCGAAAATGATCCTGCCCTCCTCGACAGTGTTGACGAGGGTGCCAAAGTTACTGTCAAGCAGGATCAGGCTCGCCGTCTCCTTCGCCACATCCGTGGCGCCCCCGACGGAGACGCCTATGTTCGCCTTCTTCAGGGCAGGAGCGTCGTTCACGCCGTCCCCGATCATGGCGACCACCTCGCCCTTCGCCTGGAGCGCGTTTACAATCTTGAGCTTCTGGCTCGGGACCACACGGTAGAAGACCGTTATCTCCTTGATCCTCTCCACGAGCTCCTGCTCAGACATCGCCTCGAGCTCCTTGCCCTCGACCAACTGACCTGGGCCGTGCTGAGGCCTATGACGTTCGCGACCTTCTCTGCGGTGCCACGGTAGTCGCCTGTGATCACCTTGACGTCGATCCCCGCCTGGCGGCAGAGGGCGATGGCGTCCTTGACGCTCGGCCGGATCGGGTCCTGGATGCCGACGAGTCCTATCCAGTCGAAGCCGCTGAGGTTCTTTGGTGATCCGCCCACACGGTAGATGACGGCGAGGGGCTTCAGCCCCTGCTTCGCCCACTCTGAGACCTCGGCCTCGACGGCGGCCCGCTCCTTCGCCGAGAGCTTGCAGAAACCCATAACGATCTCTGGGGCGCCCTTGATCAGCACCGTCTCGACGCCGTCTATCTCGTTCACCGTCAGCATGTACTTCTTCTCGCTGCTGAAGGGCACCTCGTAGAGGCGGCTGTAGGTCTTGTTCATCTCCTCCGGGTTGTAGCCGAGGGTCTTGACGTGGTTCCAGAGCGCCGCCTCGAGGCTGTCCGCCTGGTTGTTGCAGAGGGCGAGGACGTGGGCCGCCTTCTCGTTGTCCCTGAACTGGGAGTGGACCACCTTCATCACGCCCTCAGTGAGGGTCCCCGTCTTGTCAGTGCAGATCGTCGTTACGGACCCCAGGGTCTCGACGGCGAGCAGCTTCTTGACGAGCCCCTGCCTCCTGAGTATGCCACGCATGCCGAGCACCAGGATCAGGGTGACCGCGATGATCAGCCCCTCCGGTATGGCGGCCACCGCAAGCACTATGCTGACGGTGATCATCTCAAGCACAGGGAACCCGTACAGCACTCCTATGGCGAATATGGCGACCGTGATTACTGCGGCCATGTAGGTGAGGAACCTGGCGAACTTCTCCAGCCTTACCTGGAGAGGCGTCTGCTCCTCAGTCATAGTCGCTATGCTGCCCGCGATCTTGCCCAGCTCGGTGTTCACGCCGGTGGAGACGACCTCCATCATGCCGCGGCCGGAGTAGGCCGTCGTCCCCATGAAGGCCTCGTCCTCCTCCTTCTTCGGGATCGGCTCGCTCTCACCAGTCAGGATCGCCTCGTTTACGGTGAAGAACACGGACTCGAACACCCTGCCGTCGGCGGGTATCCTGTCGCCGTCGTTGATGACGACGACGTCGCCAGGGACCAGCTCCTCGGCGTCCACCTCGCGGCGGGCGCCGTCGCGGAAGACCGTCGCCTTCTCCTTCACCAGGCTCTTCAGGGCGCTGACGGCCTCCTCAGCCTTGTATTCCTGGAAGAAGCCGATCACGCTGTCGAGCAGGATCACGGCGCCGATGATGACGGCGTCGTTGATCTCCCCCATCACAAGGGCGATGGCTCCCGCCACGCAGATGATGTAGATCAGCGGGTTCCTGAACTGGGCGACGTAGATCTCGAGCTTGGTCCGCCTCTTCTCCTCAGGCAGTTTGTTTGGGCCAATCCGGTTCCTACGCTCGGAGACTTCGGCCTCAGAGAGCCCAAGAACAGGCTCGGGACCGGAGTCCCGTGTACCACCCATGCTGGCGCATATCCTCCGCGATGAATCCTATACTAATATAGTGGCGCAGGACGAGCCACCCGGAGTAAAACGGAAGAAACGTCCCCAGAGCCGCTGATCCGCGAAGGATCAGAGACCCTTTTAACTAGGAAAAGGAAAAAGTATGCAGACGACCGAGCCGGGAACGGCTTCCCATCGGTCTTAAGAGAGTTTCGGTGGTATCCATGGCCAAGACCAAGCTAGACGACATAGACCTCAAGATAGTCAGACTCCTGCTACAGGACTCCACGGCGCCCACGAGCACCATAGCCGGCTACCTCGGCCTCCACCCCAGCACCGTCTCGTACAGGGTGAGGAAGCTCAGGGAGAGCGGCGTCATAAAGAAGTTCACGGTCTCCGTCGACTGGAGGAAGCTCGGGAAGGAGGTGGAGGCTGCCCTCCTCATCACATGCTCGCCGAAGCACTTCGCCAGGGTCGCTGCGACCCTAGCCGAGATGGATGAGGTCGTCGAGCTTCACACCCTCACGGGCTTCTCAGACATCCTCGCCATGGTCACCCTGACGGACATGGCGGAGTACAAGAACTTCATAGAGAAGAGGCTCGGGGCCATCCCCGAGATAGACGGCTTCCGAGCCGGCATCGTACTCGAGGACTTTAAGGAAGAGTAATCCGATCCTCGGGGGAGTCACATCCACAGAATCGGGGAAAAGCCCGACCCACGTGACTGAGCCATGAGCCCCTTTCAGGGATAAACGTGAAAAAGGCTCAAAAGGATACCAGTAAGCGATAGGTGTCTGGGATATGTTCAAGACTAAGAACGCGGTCTTCCTCCTCGTCATCGTGCTCCTCGTGGGCGGCGTCGTCGGCTATGCCGCCTCGTACTTCTCCCTCAGGTCGGTCCTCTCCTCTCAGGAGTCGAGGATAGTGCAGCTAACCTACGCAGTCTCTATCTTGAACTCTACGGTAGACGACCTCCAGGCCTACGTCAGCCTCTCCAACTCCACAATCCAGATGATGAGCGAGACTATCGAGGGTCTCGAGGCACTGGCCACGGCGAAGCCGGGCTACGTCAGGAGCAACCTCTACTCCCTCAGCGTACAGTACCCCCAGGGGATGAACGTCACGGTCGCCGGCCTCATCCACTCCTCCGCCGACGAGAGGAGCGGCAGGATGACCGGCAGGGGGGCTGGCTACGAGACCTTCGAGGCGGCGTGGCTCATGGCCTCAGCCCAGCCCGACCTAGACGAGAGCCTAGATGCAGGCATCGGCCCCCTGATGCAGTACAATATCACGCTCGGGAACAAGGTCTACGCGACCGTCCAGGGACATCAGGCCCTCTACCAGACCTACAGGATAACGGGCCAGAGCGGCGCCTTCTACGGCGCCATGATCGTCTGGCACTGCGACAGGTCCCAACTCTTCATCATCTTCAGCCTGACCACTGGCAGCCAGTACACCGTTCTCATCATGAACGACTACCTCTCTGGCCTCTACTGCCACATCCCTTAAAGGATTGAGAGGATCCCAGAGACAAAAAAGGGAGTCTACTTGAGAACTTGCCCGAAGACTCTGAGGTGATTGCCGCCGAGGATCTTGACGATGTCCTCGTCCTCGTAGCCGCGGCGGACCAGCTCCTGGGTGATGTTCGGCATCTTCGACACGTCCTCGAGCCCGACCGGAGGTGCGCCGATGCCGTCGAAGTCTGAGCCAAGCCCAACGTAGTCGGGTCCCACTATCCTGACGATGTGGTCTATGTGGTCGACGAGCTTCTCGACGGTCGCGCCCTCCTTCGCCACGAAGGCAGGGGCGAAGTTCATCCCCATCACGCCACCGTGGTCGGCGAGCGCCCTGATCATATCGTCGGTGAGGTTCCTCTTGTGGTCGCAGACGAGCCTGCTGTTGCTGTGGCTCGCTATGAATGGCCCCTTCTTGACGTCGGCTATATCCCAGAAGCAGGTGTCGCTAATGTGGCTGACGTCGAGGACGACACCGAGTCGGTCCAACTCCTCCATCGCCTTTACGCCAAGGTCCGGCAGCTTACTCTCAGAACGATCAGCCGCTATGCCGTCTGCGAAGGGCGTCCTCCAGTTCCAGGTGAAACTCAGCATCCTGACCCCTAGGCGGTAGAAGTTCCTAAGCACCCCTATATCCCCCATGAGGGGCTCAGCCCCCTCTATGGCTAGGAGCGCTGAGCACTTACCGGCCTTCTTCGCGGCTACGATCTCAGCGGTGGTCGTCACGGACACGATCAGCTCCTGGTTCGCCTCCATCTCCCCGTAGAAGATGTCGGTCATCTGGTTCGCTACGAGCAGGGCGTCCAGCTGCCACTCCCTCCGCCCGGTGTACATGGCGAAGGTCTGGCAGTCGACGCCGCCCTCCCTCATCCTGGGCAGGTCGATGTGGCCGTTCTCCGACCTCTCACCCAGTCTCCTCGCCGCCCTGCCGTAGGGCTGGGGCATGAACTGCATTAGTGTGTCGCAGTGTGTGTCCACTACCACGGCCTCGGCGTGGAGCCTCCTCGCTCGCTCCTCCTGAGCTCTCGTGAGTTCAACCATCAACAATCCCTTATAGAGGCTCCCCGGATGTGTAAAAGGTTTAAGAGCTAAGGCAGGCGACATTCACTTTCACCCCACTCTCGCCGACTCGATGGGTAGGGTTTAAAAAGACCGAATAGTTAGACTGTTGGAGTTCGAGGAACGCGGATGCTCATCAGGGAGGTCATACTCAAGAACTTCATGTCATACGAGTACGCCCGGATACCGCTTAGAGAGGGCGTAAACGTCGTATGCGGCCCGAACGGCGCGGGCAAGTCCAGTTTCCTCCTTGGCATCTGCGTCGCCCTCGGAGACACATACACTGAGCGGAGTAAGAAGCTCTCTGACCTCATCCGCTGGGGCCAGGACACTTCCGAGGTCAGCCTCATCCTCGACAACAGTCCCAGGGGTGACGGCCAGCGCCCGGTCTCAAGCTTCAACATGGACGAGGTCAGGCTCACTCGGAACCTGCGCAGGGACGGCAAGTACTGGTTCGAGCTAAACCAGAAGACAGTCCCCAAGTCCGAGGTGGTTGAACTCCTCGGCGGCTTCGGCTTCGACCCTGACAATATGCTCATAATCATGCACCAGGACATGCCCGGCCAGTTCGCCAACCTCAGCCCGCAGGAGAGGCTCAAGATGCTCGAGGAGGCGGTGGGCTTCAACACCTTCCGCCGAGACGTGGTGGACGCGAAGCAGAAGCTGAGCGGCATCCTGAGCGAGGAGGAGAGCCTCAACCAGCTCCTCGACAGGGCCAGGGAGACCCTCGCATACTGGCGGGAGCAGAACGAGAGGCTACAGGAGAAGAGGCAGCTCCAGACACGGATGGGCTTCCTGCAGCGCGAGATGGCGTGGAGCCGCGTCATGGCCCTAGAGAAGGCGCTGCAGGGGCTCGCGCAGGAGCTCGACGACGCAGACGCGGAGCTGTATCAAGCAGAAGAGGAGATGCAGAGGTTCAGCAAGGCGGTCGTGGACTCCGAGGAGAGCCTCGCGAAGCTCCGAGGCGACTACTCCCAGCTCATAGAGCTGAGGATAGAGCAAGAACGGGCGCTGGGAGTCTGCGAGTACTCCATAAACGTAGCGAAGGAGAGGCTAGTCAGCCTCGACAGGATGCTCAACTCGTCCGGCCAGCAGCGCCGCCGCTTCGAGCTCACCGCGAAGACGCTCAAGGAGCGCCTCAGGGCGGGGCCGACGACCCTTGACGACTACTTCAAGCTCCTCAACGAGATGGAGAAGACTCAGTCAGAGACCTACGACGCTTGGGATGAGGAGTTCGAGGGGCAGAAGGAGGAGACTGAGGCCCGCCTATCGAGCCTGATCAAGCAGCTGTCGGAGGCGGAGAAGGCGGTCTCGAAGGTCACTAACGAGATGGAGACTCTCAGGGTCAATGTAGACAACGTCAACGACCGGTATGTCGAGGGGCGGATACAGCTTGCCCTCCTCCGCGACCGTAGGGGCAGGCTAAAGCGGAGGATAGAGGAGCTGAAGGCGGATGTTGACAGGACCAACGGCGAGCGCAGAGATGCTGAGGCTGAGGCCCTCATCAGGGGACCTAGGGTCGAGACTGGGCGTACCGCTGACGACATACTCAACGAGATAAGGAAGACGAGCGGCATCCTCATGGGGATGGCCGAGGTCTCGGAGAACGCCGATGAGATGTACGACAGCTACGGCAGGACCTACAAGGAGATACAGGGGAAGGTAGAACAGGTCCGCGAGAGCCGCCGCCAGGTGATGATCGAGATCGAGGAGCGGACGAGGAAGTGGAGTGAGGTCATCCACAACCTCCTAGACGAGGTGAACGCCCGCTACCAGAGCCTCCTCAGCAAACTCCAGGCGAACGGCGAGGTCAGGCTCCTCAACTCAAGCGACATCGAGGAGGCAGGCCTGGAGATCTTCGTCGGATTCAATGGGGCACAGCTTAGTAAGCTCGACCCGTACACTCACAGCGGCGGCGAACGGAGTACGAGCATCATGGCTTTCCTCCTCGCCCTGCAGCAGAACGTCCTCAGTCCGTTCAGGGCGGTGGACGAGTTCGACCTACACATGGACCCTAAGAACAAGGAGATAGTCTCGGAGTTCATCGTCAACACCATGGAGGGGACCACAGACCAGTACATGGCCATAACCCCGAGCCAGGTCACATTCAAAGGCAAGGACATCCACATAGTTATGGTGCACAAGACGGAGGACCTCTCGACGGTCCGGCTCGTGGAGGAGGAGAAGCGTTGAGCAGGACTCAGGCCCAGGAGGAGCTCCAGAGCATCATAGGCCTCTGCCGCTCGGTCACCGCCGGCAGCGTCGAGCCATTCGCCGTCGACATAGACTACATCCTCGGGGTCATCAGGAAGCACTACCCCGAGATCAAGTCGCTCCAGGAGTTCTGCACAGACGCAGAGGCGATCAGCGAACTCTCAGGCGTCCTCAAGCGGCAGGACGAGTGGATCCAGCATCAGAGCACGACACTCTACAAGGACCCGTTCCTCCTCAGCCAGCAACTGATGAAGATGGAGATCGGCGCCATCGCCGAGTCGTTCCTCAAGTCATGGCACCCTGTCCTCGAGATGGAGCAGCTGAGCGCCAAGACCCTAGCTGGAAGCCTCGTCTACTGGACCGACCTCCTTCCCATGAGCATGAGGTGGAGGCCGATGGATGTTACAGAGGTCGAGGCCGGCACCGCCACCATGGACGAGGCAAGAGAGCTCGGCATCATCCCTGAGGAGGGCTTCGCCGAGATACTGGAGGCCTCATGGCGCGAACTCTGTGAGAAGGCAGGTGTGGGCGGAAGGATCGGCTACTGGGGATGGATAGGCGCAGACACCTACCAGGAGACCGTGATCCGCAGCTACCTCGCCTGCTTCATGGTCGGATACGGATACGCCGAGATAGTCACTGACCGGTTCGGCGAGAACGCCGAGCTCGTCCACAACCCCGAGCCCAGGGCGGAGCCTGGGCGCGAGAAGATATCGATTCCGACTCTCGTAGACTACGAGGAGTGGAGCAGATGGCGCCGAGGGTGAAGGGCGGCGAGGCGGCCTACGCGAGGAAGGCTAGGGACGCAGTGCACCTCCTCTTCTTCCAGCACCACAGGCTCCCGGGCGTCAGGGGATGGGAGCTCCGCCAGGAGCTCGGCCCCGAGTGGCAGTCCGTCCTAGAGGTCCTCGACAAGCAGCTCCAGCCCCTCGACCTACAGGTGACACGCGTCTTCGACGACCCCACCATAATAGAGCCAAACCAGGGCCAGCTCGCAGACGCCAGATACTACATCATCCTCCGCGGCTCGATGGACCAGAAAACCGCCAAAACCATCGGCTGGCGCGTGGACGACATCGCCGGCTTGGCGGTGGCCATCGCCTACATCATCAGCAAGCAGGGGAAGGCGCCCCGCGTCGACGTCGAGAAGGTTCTGCAGGAGAAGCTCCCAGGCTGGAGGGTGAAGATGAGTTTAGACCGTTACATCCAGCAGGGTTACCTCGGCGAGGACGAGCGTGGTACCCTATATATGGACTGGAGGAGCCGGGCTGAGGTAGACCAGAAGCAGCTCGTAGACCTTATTATGAGCTTCGGCAAGAAGGCCGAGGCAAAGGAACAGACTGAGGAACCTGGGGAGCAGGGCCCTCGTACACGACAAACTCCACAGCCTGAATCCAGTGAGTAAACCGGCGCAATAGGGGAGGAAGCTGGAGTTGGTGTAGACAGGGTCGTGCTCCATGAAGTGGCTCACGAAGCGCCTAGTGATGTGGGAAGGCGGGATGAAGTCTGCACCGAAGCCGCCCGCTTCCTCTGCGCCCTTCTCATCGGCACGATGGGGATGACGACTCTGATCAGTTTCTCGTCTCCTTGGACGAAGTAATCCTCAAGTGAATCCCTGTCCGCTTCCACGGCCCCGTAGTCGGCATGCTTAAGTATCATCTCGGCGACGCCGAGCGTTTCTCTGCCGACCCCCTCCGAGACGGCTATCCTCTGTGAGGACCTCCAGACCGAATCAGCCTCGAAGATGTTGAGCCCCGGCGGGAAGACGTTCAGGTCTATGAGCTCATCCTCGCCGGTCACCCAGATGTAGAGGTCCGAGCCCTGGGTCGAGTAGTACCTACCCAATCACGCACCCTCCTATAATCCCAAACCCAAGCGACGACAGCCCCGTCAAGATCGGTAATGTCATGAGGACCATGCAGGTCGTCATCAGCACATACCTGACTGGGAAGGGATGAACGACGGCCTTGACGAAGTCCCCGAACCCGAAGCGCGGGAGACTGCTCCTCAGCCTGACCCAGTCCACGATCCCCCTCAGCTTCAAACTCAGCACCCTGTCCGTGATGCTCCCGGTCTTCAGCGTCCTCACCCATGTCCCCTCCTCCGGCTCGAGAAGCCCTTTCAACGCCGCATACGCCTGGAACGGCGCGATGATGTAGCTGAGGGCGACGAAGCTGAGGACGCCCGAGCAGTCGACCCTCAGGTCGCCCTCGAGGAAGATGCCGGCGAGGCCCATCAGTGGCACGGCGAGGAAGTTGCTCAGCGTCAGGCTCCAGCCGAAAGTGGGGCTCCAGAAGGCGGGGTACCTGTGGCTGGCCTCGGCGACGAGCCAGCAGAGGGTGCCCACGAGGAGGAATAGGGGCTGGAGGTAGTACGGTGAGAAGTAGAGAAACTCAAGCTTCTCTCTGGTCGTCAGCTTAGCGGAGCCCAACACCTTCCGGAAGTACCTTTTCACGGCGTAGGTGTGACCCTCAGCCCACCTCATCCTCTGCTTTGTGAGGGCGCGGATGGTGGTTGGTATCTCGGCAGGTGCCTGGATGAGCGGCGTGTAGACGACCCTGTAACCCTCGAGGTAGAGCCTGAGGGTAAGCTCCCAGTCCTCGGTGATGCTCGTCCCCCAGCCGAGCCGCCTCAGCGCGTCGGCGCGGAGCATGAAGACGCTACCGCTTATCATCTTCATGCCGCCATACCGCTCCGCAGCGACGCGCTCCACCATGTAGCTGCCGCTGAACTCCGCCCTGACGCCCCGGGTGACCCAGTTCTCGCTTTTATTTAGGTGGTGGAGCTGGTATCCCTGGACGGCGGCGACCGGTTTGCCTCCACGCTCACCGCCTGCATCATAGTCGGGAAGGAAATCGGAGCCAGCGTATGAGGGGTCGTGCTCCCTGAAGTGGCTCACGAAGCGCCTCAGTATATCTTGGGGCGGGATGAAGTCGGCGTCGAAGACGACTACGAACTCCGCCCTCGGGTCCATGTACCTTGCGGCGTTGCTGAGGGCGCCCCCCTTGAAACCCGACCTGTCCCGCCTGTGGATGAACTTCACGGCGGGCGTCGACCTCCTCCACCCCGCCTCCTTTAGGACGCCTATCGTCTCGTCCCTCGAGTCGTCGACGACCAGGACCTCGTAGTTCCCGTAGTCGAGGCTGAGGCACGCCTTGATCACCCTCCTCGCGACATTCACCTCGTTGTAGAAGGGGAGGTGGATGGAGACGAAGGGTTCGTCCCGCCCGCCGTCACCAGTGGAGGCACGAGGATCGCTCTCAGCGACTTTCTCTCTTCCGAGGGCTCCGAGGGCTAGGATCGTCGAGGCATAGTACTTGACGGCGTAGAGAAAGAAGAGGCAGCCGAAGACAAGTGCGAGGTAAGACGCGGTCAGACCGATGAATGCCCCCAATCACACCCCCCCCAGAGCCCCATAATCTTTCAATAAAAGGTGAAAGTACGGGGATCATAACTTTCGCTTTATCAGTATAAAAGGTTAACTAGGGTGAGAGAGTCCAGTCAGGCATCGGAGATTTTCGCGGGTTTTAGGCTATAGTCATCAAACTTTCCACTCAACGACGTCCTTTCAAGATAGTCCGCAGGCGATGTATTTTTCAATTGGTTGATGCCTTTGGTTAGGGCGTAAGCGTCGGAGACCATAGAGCACGTGGTGCAGATACTGGGATGTCAGCTGACGAGCGAAGGCTAGACGAACTCGAGTCCAAGGCGAAGGAGCTGCAGAGCAAGAGGAGCGCCATTATCGAGCAGGTCAACAAGTGGCGGGACGAGCGTGACCGCATAAACGAATCCGTCAGGAAGTTCAGGGAGGAGGCGGGGAAGCACCGCGACGAGCGAGATAGGATCAACGCTAGGGTAGCCGATGTGAAGGCGAACCTCCAGCCCCTCTACGAGGAGCTGGACGAGAAGCGGAGGAGGCTCGCCGGCGTCGAGGAGAGGCTCGACGAGGAGTACAAGCAGGTTCCGGTTAGGCGTAGGGTCGAACGGGACCTCAACAGCGTCGAGTGGAGCATCATGACGACGCCGACCCGCGAGATGCTCGACAGAGAGGACGAGCTCGTGAGCCGCGCCCAGGAGCTGAGGGAGAGGCTCAGCGAGTTCAAGCAGCTCCCACGCAGGGAGGAGGCGACCCTAGAGCTCACAGCCGACGCCAAGGCGACCGAGATGGAGATCAGGGCGATCAGGGACGAGATGAATAAGCTGAGGGAGAGCGGGCAGGAGCACCACGAGGCTATGCTCCTCCTCCACAGGAAGGCAGACGAGGAGCACGAGAGGGCGGACCAGGCCCACGCCAGGTTCGTCGAGGTCGTCACCGAGGCGAGGAAGGCCGGGGAGGAGCTGGATGCGGTCATAGTCCAGGTACATGAGCTGAGGGGAGGCTACTCTGCCGCAGAGAGGCGTGTGGGCGAGAGGCGCAAGGCGGACGTCAGGGCCCGCATGGAGGAGCTCCGACAGGAGGCGCTAAGGAAGATAGCCGCGGGCGAGAAGCTCAACTTCGACGACCTCCAGTTCATCTACGGCGGGAGCGACGAGGAAGACGACAAGGACGCCGACGAGGAAGAGAGCCCCGAGAAAGACAAGACCAAGTAGGCTACCCCACCTTTTAAACTTCAACGGCCCGATCCTTTAACGGGTCACGTACTTGGTCGAGAAGCGCTGCTGGGACATCGTAGTCGACTCAATGCGGAGGGAGGGCGTGAGGCACGTCTTCGGCCTGCCCGGCCACCCGGCCGCACTGTACGACTCCCTATACGACACAGATATCAAACCAGTCCTGGTCCGCCACGAGGCGTCGGGCGCCTTCATGGCTATGGCCTACGCCAAGCTGAGGAGGAGGCCAGGCGTCTGCTTCGCCAGCCCGGGGCCAGGGGTCTCCAACCTCATCCCCGGCGTCCTAGAGGCCTACTCTGGCTGCGTCCCAATGGTCGCCCTCGGCGGATCGGCGGCGCTGGCCCACGAGGGGGAGGGGGCTTTCCAGGAGGCGCCCCAGATGGAGATGCTGAGGCCGATAACCAAGTGGGGGTTCAGGCTTCACTCCGCCGATAGGGCCGCCTGGGCGGTCAGGAGAGGCTTCACCCTCGCCGTCAACGGGAAGCCCGGGCCCGTCTACATCGAGGTCCCGTTTGACGTCGGCCAGTCGATGGCTGAGCTTGGGAATTATAGGCCCTCGCTGCCCTTCACCAGGATGAGGCCTGACGCCGAGGCGGTTAGGGAGGCTGCGGCCCTGCTCCTCTCGAGGAGGAGGCCGGTGATGGTCGCCGGCGGCGGAGCCCTCTACTCCAACGCTTCGCGCGAGGTCGCCTCCCTGGCTGAGCTCCTAGGGATACCGGTCATGACGACGCCGAGCGGCAGGGGGATCATCCCGGAAGATCACCCGCTCTCGGTCGGGCAGGTCGGTCTCTACAGGACAAGGGTGGGCCGCGACGTCTACCAGGACGCCGACCTATTGATCTCCCTTGGCTCGAGGAACGAGGAGTTCCAGACAGCCGCCTGGCGCTACTACCCCGAGGGTGCGAGACTGATCCAGGTCGACATCGACCCCTCCGAACTCGGCAAGAACTGGTTGCCTGACGTCGCAGTCGTCGCGGACGTCAAGCTGTTCCTCGTGGACCTCCTAGATGCTCTGTCTTCTATGGTCGTGAGGAAGCCACTCGCCAAGATGCCACGGGTGAGGGGAGTCCTCGAGGCGAAGGAGGCTTTCCTCGGCGAGGTAGAGGAGGAGTGCAGGGACTCGTCGAAGCCTCTGAAGACGAGGAGAATCGTTCATGAGGCAGAGAGGGTCTTCGGTCCAGGCACGGTGCTGGTGAACGAGAACGGCTCGCAGGACCTCTGGAGCTACTACTGGCCCTACTACAGGGTCCTGAGCCTTGACGGCTGCATCGCACCGGCGGAGCAGACCTGCATGGGCTTCGCAGTCGCAGGCTGCATCGGCGCGAAGCTCGCCGCTCCTGACAGGAACATCATCTGTACGACCGGAGACGGCGCCTTCCAGATGTTCATGAAGGAGGTGCCTACCGCTGTACAGTACAACGCCCCCGTCACCTGGATAGTGCTGAACAACTTCAGCTTAGGCTGGATTAAGCTCCACGAAAGGGCGAACGACGAGCGGTACATCGCCGTCGACTTCGATGCTCAGCCGGACTTCGCGGCCGTCGCGGAGGCGTCCGGCTGCTGGGGCGTCAGGGTGACCAAGCCCGAGGGGATCAGGCCGGCGCTTGAGATGGCTCTCAGGCAGAACAGGGAAGGCGTCCCCGCGGTCCTCGACTTCGTCGTCGACCCATGGGACTTCCCCGACGGCTTCAAGGAGTTCCAGCCAGAGTGCTTCAGGACCTGACGGCCGAGCGGGTCGATCTTTTATCCGGTCAACCCTCTCTTAGAACCGTGCAGAGCCTGAGATCTTTCCTTGAGAAGCTTGAGGCCGCTCTCCCAGACCAACTCGTCAGGGTGAAGGAGCCTGTGGACCCCGAGTATGAGGTCACGGCGAGGGTCTACGAGGCGTCCAGGAGGCCAGATAATCCCGCCCTACTCCTAGAGAGGGTCAAGGGATACTCCACGCCGCTGTTGATCAACCTGCTCGGCCACGTCGAGAGGATTAACCTCGCCCTGGAGGGCGCGAGCCGTCCGCTCAGGAGCAGGGTGGACTTCTACGACGCTTGGAACAGTCTCGTAGACAAGGAGATGCGGCCCGTGGAGGTCGAAGGTAGCCCGGTGAAGGACGTTCGCCTCACCGGTGGAGACGTGGACCTGAACAGGCTGCCAATAGTGAAGTTCTACGAGCAGGACGCGGGGAGGTACCTGACGAGCGGGCTGCTCGTCGCCAGGGACCCGGAGAAGCCTGAGGTCGTGAACCTGAGCTACGCTAGGATGCAGGTGAAGGGGAGGAACCGGCTCGGTACGAGCCTCCACTCCCGAGGAAACATGTGGCGCTACTTCGAGAGGACGAAGGCCTCCGGGAGGCCGATGGACGTCTCCATCATCGTGGGCGCCCACCCAGCCATCTACCTGGCGGCGGCCGCCAAGATCGTTGACGAGTACTCAACAGCCGGCTCGCTCATGGGGGAGCCCGTGAGGCTCGTGAAGTCCGAGACGAACGACCTGCCGGTGCCGGCCGAGGCCGACGTGGTCCTCGAGGGCAGGATACTCCTGGAGGAGGAGGACGAGGGGCCGTTCACAGAGTACACCGGCTACCTGAGCGGGAGGTCGACCAGGAACCTGATAGAGGTCGACTCAATGACCATGAGGAGGGACGCCATCTACTTCACCATAATGCCAAGCAACTCAGACGAGCATCTCCTCCTCAGTGGCCTGCCCAAGCAGGCCAGGATATACAGGACCCTGAGCAGCAGCACGCCGCTGCCCGCCGTCAAGGATATCAACTGGCCCGTCTCGGGCACCCACTACGTCTGCCTGGTCTCGCTGAGCGGCGAGGCGGCAACGATCCCAGGCTTCGCCAAGCAGGTAGCCGTGCTCCTCCTCGGGCTGGACCCGTACATCAAGTTCGCCGTGGTGGTCCCGGAGGACGTGAACGTCTCCGACATAACCGAGGCCCTCGGCGCCGTCGCCTCGAGGTGCGACTTCACGCCGGGCTCCGGCGTAGACATAGTCGGCGGAGTCTTCTCCCACAGGCTCGACCCGTCCTCCCCCAGGGAGGGGCTCTCGTCGAAGATGATCGTAGACGCGACAGGCCCCGGGGTCGGAGTAGCCGGCGGGCAGCCTGTCCAGTCCTCGAAGGTCCCTGTTGGGCTGGCCGGGGTGAGAGCCGTCTCCTTCCCGCGGAGGGGCGACCGCCGCCTTGCCGTCGTCAAGGTGGCTCCCAGCTTCGAAGGCGCTCGGAAGCTCCTCGACGAGCCTCCCCTGAGGCAGTGCAGGCTCGCCATCGTTGTGGATGAGGACGTGGACGAGGCGGACGTGAGACAGGTCCTCTGGACGCTCGCGACGAGGTCCCAGCCCGCCGAGGACGCCCTGTGCGTGGGTGGGCGGATGGTGCTGGATGCTACGAAGTCCTCAAACTGGAGGGCGACGAGGGCGAGCGTCCCCTGGCGTGAGGGTTGAGGGAGTCCTAGACCCTGAGGACCGGGCAGGTCATGCAGTGGATTCCGCCGCAGCCCTTCCTCATCTCGTCGCCGGGTATCTGTATTACTTCTATGTCCCTATTCCTGATCTCCTTCATGACACGTTCGTTCCCAGTGTAGTGGATGGCGAGGTCGCAAGCCACAGTCAGGAAGTTAGCGGCCATGTCGAGCATCTCCCTCTCCGTGATCTCGATGATGTCCCAGCCGTCGTCTCTGAGCCACTCGACGAACGAGCCCTTCCAAGAATCGTCGCGGGTCCTGAACTCGGCCTCTGCGAAGTCGAGGCTCGGAGAATAAGTGATGGCGATCTTGCCGGGGAGCTCGGCGAAGTCTCCGTCTATGTGGATGTCGGTCGGCGGCATGTTGAGGACTATGTATAGGTCTGCGAGCCCCTCGTCCAGGAGGAAACTGCCCAGCCCCTCCAGGGCTCCCCTTGTAGTGCGCTGACAGAGGCCTGCGACTGCGACGCGCCCCTCCAGGAGGGCGAAGCCTCCGCCCTCAAACGTGTCGGGCTCCCCGATCTGGTAGGCGACCGGGACGCCTATCGCCTCGTGGGTGGCCCTAATGACCGGCGTCTCCTTCCTCCTGCTCGGCAGCCCCATCCTCATGAGGACGGCGCCAGCGTCCGTGACGAAGCTACTGTCCCTGGTGAAGACGAGATTCGGGCACTGTCCGACCTGCTTCGCAACTTTGGGGTCGTCTTTGACGATTACGCCGACGTTGAGGACCTCCACGCCCGCCTCCTCGAGGGCCTTCATCAGCATGCCGTGGTCGCGTTGGAAGTGCTTCACGTCGACGGGCATATCAAAGTGATGTGAGACAGGGTCCGAGTTGGCGAGCTCCAGCTCCCTGCCGGGGTGGTGGACGAGCACCCTCCTGAGCTCGCCGGACTCGTGGACTATTCCGAAATCAGCCATGGATGGATCAGCACTGATGGGGGATAAAACGTTAAGCACCGGCGCTAGGCCTCCTCTACTTTATTAATCGTTCAGCTGAATCTTAGCCGAGGGGGTTTGGCTCCGAAGCTTTTTCCTGAAGGCTTCCTCTGGGGGACCGCCATCAGCTCGTTCCAAGCGGAGATGGGGAGGGGTGAGCCCGCCTCCACCTCAGACTGGTGGACGTGGGTCCACGACGCTGTGAACATTTCAGGTGGGAGAGTGAGTGGCGAGCTCCCCGAGGACGGACCGGGGTTCTGGGAGCTCTACCCCGGGGACCTCCGCCTCGCGAAGGAGGAGCTGGGTAACAACGCCGTCCGCCTCTCCATCGATTGGGCGAGGGTATTTCCGGCTTCTACGGAGGCCGTCGAGGTCGACGTGAAGAAAAACGGCTCAGGGAACATCTCGGGGATCGTCGTCGACGAAGAGGCTATGCGTGGTCTTGAGGATCTCGCGGACGTCACTGCGGTGCGGAGGTACAGAGAGATACTCTCAGAGGCGCGCCACCTCAGGCTGAAAGTCATGCTGACTCTCTTCCACTGGCCGCTACCTGCCTGGCTCCACGACGCGGTGGCCTGCAGGGACGACGTGGCCAACGCAGGGCGGAAGGGTTGGTTAGACGAGGCGACACTGGTCGAGTTCGCGAAGTACGCTGCATACGCCGGCCATCACTTCGGGGACCTCGTCGACCTCTGGGCGACCGTCAACGAGACCAGGATCGCGAGCGAGTACGCGTTCCTGAGGGGCGAGTTCCCGCCTGGGCTCAGGGACTTCGACCTGTTCATGACAGCGTACAGGAACCTCTCGGCGGCTCACGGTTTCGGCTACGAGCAGCTGAAGCGGTAGGCGCCCTCGCCTGGCGGTGGCGGGACGAAGGTCGGTGTCGTCGCGGTGCTCCAGTACTACGAGCCTGAAAACCCCGATGACCCGAGGGACGTGGCAGCGGCCAACTTCAACGAGTATCTCTGGAACGAGTGGTCGCTTAACGCGGTGACCAGTGGCGACTACGACATGGACCTTGACGGTGTCGCCGGCCCGGGCGAGCGGCTCCCCCACCTTGCGAAGGGCTGTGACTTCATCGGCGTCAACCACTACCTCAGGCAGAGGGTGAGGCACGGCGAGTCCCGCCTCGGTGAACATCTGAAGGGGGGCGACTGCTCTGACATCGGCTGGGAGATACACCCTCAGGGGCTGAGGCTAGTCCTCGACTGGGTCTGGAGGCGGTACAGGTTGCCTGTCTATGTGACTGAGAACGGGATAGCAGACGCCTCGGATTCCAAGCGCGTCAGGTACCTCCTCGGCTACCTCGGCGAGCTGCACAGGGCTGTCAGCGAGGACGGCGTCCCCGTCCGCGGCTACTTCCACTGGACGCTGATGGACAGCTACGAGTGGAACAAGGGGCTCGGGACGCGGTTCGGCCTCTACAGCGTCGACAGGGCGACGAAGAAGAGGATACACACTAAAGCGGTGCCCGTCTACAAGAAGATATGCTCCTCAAACAGCCTGCCCTGATGAGCCTCCGACCCGCGGGGGCGGAAAAAGGTCATAACCACAGCCCTCTAAGCTTCCTACATGGGCTCTGTCGACTTCGGCGTATTCCTGAGCACGGAGAGGCCCAGCTACGGGCCCCTCCTCGAGGATGTGCAGCTCTGCGAGGAGCTCGGCTATCACAGCGTCTGGATAAGCGACCACGTCCTGGGGATGTACGAGGAGCCGGGCGCCCCCCGGTTCGAGTGCTGGACGGCCTCGTCGGCCCTCCTCTCCGATACGAGGAGGATCATGCTCGGGCAGCTTGTCCTCTGCAACCCGTTCAGGCACCCGCCGCTTCTCGCGAAGATGGCCGCCTCCCTCGACGCCATAAGCGGCGGCAGGCTCATTCTCGGCCTCGGCACTGGGTGGCACGAGGGCGAGTTCAGGGCGTACGGCTACCCCTACGAGCCGCCGGCCGCCAGGGTGAGGCGGCTCGACGAGGCCGCGCAGATAATAAGGAAGATGTGGACGGAGGAGATGCCCAGCTTCGAGGGGCGTTTCTACTCGATACACGACGCCTACTGCTCCCCCAGGCCCATCCAGAGGCCAGGGCCGCCCCTGTTGATAGCGGGAGGCGGGGAGCAGCTCACCCTCAGGACGGTGGCGAGGCACGCCGACATCAGCAACTTCGCCGCATGGATGGGCACGCCGGAGGAGTTCAAGGCGAGGTCGGAGGCCTTGGACGGGCACTGCATTAGGGTGGGTAGAGACCCAGCCGAGGTGAGGAGGTCGTGGGCAGCCTACACCCTCATCGCCGAGACCGCTGAGGGGGCAGAGATGAGTATGAAGCAGTATACAAGGAAAGTCGAGGCGAGGTACGGAGGCGCCAGTGGCGCGAGGCACCCGCCCCTCGCAGGCACCTCTGAGCAGATCGTGGAGCAGATGACGCGCTATGTCGACGCCGGCGTGAGCCTCTTCATCATCCGATTCATGGGCGAGAACCTGCGCCGTGATGCAGAAGTCTTCGCAGACGAGATCGTACCCAACTTCCAGTAATCTCGTAGCCTATCAAGTGCATCTACAACTATCCCCTTCTCGAAGTATCTAGCCGAAGAAAATTGGGGCGCCCAGTCTACTTCATGGGCGAGTAGCTGGTCGGCGCCAGGATCGTGTTGGTGATCCTCGTAGTGAGGGGTCCCCCCGCTTTCTCCTCCGTCGCCTTCCGCGCCTTGATCCACTCTGGGTCGGTGCCGAAGGCTGTCCACGCCTTCTCGCGGTGAGCGAGGTTGTCGTAGGCAAGCATGTAGTATAGGACGTTGCTGGTGCCCACGACGGCTGTCCAGAAGCCTATCACCTTTATTCCGTGCTTCTCGAAGAAGCCGAGCGTCGTCTTGGCGAACCGCTCGTTGAGGGCGTCCATCCTGCCCGGCCAGGCCTCGTATACTCTCCATTCGTAGATCATGTTGGATTACAGTTCAGAAATTGGTGCCGCCGATATAAATAACTCTCCCTTGGGAGGGAGCATTCGGGAGATGTCTATACCTTCATCCTGACGAGGTGTACGGAGCAGGAGATGCAGGGGTCGTAGGCGCGCGTCGGCGTCTCCGAGCTGAGCGCCACGAATACCTTGACACCCATGCCCCTCACCCAGGTTATTGTTTTTTTGAGGTCCTCGATGGCCTCGAGGTGGATCACCGCGTAGCCTATACCTTTTGGCAGCCTTCTAAGCCACTCGAGGGGGTCGTCCACCATGAGGTGTGCCTAGTACTCGAAGCCCGGCGGAAGCGTGAATGGGAAGTCGAGTGACCTGGTCGCGACGAATTTCCCGTCCATTATATCAAGCTGAACTCGCCTCACCTTGCCCAAGCTTCTCGAGGGCCTACCCCAGCTCCTCTGGTGTTCCGGCTATCACCGCGGCCACTATCACGGGCTCCATTTCACTGTAACCTTGCCGCATGTTATATTAAGCTGAGCTTCCCCTCCGGTGACATTTATTGGGCTAGGCAGGTGTGTGCGCGCTGTCCAACAACCTCAGTTCATTCGAACAACATTCAAAAGGCGATGAGCAGCATAATAGAGGACACCCGATGGAGCCAAGTAAGTCGGAGACCTCTGAGAGCATCAAGCTCGTCGTTGACCGCGTTTATGAGCATTACCGCCACTATGACCCCGTCCAGAGCGCCCTCATCCCCCTGCTTCAGGACATTCAGTCCGAGGTAGGATACCTCCCCGGGCAGGCGCTGGAGAGGGTCTCGCAGCTCCTGAAGCTGTCGACCAGCCACATCTTCGGGGTGGCGACGTTCTACCACCAGTTCAGGCTCAGGCCGAAGGGGAGGCACCTGATCTCGGTGTGCCGGGGCACAGCCTGCCACGTTGGGGGATCGCTGAAGGTGCACGACCTGCTTCTCAGGGAGCTCCAGATCACTCCCCAGGTGGACACGTCGAAGGACGGGGCCTTCACCCTGCAGCAGGTGCGCTGCCTCGGGGCATGTGGCCTGGCGCCCATCGTAAAGATCGACGAGGACTTCTACGGGAGGGTAGACGGCGAGAAGGTCCGGGAGATCCTCCAGAGATACAGGGGAGCGGGGGACGGTGGTTCACAATGAACCTGATGGACAGATGCTGCGATGAATGCTCACACACCCTTCAGGATCCCTGCCAAGACTATATTCCATGCAGGACGAGGGGACCCCTATGCCACTCAGGCGAGGAGTGTGGGTCTAAAATTATGAGGGCGCTGGATGAGACCATCTACGGGAAGGACGGGCTGAGGGTCAGCGTCGGGACGAGCACATGCGGCCTCGCCTCCGGGGCCCAGGCTGTCTACGACGCCCTGGTGGGCGAGGTCGCGAAGTTCCCGGGGACCAAGCTCGTCCGCACGGGGTGCATGGGCTCCTGCTACGCCGAGGTCATAGTCGAGATCGAGAAAAAGGGCCACCCAGCCGCGATCTACGACAACGTGACCCCCGATAAGGTCGGGAGCATCTTTAACCGCTACCTTGGCGGCGAAGTCCGGGGGGCCTTCGCGCTGAGGTCGAGGACCGGCGCTATGATGGGCGAGGAGGAAGTCCCCCTCCTTGGGGAGCTCGATTTCTTCAGGCACCAGGAGAGGGACGCGATCAAGAACTGCGGTGTAGTTGACCCGAAGTCGATCGAGGAGTACATCATACACGGCGGATACCTGGCGTTGACGCGGGCGCTCAAGGAGATGACGCCCGAGCAGGTCATCGAGGAGGTCACCACGGCGGGCCTGAGGGGCAGGGGCGGAGCGGGGTTCCCGGCCGGCCTGAAGTGGAAGCTCTGCAGGCAGGTGAAGGGGGACACCAAGTATATGATATGCAACGCGGACGAGGGAGACCCGGGGGCCTTCATGAACAGACTCACGGCGGAGGGCGACCCCCACAGGGTTCTCGAGGGCCTCATCATAGCGGCGTACGCGACGGGGGCGAAGGAGGGCTACATCTTCGTCAGGGCCGAGAAGCCACTGATGGCCGAACACCTCACCCTCGCCATAGAAAGCGCAAGGAGGAACGGCCTCCTCGGGAAAAACATCCTGGGCTCTGGCTTCGACCTGGAGGTTAGGCCGATGCTGAGCGCCGGCGCCTTCGTATGCGGGGAGGAGACGGCGATGATAGCGGCCATCGAGGGGAAGAGGGCGATGCCCCGCTCAAGGCCGCCCTTCCCAGCGACAAGGGGCCTCTGGGATAGGCCGACCACTATCAACAACGTCGAGACCCTGGCCCATGTCCCAACTATACTCGTGAACGGGGCGGGGGAGTATGTGAAGGTCGGCTCCGAGAAGAGCAAGGGGACGAAGGTCTACTGCCTGGCCGGTAAGATCGAGCGTACAGGCGCGGTCGAGGTGCCGATAGGCACCTCCCTTAGGCGGCTCGTGTTTGACATCGGGGGTGGGGTCCCAGGCGGCAAGAGGTTCAAGGCCGTGCAGATCGGTGGGCCATCGGGCGGCTGCCTCCCCGAGGGGTGCCTGGACCTACCCCTCGACTACGAGTCCCTGCAGGACGCCGGGGCCATAATGGGCTCCGGCGGGATCGTCATACTGGACGAGGACACCTGCATCGTCGACCTGGCCCACTACTTCCTCAACTTCACGACGGCCGAGTCGTGCGGGAAGTGCACCCCATGCAGGATCGGGCTTCAGGCCATGCTCGGGACTGTTGGGAGGATAACTGACGGACAGGGCACCGCGGCGGATGTGGACTACCTCCAGAAGATGTCCAACGCGGTGGCCGACTCATCGCTGTGCGCGCTGGGCCGAACGGCCCCGAACCCAGTCCTCAGCACCCTAAGGTACTTCAGGGACGAGTACGATGCCCACATCACGGGGAAGACCTGCCCGTCACATGTATGCAGGCACATGATAAGGGGCTATCGCGTGGACGCCGCCCTCTGCAGGGGCTGCAGGCTGTGCGTCGAGCCCTGCCCGGCTGACGCGATATCAATCCTCGATGGGAAGGACGGATCGGGGAAGGCGATGAGGAGGGCAAACATCGACGACGCAGTTTGCATAAAATGCGGGAGGTGCGCGGAGGAGTGCCGCTTCGGCGCTATTAAGGAGGTCTGGTGAGGACATGACTACGTCTACAGACAGCACGGGGATCCATCTGACGATCGACGGAATGAAGGTCGGTGGTAAGCCGGATCAGACCATCCTCGAGGTCGCTAGGGAGAACGGCATCGAGATACCTACCCTCTGCTCGCACGCGAAGCTCTCCCCGACGGGGGCATGCCGCATATGTGTCGTCGATATCGGGAGGAAGGATAGGCTTGAGGCGGCGTGTACGACGCCGATAACCGGTAACATGGTTGTGAGCACGAGGAACGAGCGCGTCATCGCCTCCAGACGGGCCATCATGGAGTTGATGCTCGATAACCTCACCGTCGATGTACATGCCCTCGAGAAGGATGGGGGAAATGTCTTGCTTGAGCTGGCACATGGACTGGGGATATCGGTTGATGAACCGAGGTTAAGCCGCCTCAAGGGTTTGAGAGGGGATAGGCCAACGGATGCGAGGAACCCGGTAATCGTAAAGGAGCCAAACAAGTGTATACTATGCGGCCGGTGCGTCAGCGCCTGCAACGATCTGAGGCACTATGGCGTGCTCAACTATGAGGGCCGAGGCTACGAAACGGGCATAATCTCTGGCACCGCGCAGCCCCTCCTCGAGTCGGGGTGCGCGTCGTGTGGCGAATGCGTCGAGGTCTGCCCCACTGGAGCCTTCAGGCTAATGGCCCGTGAGAAGGTCCAGGGTGTGATCGACAGCGTGATCGGCACGGGCGCAGTCTACTCCGCCTCGGCATCTATGCACGCAAACAGGAGCAAGCTCGGGCTTCCGCCTTTGGAGGAGGGCAACGCCGCAGACTTGGCCAAGATCGTGGAGAGGACTAGGACCAGGTCAGATAAGGCGAACGGAGGCGCGGCGAAATGACCGGAAAGTACGCGTTCTACGGCGGGTGCTTCATCCCCATTAGGGCGCCGCACATCGAGTATGTCACGAGGAGGCTGATGCCTCAGCTAGGGGTGGAGCTGCACGATGTTAGGGGGTTCACATGCTGTCCCGAGCCCGTGGGGTTCGGCCTCTATGAGAAGATGGCTTGGCTGACGATAGCCGCTAGGAACATCAGCCTCGCCGAGGAGGCGGGGCTGGACATCCTCACGGTCTGCAATGGCTGCTTCTACACCTTCAAGCACACCCTGGAGGAGCTTGAGAACCCCGAGACGAGGGGGAGGGTCAACGAGGCCCTCGCGGAGACAGGGCACGAGTTCAGGGGCAGGGCGAGGGTCAGGCACTTCGTCCAGGTCCTCGATGAGGACGTTGGGCTTGGTCGATTAAGTCAGGCGGTGGTGACTCCCCTAACGGGCCTGAAGGTGGCCGCTCACACCGGCTGCCACTACTCGAACAGGTTCGGGAGCGACGCGGAGACCCTAGATAGGCTTGTATCCACACTGGGGGCCGAGAGCCTCGACTACCGTCTAAAGAACCTCTGCTGCGGGTGGATGATAGGGGGCTACGGGCAGCCAGAAGAGGGATACGCCTGGATTAGGGACAGGGTCGGCAGCATGAGGGGAGCGGGGGCGGACTGCGTCAGCGTGATCTGCCCGCAGTGCTTCCACCAGTTCGACACCGGCCAGCTGACCGCCTCGAGGAAGGTCGATATAACATCGAAGATCCCGGTGCTGTTCTATCTGCAGCTCATGGGTCTGGCCATGGGGTTCAGCTTGGAGGACATGCAGTATGGGTCACACAGGATCAGGGACCCGGGCCTTGAGGAGAAGATCAGGGTAGTGCAGCTAGTTAAGCCCTAACCACTCCTGCTAACGGCGCGCGCGCCTCCATGGGCGGAAGACCTTCATGGGCCTTGGGGTCGGTCTGCATCGCCTTTATCCGGGGTGCCTCTTTCTCCCGTCTCCCTCCTTCCTAGGGCTGAGTCTTGTTTATAGGCGCTGTCATCGGCTTTTCTCGCCGGTGGGCGGCTTGGGCAGGATCATCAGGGACAGCCAGCGTGTGGCTCTGCAGAGGCTGATGGTGAAGCTCAGGGACAAGTACCGTGCGGCGCTGAAGGACACGGATCGGTTCAACGCCTTCATGGAGCTCTTCAGGGCGTGGGACGACGAGGCGGCGGCGATGATCTACCAGGCCGGGGACGAGGTGTATCATCCGATCGACCTGCTGAACCTTACGGCGGTGGTGGATAACCGCAGGGAGATCGAGAGGCTGAGGACGATGTTCGAGGAGATGCAGGAGAAGCTCGCCTCGATGCAGTGACGGGCTTATCCTGTGCTACATAGGATAACGGAAAAAATTTATTTTCTCGCGTTTCGTCCGAGTGGGGTTGAGTGAGGTCTCGGAGAATGTCCTAAGGCTTTATGAGGGTCCTTGAGTAGGTTCTGATGGGGGCGCGTGTTTGGGCGAAGAGACTCTCGAGGAGATCTTGGTCGAGCTTAGGGAGCTTAGGACCCTGTACAAGAACCTCGTGGACAGCCTTGTCCCCGTCGATAAGCCGACGCCGGAGGAGGTGGAGGCGATAGAGGGCGAGGACGAGGATGTCGACGAGGAGGAACTCAACAGGATCCTGGCGGAGAAACACGCAGGCAAGAAGTGCCCCATGCAGGGTTCCTGATCGTCAAGCGCTGCGGGTCGGTTGATCCCTTGTTTCGACTCAGTCTTAAACGCCGCGCGGTCAGGTTTCTGGAGCGTGCCGACACCAGGAGGGAGGCTGAGCTGAGGACGTTGCTGGCGACGTTGAAGGATGAGCCTGTCCCCGTGAAAACTTACGATGTCTGCAGGCTCGAAGGCTACGAGGATGTCTACAGGGTCAGGCTGGGTGATCTACGCGTCGTGTACAGGGTCGCTTGGCGTGAGAGGCTTGTCTCGGTGCTCTACATCGGGCCGAGGGGTAGAGCCTACGATAAGCGGTACTGATGGCGCCTCTCGCCTGCGGAGCGAGTCCAAGAAAGTAATGCCCTGTTGCTAGCTTCGTTTCCTGGAGGTTTTTCTCGCCATGGCAAGGTACCCCCCTACCTTTTTTCTACGGTGTGCCCGTCGGTGAGCGTCTTGGGTTGCGCATGGTCGCGTCGGTGGCGTTCGTCTTCAACTCAGGGCATGGCTCGTCTAATGGCTGAATTCTTCGCCAATAGACGATAACCCCTACCTTTTTTTCACGGAGCGACCTCTTCGAGGACATTGTACGGCGTTTGGGAACTGCGGGGATGACGTCCTATTGCCTTATTTTTTCGAGGTCGTTCTCAGAATATCTATTAAACAATAATTCTTTATCTATTTAACTTGAATTTAATGTTGTGATTCTATGCCTAATCTTAAGATCAGTTGGGACGAGTATGGGAGGCGTCTATCGGCTCTCCGTAAGGTGATGGCCGAGAGGAAGTACGACACTATGCTTGTGACGAACGGCGTCAGCATCTTCTACCTGAGCGGCTTCTACCACATGGTCACCGAGCGCCCCGCCGCCCTCATCGTCCCACCGGACGGTAAACCCGCCTTCATGGGCCCCCTCCTCGAGGCCGACCACCTCCGCCACCAGACACCCATCGTAGGCGAAGCCTACACCTACCTCGACTACCCCGGCGAGACCCATCCAATAGACCTCTTCGCCAGATGGCTCACAGACCTCGGCTACTCCAAATCCACCATAGGCACCGACAACCCCGCCGGCGCAGCAGGCACCATGGGCTACACGGGACCGCCCCTCAACAAGAAGCTCCCAGACGCCCAGTTCGAGAAGGCTGACGAGGTCATCTGGGAGATGCGCCTATGCAAGTCGGAGGAGGAGATCAGCCTCATCAGGGAGTCAGCGAAATGGGGCAACCTCGCCCACGCCCTTCTACAGGAGTACACGGCGCCGGGCCTCTGGGATGTTGAGGTCCAGCTACAGGCGACCCTCGAAGCCACGAGCGTGATGAAGAAGACCCTCGGACCAGAATATGAGTCGATACGGGGTGGCAACCCCTGCAGCGCAGGCTTCCGCGGCCAGGTAGGATGGAAGTCAGCGATGCCCCACAGCATAGGCATCGGCAAGATGATCGAGGAGGGGGATGTCCTCGTCACCGGAGCCGGAGCTGACATCGGCGGCTACTATTCAGAGCTGGAGCGCACCATGATCGTAGGCTATCCCACCGCCAAGCAGACCAGGCTCTTCAACGTCATGGTGAAAGCCCAAGACGCCGCCATCGAAGCCCTGGGGCCGGGCGTAAAATGCGCCGACGTGGACAACGCCGCCAACAGGGTCCTCTACGACGCCGGCCACAGGGACCTCATCCGCCACCACACAGGCCACGGTATCGGCCTGCAGGGACACGAGCCGCCGTGGCTCGACCAGGGGAACCAGGCGGAGCTCAAGCCCGGAATGGTCATAAGCATAGAGCCGGGCATCTACGAGCTGGGATACGCGGGCTTCCGCCACAGCGACACCGCCCTCATCACCGGGGACGGATACGAGCTCATCACCTACTACCCAAGGGACCTAGAACCCCTCACCAT
>Ga0315279_10000760_pt1 | contig 59358 bp, 58 predicted proteins | sample YL17G06_20_MG_FD_203694 | JGI IMG/M metagenome (GOLD analysis project Ga0315279, IMG submission 203694) | Sediment microbial communities from Yellowstone Lake, YNP, Wyoming, USA - YL17G06_20 | ecosystem: Environmental > Aquatic > Freshwater > Lake > Sediment | place: USA: Wyoming | collected...
AGTTGTCTGGCGACTTCTGGATCAGAAATATAGCCTCCCTTCTCTTCGAGAGCTATTAAATCCTTCATAACATTCCGGCTATCCTGATCCCCTAGAGTCTCTTTCAAGGCCAAAATCAGCGGTTCTCGGTAGACCAAAACCTCGTGGATAAAGGTTTCCAGCAGTTCCTTGCTTTTTGATTCCATACTTTCATTCAAATAAAAATATGCCTCTTTAAGAATGACTCCAAGAAATCAAATTCAAGTAGAAGAATTTTAAAGCTCTAACAGGAAGTAGATGACTGAAAAATTCGGTAAGCGAGGGCTTGGAAACTGACTTAAAAATTAAGTCAACACGGCTTATCAACTGGAGTGAAGTTGGAATGGTATTGGCCTGAACCTTTCTGAACGTATGATTCAGAATTCTTATTCAATGATGATTCCACAGATCTCTTTGAGAGGTTTGTAGAAAGGGGATCTTGTGTTGATCTCGTAATAAACCCTGTTGTGTGTCTCTGCCTTCTTGACAATGCCAAGATCTACCAGATTTTGTAATTCTCGTTGCACTGGTTGAAGAGGAAAGCCGATCTCGTACATGATTTCTCTTTGGTAAAGCTGTTGACCCTGCCGATCAATCAGGAGCGCCAGGATTCTTGCCCTCGAGATCGACCCGAAAAGCTTTATTAAAAACTCTTCCGGGTCTGCTCTATTTTTCATTGTGGCACTGAGAAGATCCTGACTTAAAAATTAAGTCAGAGAGGCGGAAATGGCATATCTTCAAAACTGATTTGGAAGCGACGGAGGGAAATTCGGTGTGAATTGCAAATCTGGATGAGACGATTAAGTTTCTCCTTCGGAAGATCTCCTTGGCAAAGGATGACCTCCGAGATCGAATTCTTCTCAAGGATACTATCTAAAGAATCAAGGGTCCCGAGAACGGGAAAACCATATATTTGCTTTCCTTGATACCGAGGACTATCATCGATGAATCCGATAGGGCTTAGATCTGAACGAGGATTGTTAATGAATTCTTTAAGAGCATACCCCCCCCTCTTCCCAGCTCCATAGATTAAGACCTTCCTTCCCTTGTGATTTTTTGACATGTGAAGGTGATCGAGGATCCGAAAGGAACTCCTTGATCCAACCACCAAAAGGACTAGAAGGTTAAAATCAATAAGGAGTGCAGCCCGACTGATGATACCTAAACCTGGAATTATCCAGAGAAGAAGTGCCGAAACAATACAACCCAATACCACACCTTTTAACATTTTCATAAGATCACCAACACTCGTATATCGCCACGCCCCTGCGTAAAGCCCTGAGAAATGAAAGATGATGATTTTGGTTACAAGAATCAAAGGAAGGGTAGCCAAGTAGTAATTTTTCGCAAGTGTGAAGTCTCCCTCAAAGCGAAGTAAAAAAGCAAGGTAATAAGATAGAGAAATAATAGCCATGTCCACAAAGACCCTGAGGATCCTCCGATTCACAATGGGAGTATCGAAAAGGGGAAGGAGGGCTCCATTACTCAGGATCTTAATCTCGCTATATCCCAACTTACTTACACCAATATACAATGCAACGCCGATCGCGGTGATGAGAAGGGCATGATTGATATTTTTGAAGTAGACAGAGGAAAGGGCCAATCCTCCAAGGATTAGAGAGACGGCATAAAGGAAAACGACTGCTTTTTTGTGTGTGAATCCTATCTGGAGAAGGCGATGGTGGATATGGTTCTTATCGGCTTTGAACATGCTCCACCCATCGAGGTGGAAGAATTTAACGATATTCTTTTCCGGGTCAACCTCCATGATGTGCAAGGACTTCAGCAGACGGCGGAACATGGAAAGAATGGTGTCCATGATTGGAAGACCAAGGGCGATGATGGGGATCAAGATAGCGATGGTCGTAGTACCTTTTAAACCGCTTAGAAGCGAGAGAACGGAAAGGGTGAAGCCGAGGAAGTAGGCACCGGAGTCGCCTAAGAAAATGGACGCAGGGTGAAAGTTGTACTTGAGGAAACCCAGTATGCTTCCAGCAAAGATGACGGAGATAAGAGCAATTCCGATATTTTGATTAAGGAGGGATACGCCAAACATGGCGATACAGACGATGAAGGATGTTCCAGCTGCAAGGCCGTCGAGTCCATCAAGAAGGTTTACGGCATTCGTGATCGCTACTACCCAGAAGACGGTCGCAGGAATGGACCAGATCCCGAGTTCAATGGTGCCGAAGGGTGTAGAGATCAATTCTATTTTGTAACAAGTAAGGGCGACAATGACCCCGGCGAGAATCTGAAAAGCAAATTTGATGCTGGGAGACATTCTCCTGAAATCATCCACTGCGCCCAATCCGAGGACAATAGCCGATGCGACTAATAACCACGCAAACTTTATATCTTTTAGAAAATTGAGAGGAAAATGGAAGAAACCGATTTGAGAGGCAATGAGAACAACTATATTGAATGCAAGGAATATGGATGGGCCTCCGAGCCTTGGAATGGGCTGCTTATGAACCTTCCGATCGCCAGGGAGATCGAGAGCACCGACCCTTCTGGAAACAGACCTCACCAATGGAGTAAGGAGAAGGGAACAGACTGAAGTGATGAGAAAAAGAATTAGATATTTAAGCATAGAATAGGGTCATGGGGTCAAAGAATCGTTGGGTCCGCGAAAGTCATGGAGCAGAGAGTAAAGCGCTTTTGGGGTTTCTCTGGTTTCTTTGGTTTACTTCTATTCTCTGAATTGGCCGGTATCAATCCACTCTTTCTTGAGAACCGACCAGAAATCCTCTGCAAGGCCCCTCAGGATATACTCATAGGGCAACCATCCATAACCCTCCTCACCCCATCCCTTTCCCCATGAATTCCTGATAAGAAGGGCTCCGGTTGTCTCGATCTTCCCATATTTGTTTTTGATCTTCATCTTATCATCGTAACCCACTGCCACCACTGCGTGGCCTCCCTCAATCCTCTCCTTGGAGGATGGAAAAGGAATCCTGCCTGTCTTTTCGGCCTGCTCAATAGAACTGTAAACCGTAAAACCAAACATGGCTGGATGAGCAGAAGCAAGATAGGTCTTTACCTTTTTAAGAATTTCTTCTGCCTTCGCCCCTGTTGGATCATGTCTGAAGTACCTGATCGTCTGATAGTTCTGAGCAAAGGCATAACAGAAGGCAGGAGGCTCTTTGTCAAACTCTTTTTCATCATCACTATAAGGCCAATGTTCCTCAGGGGGAACTCCAAAGAGAACCATGGCACCCATGGTTTTTCGCAGATAGCCCCCTGTATCCCCCTTCTGTTTCATCAGATTGCGGGTCACCTTATAGAGAAAAAGTCGCGAGGCATCGATATGCCTTCCAAAGGATTTTCTTTCATAATATTCAATCACCCCTGCCCCTGCATGTGCCGTGCAGGAACCAAGCGTTCCCTGATCCTCTACGGGTGAACACCATTGCCTGAGATCGATGGATCCTCGGAGACCCCTGGCTTTAAGCACTCTGGTAGTTTCGAGGACCGTTTTCACCTCTTCGGTCTTCTCCGTATAGTCCCTGAAATCCGGATAATCCGGAATCCAACCCATGCCTCGCTTCCCAGTCGAATTTGTCATAAACTCCCCTCTCACTACATAGTTTCTTTGGTTTCTTTGGTTTCTTTGGTTTCTTTAGTTCATTTGGTTTATCGGGTTTCTTTAGTTAAAATGGAAATGTTGACTGAAAAATGGAATCTCCGCACTCTGGAGCTTCCCTGCAATGTAACATCATTTCATATGGCACCCCTCATCCCAAAGTGTATTGCAGGGTACTCTCCGGCCAGTCAGAATGGTATAGAAAGTTTGAACTTTGAGCCTTGAGCTTACCCTTGACCCAATCAGTGACCTAATGACCAAATAATTGCTTTCGGCTTTTTTAAAAAGTAGCCTGTCCCCTATTTGCCCTCTTATAAGTGGGGTCATCTTTAATAACTTTTATAAATCTCCTTTCCTGCCTTGCCTGCTCCAACAATAATTATTGCCTGTTTCCTTTTTAAAAATTTTGCAAATACTAATTCAAAAAAGATTCGCCAGGTGTAAGTAAAAAATAAGATTGTAAGCACGGTGATAGCAAAAATCCCTCTTCCAAATCCAATAAAAGAAAAAAAGAAAAACATAAAGAGCCCTAAACCTGCTGAAAAAACATTAGCTAAGAAAAAATTGAAGATGTATCGAGGGGCTTTAAACCTTACATCAAGGTTATAAAGATCTGCTATGTAAAAGCAAAACAGGTAAATACAAAGAATTATAGAAAATCCTCCCAATCCTTCGAGAGGCTCAAAGAAGAATACCCGAAACCTGATAATTGGGGATAAAAGATATGCACAATAAATGAGTATTATATCTCCAGCAAGTAATAATAGTTTCTTTTTTGGAATATACTTCAACATTTTTCTATATTTTTAAAAAAAGAAAATTCGCCTCAGCGTTGTTTCTAGGTGCATGGTTTAAATATTTTATATAAAAAACATTTTCTATAAAGGCTTCATCTGTCCACCCCAATTGTGCCACTCTCAAAATGAGACAGTATTTGGTATGCGGCTTTTGATGATGAAAAAGTAGTTTCCAAGAGCAACCGTGCATTTTGACCAATTTTATAACGTAGAATTTTATCTCTAGCCAAGAGAAGGGCATATTTAGTTAATTTATTGTCCTCCCCGTTAATGCATACAAAACCTGCTTGTCTATCTTCTAATATTGTTTTTAAATCATTGCCTGGATTAATACTGGCAAGAATTGGCATTGAAAAATACATATAGCCGAGCATTTTTCCAGGAAAGTTTTGTGTCTTTAATTTGGAATCCAAAGAAATAAGGCCTACATCAAATTCGGATAACATTGCCAGATATTTTTGCTGATCAACGGCTTCATGAATAGTAATATTCGTTAGGTGTTTTTTCGAAATTAATGATATTAAACGGTCGACTTCGCTACCATCACCAACCAATAGAAAATGAACTTCTTTTTCGTCACGTAGGTTTTCTGCAAGTCTAATAATATTGTCCATGTCCTGGGACACACCGATGTTGCCGCCGTAAAAAAAAACTACTTTTTCTTTCAATCCAAACTTCTCTCTATAATTGCTATATGGTATATTTTTTTCTTCAAGTTGTGTCCAATTGTAGAGAACCTCAAGATGGTATTTGCTTTCTAACCCGTTTTCAGAAAAATAACAAAGATTCGCTGGTGATTGCACCCCAATAATATCCGCTGCATCATATTGCTCTATTTCTTTCCACTTAAAATATTGGTATATTAACCCCTTCCTTAGAATACCAGCATCCACAACCCATTGAGGGAAAATATCACGCAAGATCAAATAGGATGGACAGCCAAACTGTTTTTTTAACCTTTTTACAAGCGCTCCAAAAAAAATGGTCGGGGAATAGTAAATAATGAAATCACAGGGATTATCCTTGAAGAAGCGCCTTCCTTTCTTCCAAATTATTTCTGAAAGTCCGGCTTCGTTGAAACCTCGTATCAACCGTGACGCTGTCTTTATTTTACCGGTACGAACCCTTAAGACCTTAATGCCGTTTTCACAGGATATTTGTGTATCTGCCTCAATGTTTTCGTCGGGAGCAACCACCACCGGTTCATGACCCAAGCAATGGAATTCCTTAGCAAGATCATGGATCAGTTTTGCACTGGATTTTGTGCTTGGTAGGTAACAATCTACGAGAAGTAATATTCGCATTGAAACCAGTTTTAAGGCAATATATCCTAGAAATAATTAGTTATTTGGCTTCTTACCACATTAATTACAACCGATGACGGACTAAAATTTTCGCAAAGGTCATATCTTGCATCCCACTTCATGTTTACAACAGTTTCCACCGCTTCAGCGATATTAACGGGGTCAATTCCGGCAACGATATGGGCGCCGGCTTCTACTGTCTCAGGACGTTCGGTACTTTTACGTATGCTAACACATGGAACTTTATAAAACAGACCTTCCTCCGGGGTTGTTCCAGAATCTGCAAGAAGACAAAAAGCATTCATACTCAGATAGTTAAAATCATAAAATCCTAACGGATCGAGAATTCTTATGCCTTTTGAGATAGACATCCCTCCTATTTTGCTTTTTGTTCGGGGATGCATAGGGAAAATGATTTCTTTTTTAAATTTTCCATAAACCAGAGAAAGTCCTTTCAGTATGGATTGAAGAGACTCTGGTTCGTCTACATTCTCTTTTCTATGCGCCGTCACGGCTATATATTCCTTGGGGCTTATCTTAAGAGTTTCGAGAATATTGCTCTTTTTGATTTTGTCCTGAAAAGCCCGCATTACTTCAAAAGTAGGGTTACCGGTAACAAAAATTTTTGAGGGGTGAATATTTTCCCTTATTAGATTCTCTCTGTGATACTGATTAAAAGGAAGTAATATATCAGAAATATGATCTATTAAAATACGATTTCTTTGTTCAGGCATTCGTTTATCCCATGCCCTTAAACCGGCTTCCATATGAAATATCTTTACTCCATGATGTGATGCTGGTAAAACCGAAAGCCCACTATATGTATCCCCTAAAACAATTAATGCATCTGGTTTTATCTTTTCAAATAATTCCGCGCTTTTTCGTATAATATCAGCAACTTCTTTCCCATATGAGCTTGTATCAATTTGAAGATTATAATCCGGAGGTCTTAATTCCAGATCTCGAAAAAAGAAATCTTTTAGTTCTTTTGTAAAATTTTGGCTCGTATGAACCATGACATGATCAAAGTTAAGCGTATCTAGCTTTTTTAATACAGACCACATCTTAATCATCTCGGGTCTGGTGCCCATAATCGTCATAACTTTCATTGTATTCCTCCAATGATATATGTATCGAATACTGAAGTTTCTGTAACTAAAGATCTAAATAAAAATAGTTATTCAGGAAATATCCTTACTTTCGGGAGTGGAATAATAAATTTTCCACCTTGTTGTAGATAATCGTGCCTCTTTTTAATAACTTCATCTGTAAAAGCCCAAGCAAACAACACTGCATAATCAGGAAATTTCGACTCTTTCACGTAATCCCACGATTTAATTGGCACGTGCGTCCCCGGGGTGTAGAATCCTTGTTTGGCTGGGGCGTCATCAACAACATAATCCAAATAACGCCTGTCTATACCGCAATAGTTCATAATGATCGTCCCTCTACCGGATGCCCCATAACCAATAATGGTTTTCCCTTCGCTTTTCAAACGATCAAGTAGAGTCAGAAGTTGTTCCTTTGTTGCAGCTACTTTTTTTGCATATCTTGAATATGTTTCAACCTTATTAAATTCCTTTTCTTGTTCGTACTCAGCCATTTCCCTAACGGCATCAGAAATCTCTTCTGTTCTCTGCCCAATGTTGCTTGCATAAAAACGAACTGATCCAGATCTGATTCCAGGAATATATTTTACGTCAAAAATTTCCATATCAAATTTCCTTAAAAAGCTCGCTAACGTTGTAAGAGAATAATAACTCATGTGTTCATGGTAAATCATATCGTATTGCGTTTCATCTATGAGAGTACCCAGATAATATATTTCAATTACAAGCACCCCGTCATCCTTCAACAAACATTTAACACCTCGCATAATGTCATTCATATCGTCAATATGAGCAAAGGAATAGCTCGATAGAAAAACATCAAATTGACCATATTCTTTTTTAATTTCTATAGCAAGCTTTTCAGTGAAAAAATCGTTAATTACAGTAATATCTTTTGAATCGATAGAATTTACCACATTAGTCGCAGGATCTATTCCAACTGCACGCACTCCATGCGCTGCCAGTGGTTTGAGTAAAACACCATCATTGCATCCAAGTTCAAATGCAGAAGGCTTTTGCTTATCCTTAAGAAAACGCTCGTTGGTTTCCTGTGCAAAGCTTCTGAAATGATCAACCAGTGTTCCTATCGAAGAAGAAAAGAAGAAATAGTTATCTTTGAATAAAACATCTGCCGGAACTACATCGCTTATCTGGACTAAAAAACAATCCTGACATAAGTTGAGATTAAAGGGGTAATATTTTTCATTCGGGAAATCTTTTTCTTTGAGAAAGCCTCCAGCCAGCGGGAAATAACCAAAATCCAATATTCTTATTAAATTAGTCCCCTCACAGAATCGACAAGTTTTACGATTGATAAATTTCCCTATTGGCTTGTTATGTATTATTTGCATGGTTGTCTACTTAAACTTTCTTTATTCATATAGTGCGCCAGTTCAGATACCATTCTGGCGGCAGATATACCATAAGGGTAGATATTTTTAAGTCCACGGTACTTGGTTTGAAGAACTCTCTTGTATATTTTATCATCGCTTGTTATAGCCTCAACATTGACATGTTTTTCAAATACTTCTTTAAAAAAACAAAGAAGTTGAAACTTTGTAACAGGTTCGTTGGGAGCAAAATGAAACACAGCAGATTCTCTTCTAAGCTCTTCAAAGTGGTCTCCCTCAATAATCTTGAGACAGAGCCTTCCAAACTGATAAGTAGAAACGCCGTGCCATATGTGATTGGTATATCCGGATACAATAGCCCCATCAGGTTGGCCAAGAAACCATTCCAAGAGCCCTCCCTTTTCGAAAGGACTGGGACCTATTATGGAACACCGCAAGTTCAGAAAATGTTCATCAAACACCTCACCAAGACTTTTTGTTATTCCATATAGGTCAGTACAGTCGTGCGTTCCATCTTCGTAATAACTCTCCGCCTTCCCCAAAAAAACGCCATCAGTGGAAATATGTATAACCTTTGTTCCTCGTTCCTTTGCAAATGCAGAGAGTTCGTGCGGAAATAAAGAGTTAATTTTTATGGCTTTGCGGATAGCAGTAGAGTCTTTCTCGTTAATTTTTCCTGTAAGCATCCCTATGCAGTTAATAAAATAGTCATATCCTGATGTGTTGTCACAAATTCCTGCAAGTTTCGCCAAGCCAGATTCAACATTAAAATAAAAGGGGTCATGTTGATCATCTATATGGGTCCCATGCACATCAATGGTACCCGACTCCGCAAGAACACGTTGAACCATATGTCCCAGCATACCTGTCATACCTAATATCAATACTTTCTTTTTCACTGTGATTTCACGTTAACATTTGGTGATGCGGAACTTATCTACAAGGTAATTTTCCCCGTTGCAAGGGCTTCGCGAACAAAATCAAGTTTTACAAGCAACTCGATAAGCTCATCCTCGTCAAACCGATGAGTATTATGTGAATTATAGTCATCGTGACCAGAAACTCGGGCTTCGCCCTCTGTGAAATAGAGTGCATAGTTGAGATCACGCACATCAGCATATATCCGGTAATATCTCTCAATATCCTCGGCTTTGGCCATTTCCTCGCGGGTCAAAAGGGTTTCATACAACTTTTCGCCGTGCCTGGTGCCAATAATCTGAATCTCGTTGTTTGCCTTGAAAAGTTTTTTCAGGGCATTGGCCAGAGTCCCTATCGTCGCTGCGGGTGCCTTCTGTACAAAGATGTCGCCAGGATTTCCATTCTCGAAAGCGTATACTACCAAATCCAATGCGTCATCTATGGACATCATAAATCGGGTCATCCTTGGATCGGTAACGGTAATAGCCTGTCCTGATAGTATCTGACTGATAAATAGAGGGATTACTGAACCGCGGGAACCCATCACATTTCCATATCTGGTCCCGCAGAATAGCGTGCTTGAATCATTACACATGCGCGCCTTGGCGACCATCATCTTTTCCATGAGCGCTTTCGACATACCCATGGCATTAATGGGATAGACTGCCTTGTCAGTACTAAGAACTATCATGCTTCTCACTCCGCACTCCAATGCTGCATTCATGACGTTTTCGGCGCCGAGGGTATTTGTTCGAACCGCCTCTAAAGGAAAGAACTCGCAGGATGGCACCTGTTTAAGCGCTGCGGCGTGAAAAACTAAATCCACGCCCTGCATGGCGGGCATAATGCTATCATAGTCCCTCACGTTTCCCAGATAGAATTTGACCTTGGTATTTTTTAAACGATTTCGCATCTCATCCTGCTTTTTCTCGTCACGCGAAAAAACCCGGATTTCTTTGATGTCAGTATCCAGGAATCGATGTAATACTGCATTACCAAATGAACCAGTACCGCCGGTGATTAAGAGCTTTTTCCCTGCGAACATTATGCCTTATCCTTTACAAGTTATTAAGATATTCGGTAATTCTCTCTAATGAGTGTGTCTTTTTCTGCCTGGGTGGGATAATTAATAAGGACTGCCCTGTACACGCCCTTGAATACGAATAGACTTCCGGCGGCAGCGCCTATAGACCCGCACTTATTGATTAGCCGCCCCATATCGTCAAGCGATCCCGCACCACCGAGTACCGTTAGCGGCACACCAATTGACACTCGAATTTTCTCGACTAAAACAAGATCATAACCCATCATACGACCATCGTTATCGATGGAGTTTAGGACAATCTCACCAGCTCCAAGTTCTTCCATGTGCCGCGCCAAATCAACCGGACGTTTTCCAGTCTTCTTGTGTCCATTATGGGTCATGACCTCATACTTCTCACCGAACAAGCTTTTCTTGATGTCTAAGACGACAATAATACTCTGATTACCGACACATTCTGCTGCTTCAGCCACAACCTCTGGATTCTCCAAAGCAGCAGAGCTTAATGCTACTTTTTCGACACCCAAATCAACAATTCTTTGTACTTGAGCGCTTGTTTTGACGCCCCCACCATAGCAAAGAGGCATGCGACATTCCTGAGCCAAGTGCTCAATCATTCTATAGTCAGGCTCTCTTTTCTCAAGAGTGGCATCAATGTCAAGCACAATGAGTTCATCGACTTCCTTTTCGTTGAATATTCTCACTGCATTAATTGGATCGCCGACGTACGTAGGATTCTTAAAATTAATAGTCTTGACCAGCCCTTTGTCTTTAACTAATAAACACGGAATTATTCTTGGTCGTAACATATTTATAGTTCCGCAAAATCCCTCAAAAGTTGGATACCCCATCGATGGCTTTTTTCCGGATGAAATTGTACCCCGTAAATATTCCCTGAATTCACCGCACAAGCGAACTCTCCGCCATAATCGGTCACTGCAATGATATTACCATTATTCTTGCAGTGCATATAATATGAGTGCAAGAAATAAAATCGTTGGCCATGATCCCGCTCTCGAATCAAACTATTGGCCCTTACAACTTTGACATCATTCCACCCCATATGCGGTACCCTCACTGCACGTTCACACGCCGAGAAATCGAATTTCTTAACTTCTGCATCAATCCATCCCAGCCCGGGGAGGCTTCCTTCCTCACTGGAATGGGCAAGTATCTGCATCCCCACGCATACACCTAATACGGCAACTCCCCGATGCAACACCATTTCATCAAGAATATAACGCATACCTGATTGATCGAGCCGCTGTAACGCATAATCGAACGCACCAACTCCAGGTAATATTATTTTGGTCGCTTTTTTCATGTCACCAGCTTTTGTGGCAATCGCAACCGGAATATTCAATTGATTATAGACATTAGCAAATGCCTTTATATTCCCCAATCCATAATCAACTATCGCCATCATCTGAATATCCTTTTTTCCAGTCCTAACATTTGCGACACTTTGGTGCCCAGAGTTATCCACATCAAATTGTTCTTGTAATCACGAAAACTCTTGTTTTCTCCTTCAAATATTTCCTGAAACTCAGCCACAGTCAAATCCAACTTTTTAGCAACATACTCAAATTCCTTGGCCATTGTTTCTTCATCCAGCTCTGGTCTTGCGATACGTTCAAGCGCTTCTTCACGTGTCATTTGATTGGTCAAAATTAAACTTGATAAGTAAGCTCTACGCTTATCATAGCCAAACTTCTTAGGAGTCCAATAACTTTCGTAGAATTTTGTAAAACGGGATTCATAATGCTTTTGTTCATATTTCTGCCAACCAAATCGTTCACTCAATTCTCGTTCAGCATCCTTTTTTATATATGGTACGTAATCTAATAGTTTTATAACCCTTACACCCTTAATGTACCGATAGTATAGCTTATACTTGAGAATATCGCATGTTGGAAAAGTTTTTAGAGGACGGTGCCCAAAGCGACGATGAATATCTTTCACGTGACGCATATCTGTTGAATAGTATGTCCATTCAAGTGACTCTCGTATACATTCACCTGAGTAGTTTCCCCCTGTTATGACATTTTTGAATTTGTTTTTTGCTGCAAAGTTATAAAGAGCTGAAAAAAGAGCGAGATCCTGTGGTGTATCGACAAACGGAACTTGTGATTTAAAAAATGCGAGCTGCAAATCCTTCATTTCAAGCCAGTTGACAACCTCTGTATGCAAGTCAAGGCCAAGCCCATCAATTATCCTTTCAATATTATGTACGCCCACAATGGAATTCCAGCCTGTATCGCAATGGAACATCAAGGGCCTTAAACCAAATTTTTCCTTGGCAATATATGCGACGTATGAACTGTCCAACCCTCCGCTTATGCCGATCAAACAATCGTGATCGCGACCTTTTCCATCCTTCTTAATCTTGTCCATTAGAGGGGCAATCGTCTTTTCACCCTTTTCATCTGGATGCCAATTCGGCTGGATATTCTCATAGAAGTTGCGGCAATAGTCGCACCACCCTCGTTCATCAAAGGTTATTTTGTGATCAGTAGTATCCATTATACAGTTAGTACATATTTGATATGTTGCTTGATTCACGAGTGTTTCTCCTTAAATCTATGTGTATTATTACATACTTTCTATAGGCTAAGATGGCTTTTTGCCATTAATTCCTCTGATACCATGTAAAACAGCTAAAAAATAATTTCTAAAATAATTCACTTTATTGTCAACAATAGCGAATAAAATCATATGATGGACGAACGAAGACAATATTTCTTGACACGCCAGTAAAAATGGAACGTTTTCTTTATTAAACAGCAGGAAACAATTACGAATTTGATAGTAACATCTCGCTGGGTTATGAACAAACCCGCGCATAACCCCAAGATTTATTGATGCCGCACCTACCGAGTGCCTCATAACGGCAGTAGGTACAAACCTGAATGGGAATATTTTTATTACGGCAACGGAGACACCATTCTGTATCGACAAAGTCTATGAAAAAATCTTCATCCATAAACCCGGCAATGTTAAAAGTTACTGCTGTTGCGGCAGTGCCAGATGATATTATTACATCGACATCATAAGGAATGTTACGATCCCGCTTATAAGTTTTAACCAAAAGGCCATATTTATTCAATCTCATTGCTGGAAATTCATAACCTTCTGGATCATCAAAAAAAACTGGAGCAACAACTTTTGGCTCTCCAACCTTTAAAGGTGCTAACAATAATGGCAAAAAATCATTTTCTATTTTGGAATCCTGATCAAAAAACACAATGACATCGGCGCCACCTTTAATGGCTTGTTTGATGCCAATGTTTTGAGCGTGTGCAATGCCAGTATTTTCCCCCAAGGGGATCAATGTACAAGCAGGAAAAGCCACATATTCTGCTATGTAGCTATTCTCAGTATTATCAACAATTATAACAGCAGAATGATTATTTGTAAGTGTCTTACAGAGCAGATTTAAATTCGAAACATCAGGATTAAAACAAACTATGATTGGATATATTTTCAAAGCCCAGTACCTGATCGCTTAAAGCCGCACTATACAATTGTCTCTTTCCACCATGTAATAGTCTGTGCCAACCCCGAATCAAGTTCAAACTTCGGTTTCCACTTTACTTCATCTGACAATCGTCTGACATCAGCAATAAGTACGCGTGGATCGTTGGCTTGTTCAGGCAACGCCCCCAATTGAACAAGGTCACACCGACCCAACTTATCCGCAATTTTACATATCACACTTTTTAAGGTAACGGGCTGGCCTGATGCAATATTGACAGAGCCCATAATATCACTTTCCAACAAAGCAACAAAGGCTGATGCCACGTCTTCAACATGCAAAAAATCCCGAATTTGATTCCCGTGTGAACAAGGAGCTTTCTTATTCTGGAGTAAGTTTAATATGACCGATGAGACTAGTCGCTTAGGATACTCATAAGGTCCGTAGAGGAAAAAAATACGCCCCCAGGCTGAACTTAGTCCGGTTTGTTTCGAGAATGCACTCAACATCATCTGCAAAGAATGTTTGCAGACCCCATAAAGAGTTGCGGGTCTTAGTGGAGTTACTTTTTCCGAACAATATCCATAATCCCAATCATATTCAGCACAAGTTCCTGCCATTACCACTCTCTTGCCGCCATTATTTGCAAATGCTTGAAGTAGTGATAGGCTTGCCTGAACCCAACGAATGTTTTCCGTTGAAGTCCAATATTCTCCGGGGACAGCAAACCATGCAAAATGTAAAAGATACGTTGGCTGTATATCTGACAGCAATTTCATCATTTTTTCTGAATCCATTAAATCAACCTCATGCCAGCAGGTATATGATTCCCTTACTTCAGGAAGTTTGATATCGACACAATGAACTTCGAATCCTTTCTCGATTAATAAAGGTATTGTGTGTCTTCCAATAAAGCCGTTTGCACCAGTAACCAATACTTTTTTCATATTACCTTTTAAAATCGGGATAAACTGAATCCTTTTCAGATATTGTTGCGGGCGGCAACGGCCATTTTATGGAAAACGCCGGATCGTTCCACCTTATACCGCTTGAATATTCAGGGTAGTAGAACTCACACATTATATAAAAAACTTCTGTATTGTCTTCCAATGTCTGAAAACCATGGGCAAGACCTTTCGGCACATAAAGGGCTCTGCGGTTAGCTGCTGTTAACTCTACTGCTTCCCACTCGCAATATGTCTGTGAATCACGTCTTAAGTCAATGATAACATCGTATATCTTTCCCCTTGTACAACGCACCAGTCTTGGCTCACCCTTTGGCTCCCGTTGAAAATGCATTCCTCTTATTGTGCCCTTTCTTTTATTAAACGAGATATTGCACTGGGCTATGTTCGATTCCAACCTATTTTGCACAAACTCCTTCTGACAGAAGCTACGCGCAAAAAACCCTCTCTCGTCTTCGATTCTATCGAGATCTATTATGTAGGCTCCTTTAAATTTAGTTTCCAAAAACCTCATTAGTAAATTCTTATCTCCGGAATAGCAATTACAAATTTTCCACCCCATTCCCTTATAAAACTCATCTGATCCATAATTTCATCTTTAATGTTCCAAGGGAGAATAAACACATAATCAGGCTTCGTCTCTTTGATCGTCTCAGGGGATTTAATAGGTATATGCGTTCCAGGCAGATAATGTCCTTGCTTGTAAGGGCTTCTATCAACAGTATAATCGATAAAATCCCTACGAATTCCACAGTAATTCAGCAAAGTATTTCCTTTAGCGGGTGCACCATAAGCTACAATTGTTTTTCCCTCTTCTTTTGCTTTTATTAAAAACTTTAGTACTTCACGTTTAACCTTTTTGACTTTTTCTCCGAAAGACAGGTAGAAATTAATATCTGTATACCCAGCATCAATTTCTCTCTGTCTCAATTCGTTAACTCGCTGTGTGACATTCTTTGAATTGTCGTCGGAATGCTTTCCGTATATTCTTAAAGACCCTCCATGTGTGGGTAGTTCTTCAACATCAAAGAGTGTCAATCCATGCGCCGTAAAAATCTTCTCAACTGATATAAATGAAAAATAGGAAAAATGTTCATGATATATTGTATCAAATTGCACTTCTTCAACCAGTTTCATAAAATGTGGGAATTCCATAGTTATTACACCATCCGGTTTAAGGGCAATCTTTAATCCCTCAACAAAATCATTGAGGTTTGGGTTATGAGCAAGCACATTGTTGCCAATGATTAAATCAGCCAATTTGTTATTTTTTTTCATTTTTTTAGCATAGTCAGTATCAAAAAACGCAATATCGGTTGGTATGCCTTTTTCAATTGCCACTTGAGCAGTATTTACTGCAGGCTCAATTCCCAACACGGGGATATTATATTCTTTAAAATATTGCAAAAGATAACCATCATTACTGGCTATTTCAATAATAGAAGAATTGGAGCTAAAGCCAAAACGATTAACCATCATTTCCACGTATTTTTTGCAATGTTCCAGCCAACTTATTGAATATGAAGAAAAATAGGAATAATCAGAAGAAAATATATTTTGGGGAGATTCAAATTCATCCAGTTGAATCAAATAACATTTGTCACATACATACACATCTAATGGATAATTAGGTTCCATTTTATTTAGCTGCTCTTGAGTTAGATATGAGTTAGATAGTGGTGATGTACCGAGAGATACAAATAAATACTTGAGTTTGTTATTACAGAATCTGCAATTCATTATCCTCCCTCTTTTGAATTGTTCTTCTCATATTTTTCTATTTGTTCCATCATTATTTTCAAAACATCTTCTCCGTTGTAATAAGCTTTATACCATTCTATTGTCTTCTCTAATGATTCCTCAAGGTTCCAACGAGGGTACCAATTAAGTTGAGATTTTGCCTTTGAACAATCTAATTTAAGATAACTTGTTTCATGTGGTTGATTGTTTCCGAAAGTCTTCCATGATGCTGGAGTCCCCCATAGTTTGATTATCTGCTCAACAATCCATTTTACTGGTTTGATGTTACTATCATCCGGCCCAAAATTCCAAGCCCCCCCATAAATAGGGCCATCGTTATAAAGTTTTTGTGCAAGTTCAAGATATCCATATAACGGTTCCAACACAAATTGCCATGGACGACTTGCATTCGGGTGCCTCACAACAATCACATCATTTTTTGATAATGCCTTTATACAGTCAGGTATCAACCTATCTATCGCCCAATCCCCACCACCAAAAACATTGCCAGCTCTGGCAGTGGCTATCGCAACATGATGGTCTTTTCCATAATCACTAGGGTTAAAGAATGAATTATTATAACAGGATGCAATAAGCTCTGAGCAGCTTTTACTTGCACTATACGGATCATATCCTCCAAGACTATCTGCCTCACGATAACCCCATACCCATTCTTTATTTTCATAGCATTTATCGCTTGTAACGATCACAATTGCTCTGACAAAATCATTATCGCGTACAGATTCAAGAACATTCAAGGTTCCAACAATATTGGTCGTAAGGGTTTCAACTGGATTATTGTATGAATACCTAACAATAGCTTGGGCAGCCATATGTATTATTATTTCAGGCTTACGGCTCAATATAACAGATTTTAAATTCTTTAAATCTCTCACATCAGCAATAATCGAATCAATCCCTTCTTTAATATTTGCTGCTTCAAACAAATTAGGATTTGTCGGTGGTTGTAGGGAATAACCTAAAACATTGGCCCCATGCTTCTTAAGCCATGTCGAAAGCCATCCCCCTTTGAACCCCGTGTGACCTGTTATAAAGACATTTTTGCCCTTCCAAAATCCCAAATTCAATCCCATACTTTCCATGGCGCTTTTCCTGATCCCCATAGGTTCTCGAGCTGATTTTTGTCTCTCAGCGTATCCATGGGCTGCCAGAAACCCGTATGTTTATAAGCTGCAAGCTCGTTGTTCATTGCAAGATTTTCCAAGGGCTCTCTTTCCCAGAAAGTTCCATCGCTTTGAATATAATCAAATACTTTTGTTTCTAAAACAAAAAAACCACCACTAATCCATGACCTATCGCCCCTTGGTTTTTCCTTAAACTCCCGAACTCTATCGTCGTCATTTAGCTCCAATGCGCCGAACCTGCCTGAAGGCTGAACTGCTGTAATCGTAGCTAATCTCCCATGTTTCATGTGAAAATCCATCAGTTCCCTTATGTTCACATTTCCCAAACCATCACCATAGGTCAGCATAAACCTTTCATCTCCGATATACTTTTGAACCCTTTTTATTCTTCCACCAGTCTGGGTGTTTGGTCCAGTATCGACCAAAGTGATCTTCCAAGGCTCCACCTTTGAATCGTGAATTTCCATACTATTATTTTTAAGGTCTATTGTTACATTTGACTGGTGGAGAAAATAATTCGAAAAATACTCCTTGATCACATATCCCTTATACCCCAGGCAGATGATAAACTCATTGAACCCATAATGGGCATATATCTTCATAATATGCCAAAGAATGGGCTTTCCGCCAATTTCCACCATGGGTTTCGGGCGGTATTCTGTTTCTTCACGCAGGCGGGTACCGATACCACCGCAAAGGATGACAACTTTTATTTGATCTAACATGTTTTGTCTCCTATCAAGATTTTATCATCTTTTTTGAGCTTGCTCATAGGGATTTCATCCTAAGAAGACAGTAAAGTCTCCAAAGACGATCAACCTGAGGTCTCAAGAATGATGAATTCAGAACCTCCAAGGCTTTGACCTTAAATGAACGCGAGAAATAGCTCACGGTTCTGGGCGCCCTCTTCGCCAAAGACGATTCGATTTGCCTGAGAATCTCACTATCGATTTTTTCCCCCTTTTGACAAGCCTCCAGGAGCGCATAAATGTAGACATTACGATAATAGCGTAATAAAAAGGAGGGTCCAAAACTACGAAATACTTCTTGGGAGGCCTCATCATCCTTAAGGTAACATTCCAAAAAATCGGAAAACTGATCCAATCCTAAAAGTAACGATGGCCAAATGGAAGGTGAGGAGGCAGATTCGCTCTGTGTATGGATCCGCACAGCTAAGGCTTCGCGAGGATCTGCGGCCTTCCAAGACTTTTTCATCAGTAAGAGCCAGAGTGCATCGTCTGCGAACAGGAGTTTCTCAAATGCGGGGATTCCTCCCAGTCGATCGTAGTCATCGGAACGCATGACATAGCCGGTACCGAACATATCCCGCTGGTATGTGAGTCGCGCCGCCAGATATTGCGCGGCGGTCTCACGCCCTGGAACCGGCCGGCAGCGACGGATAGTCTTTCCCTGGGCGTTGATGAACCGGGAACCAGTTTGATAGAGAGAGGCGTCGGGATGTCGCTCGATGAGGGCCTTTGTGACCTCCAAAAAATGGGGATCAAAGAGATCATCATGACCAATGGTAGTCATGAATTCTTGTTTTGGGACATCCTTGATCCGTGCCCAGCTATCCTCAATGGAGAGTGCGTTAGGGGCTCTCCAGAGACGAAGGCGGGGATCCTTCATGCTTGTGAGCCAGGGAACCGTGTCATCTGTGCTAGCGTTGTCTAAAACATGGAGCTCAAAATGAGGGTAGGTCTGCCCAAGAATGCTTTTGACACAGCCTTTCAGATAAGAGCCACCATTGCGAACCGGCAGGAGGATGCTAAAGCGAATCAGGGCCATGGTCTCTTAATGCACCCTCTGCCAGGTCCATCTGAGAAAGAACGTCCTGAGACGGCGATAGAACGTTGGAGTTAATTGACATGGCAAATTCCCTTTCGAAGTGATACAAAAGATTTCAGCGTATCTTTAAAAACAGCCCAAAATACGCTACGATGCGTTAGCATATTTTTTTTTGATGCATGTATATTAATTTTTTCCTCAAGTTTCGGATTAACATATAAAATCATAATTCTAACAGACATTCCTATTATTATCAGGAGAGTGACAATATAATAATATAAAAGGCCAAAATGCTTTAAATAATATAACCTCATGCTTCGGTATAACTCAATTAACACGTCTTTGACTGCCCACGAGCTTGATCCTCTTCCACCATAATGCGTAATACGTGCAGAGGGACAGTACCAGATTTCCCAGCCAGCATCTCCTACACGCTTGCATAAGTCACAATCGTTATACCAGATGCGAAAAGTCGTATCAAGCCCCCCTATTTTCTCCCAGACAACACGTCGAAAAATCATCGCAGACGCAGCCGGTTGCTCCACCAATTGAGGCTGGTTATAGTCCAAGTCCCAGCAGCCCGCACTATGAGTAATTGGGTTATGAGGAAAAATTTCGTCCAACAAACTTAGCTGCGCAAATGCCATGCCAAAATTAGGTAACCGTCGAACATTAAAACCGATCTGTGTACTCCCGTCCGGATTGACCAATTGCGCACTGATAAGCCCAGCCCGAGAATGCGTTTCAGCAAAAGAAATCAATTCATCAAGGGCTTTTAATTGTACCTCGGTATCGGCATTTAGCATCAGAAAGTATTCACCCTGCGAAATATCGAACGCCTGATTATTTGCCGAAGCAAAGCCGACATACTTATCGTTTTGTATAAGACGCACATGCTTGTATTCAGCTGCACATAAGTGACTATCATCGACAGACGAATTATCAATGACAATTACTTCATAATTACAGGAAGGAGGATAACTCGAAATGCTGTGAAGGCATGCGCTGAGAAGCGCGCCAGAATTGAAATTAACTATACAAATACTCAGCTTAATTGGTAGCATAAACTCAAATCTCCCATATTTTGTGATCATTATACAAAAATAGGTTTTTTAAAAAATACTTGAAATAGTGGCACACGCTATCGTCACCCGTGCGTGGTCCATTTCCTCATGCAAAGTTTTTAGGTGTGAAACGAACTGTTTCTTCAACATACCCCCTACGCATCCAATAAGGTACACGATCTGAACCAATTATCCTAAAAACGGCAGTTGAGCCTTCAGGCAGGAGCTGGCAACAGTCGAAATGGCGGCATAAAACTTAAGATATTTGCATAAGCTTTCTGGATTATCAGTTTCATTCGGTCCTGGATATGTAACTGCTCCGCAATATTTCTGATGTGTCTTAGAAATGCGTTCAATGCTTGAAGAGCGGCCCTTACAGATGATGACTTTGCATGGGAAGTTGTAATAGTGATTGTTGTCTGCCCTGAATGTTTTGTCTGCCTGGCTACTCCGTTAAGAAGAAGCGGCCGGCTTGTTATTGCTTCATGATGCTTGCCGGAAGCAAGACGGACATATATCGACCACCAGTTGTAAACAAGAGCCACCATCCGGCTTACAAAACGGCAGCGTTTTAAATCCTGTGTCGTATATCCGCCCCATCCCCACTGATTCTTAAGCTCATCATAGCAGTTCTCGGAATCAGCACGATCACGGTAAAGCTGGGATATGGAGAGTATCTCCCAAGGAAGGTTTGTTACAAGAACCGCATATTCATAACGGTCTGTCATCTCGGAAGAATCTATGAACTCAAAACGGAGTTGAGATTCATCAACAAGGACTATGTTGTCTTTTATGGTTCTTCTCAAAACCACAACCCTTCTGGCTTTTGTCCATCCCTTGAGAAGAAGCTGCGCTTCGGCCCCTTTGTAGCCATGTCCGGCTTCCTCCCAGTCGGCCTCACGGAAAAGTCTTTCTATAAGCCTTTTCACATTGGCTGTCTGAGTTTCGTCAGATAATAAACTCCCCTGGTTTCCGCCTGAGATATAAACCCCTCATTACCGAGAAATATATCGCCCCTTATTATGAAGGGCCTTTTTTCCGGAGATAAATTATCATAATAATCCCATACCGATGGCATTATGTCCTTTGCAGTATGCCTGTTCCCGGGATTAACCTCCATTGATAGCGCAAGTCTTGTATTCCCCATAAAGCATGACTGATAATTATGGGAAGGTCTTCCTGGTTTACGCGGGTTATAACTTACAACCGCACCTTCCTGTTTCCCGTAAAGACATTTCACTGTTGTGTCTATGTCCATTATCCATGATCCTGTTGATATCGCCGCATCAGTTGATAACCTTAACTGGGAGTCAAGCCACTGTACGCCGGCCTCTTCATCAATAGACAACAAAGCCCTGCGTACAGCGTCTTCACTGACGACCTTCTCCATTCCCAGTAACCCAGGGTTCACGCCATCAAATCTGATCGAGCTTATATGCGCATAACGGTTGTCCCCGGCTAAAAAAGACATAACCATCGTCCCCAGAACATCCCTCACTTCAGGAGCATTGGGACTTGTATACTTCAAAGGGCATGTCTCAATGAACTTCTCAAAAAGCCCGCTTACCTTCAGAAACTCTATAAAAAACGGCAACTGGCCCATCGGCGTCACCGCAGCCTGCGGATCCCATTCAACATGCACTTTCACGCCAAATGTATCTACCGCTACCTTCTCTGAATCATAAGACTCTTTGACCGAAATAAGTTCACCCATATGGCGAGCGCCTCCCTATCTAATCTTCAATCTCATTTCTTCTTATTTCAGCTACTTATGGCTTTCTCAACGATTTTATGCGATTTTAAATGCCGTTTTTAGGTTCATAGGTGGGTAGATTAACGAAAAGATGCCTTCCATTATTCTCAATTCTGGCGGTGGCATAATCCTTAGTAAACCGTCATTCGATATAAGAACTTTAGAGACCAACGCAATCAAGATAATTTGTAACATGTTAACTTGTCTACGTTATTTTCTGGTGGATCCGTGAAGAGCTAACCTAAATCTTATATCAAATCGCTCTGCGAAAATCGGTGTTTAATGAAAATTTTAATTTATCTGCTGATTTTTTTGAATTCATTTATCCATTCATCTATAGCTTTTGGGGAGTATTTTGCGTAATTGTCGCAAAAATCCAAGCGCGCTAATTGTCTTTCGCGATCATTCCACCAATCTCCTACATTATCATATACTTCATCAACCTTACTTGCGGCAGATTCGGGTGAATAATGTAATATTCCAACGGCATGCAGATTTTCGAGGTATCTTCGCGCTTCTGCTCTGTGAATATATGACTCAGGATCCCAAAATAATATGGTAGGTATATTCAACGATAACGCTTCAGCGTGCACTGTAGAAAGATGATCACATACAAATAGTTTGCAATGCATAAGACTTTCTTGAAAAGGAATATCCCAATCTTCCATAACCAAATCTGGACATGCGTTTTGAATTTGTTTTGAAATATCTAACCCATAATCTTCAATAAATGCACGATATCTGATAAATTTATTATAGCTTAGACCCACGCTTTTAAAAAATCTTATTTGATCCTCAAAATATTTCTTCAAATGGTTGTTGGTGGGATAATGCAGTCTGTATAAATATCTTGATGAAGAGGTTCCCGCAAACAATATTTTTGTATTTTTGTTGTTCTTTTCGAATTTTTTCTTTCCAAATGCTATGCTCACAGTCATAGGTACTATACGTTCTTTAATCTCGCTATCGTTCCATCCCCAGGAATAGAATTTGTCTGTTATTGTGACTTCATGATCCAGTGCTTTCATATATTGATCAATGCCATAATTACCCCCATGCTGGGCACCATAAAGAGAACATCCAGATTCGGACGCCGCCGCGGCCCATAGTTTTAATTTTTCATCAAAGTACCACAATACCCAACTCATTATTGCCCTGGGAATTGAAGGATAATTTAAGGATTCCTTCTTAATCATTTTATAAGATTCCAAGAAAGAATACGGAATGTCATAAGGCAATAATTGTTCGATTAAATTTTCAAATCCATTATTATTCAATGATACTTTTTTAAAAAAGCTTCTCATATCATTGTTTGGTGTTGCAACGGGTATTTCCCCATTTATTGAGAAGATTGGCTTAATTTTTCCTTTCGACTTTAAAAATATTTTAATAAGGGAACTTTTCGAAAAATAAGAACCAACCAAATAAATGGATTTCTCCGTCTTTGCCAGTGTGATACTACGTGCCCATGTTGTAATAAACTTTTTCTTTATAACACCTAACAAATTCTTTTTACGAATTTGCTGAGCTTTTCTTCTTAATATATCAGAAAAATTTTGTCTAAAATCATTTTTTTCTACAGATAATATTCTTGAATAAATTTGAAGATTATAAGGATCATCTGTTGATAACAAATAAGATTCCAATGTAGATCGAGGCGTTATAAAAGAGTCTTCGGATAAAATTAATGTATCGAAAAATGGGTATTTTGATTTAGCCGTCTGAATGGATAGATAACGGTCATAAAGAACATCTATATAATTAAAAAGCCATACCCCGATAATGATTCTCCAATAGCGAATATCATGCTTTTCTTCATGAACTTCATCAAATAATTTAGCCATCTGCTGTAGCAATCGTTCATAAACATCCTGTAAATATATATAAGCTTCAAGGAATCTTTTCTTATCCTTCCATATACCTTGAAGCACCTCCCCATTCAATGGTCCCCAAACATTTCGACGACTATACCGACAGCACCAGTCACCAAGAAATACAATCGGTTTGGTGGTATCCCAAAATTCTTCAAGGGCTGTGGTTGCTAAAAACACTCGTTCTTTGTTTTCCTGATTCATTTTATTGTACCGATCAATCGCCATTGTAATGGGGTTCCAGCGGGAATATTTTCCGTTGCTTTAAGTCCAATAATATCTTTTTGGAAACGTGTGTGCAATCCATAACCTGGTCGAATACTTCGAATGTTTTCTTCTGTAAATAACTCACCAGCAATCATATCCTTGGTCACAAATAAGGAGCGGCGAAAGATGCGGCTGGCTAATTCGTGTTCCGATACTTTGTATTGCACCTTGCCCATGGCTTTTTCGGTTGTACGGATGGCATCAACCATCGCCTTGAATTCCTGTGGTTCCAGGGAAAAGGCACTATCAGGGCCGGGGATACAGCGGGATAGTGTGAGGTGCTTTTCTACGATGGAGGCTCCGAGAGCAACGGCGGCCACAGGCACAGCAATTCCCAGGGTATGATCGGAGAGGCCGACGGGGACGGCGAATGCCTCCGCCATGTGTGGGAATGTGCGCAGGTTCATCTCCGCCGGGTCGGCGGGGTAGGCGCTCGTACATTTCAGGAGGGCCAATTCCTTGCAGCCTGCCTCCCGGGCGGCTGTTACCGCCTCATCAATCTCCGCCAGGGTTGCCATGCCTGTGGACATTATGATCGGTTTGCCTGTTTGGGCAACATACTGAATAAGGGGTATGTCCACCAATTCGAAAGATGCGATCTTATAAGCAGGAACGTCCATTTTTTCGAGGAAATCGACAGCAGTCTTGTCAAAAGGCGTGGAAAAAAGATCCATGCCAAGATCGTTGGCTATTTCCTTCAATTTCGGCTGCCACTCCCACGGGGTGTAAGCTTCTTTGTAGAGTTCATACAGGTTCTTGCCTTCCCAGATGGTGCCTTTGCCGATCTTGAAATATTCGTTGTCACAGTCAATGGTGATCGTATCCGGCGTATAGGTTTGCAGCTTTATGGCATCGGCGCCCGAATCTTTAGCAGCCTGAATGATCTTTACAGCCTCGTCGTAATTCTGGCCATGATTAGCGGACATTTCAGCGATAATGTAAATGAGCTGCCCACACCCTATGGCTCTATTATTGATCGATATTGTTCTTTTCATAGTTATAATAAATACGAAAAATAATTGATGATTCTAATGTTTTTCCTTCGGCATACGTCTTGAAAATCACCTATATTGAATGATACTAATGCATTAATTCGGGGCAATTGTTCGAGAATGTAACGCAAGATCATATCAAACTCTATTTCAAAGAGGGCTTTTATCTTATGCTCACCCGTAAGAAGTGGCATTGAAGCGGTTTGTTATTCTCTGTCGTGTCCAGCGACTGGCTCGATACTCCTTTAATCTCTCCTGAGTAGAACCCAGACAGTGGGAGCGATCAGGTCGGCAAGTTCGGCAGATGGATAAACATGCTTGCATTGGCCAAGCACATGGGGTGTTACAAGCGATAGGTCATTTTTCGAATACCAAGGTAATAGGCTAAGAAGGGTCAATCCCGCTTGCTCTACTTGGTGTTCGAGTTCCGAAAACGTCATCCGGTTCAGATTGTTGCGATAGAAGCTAAGCGCTACCTCCTTCTCCTTGGGTCGAATCTCGTCCAGATACCGTTCGAAATCCGCAGCATGCAGTCTTGTGTGCCCCCAAAGAAAATCCAGCGTACATAGGCTGTGTCCGCCATTTATTGCGAAGAATGGATTATATTCATGAAAAGCAACACCTCCAGGCTTGAGTATGCGAGCAATTTGTCGGAATCCTTCTTGAGGATTCGTAAGATGTTCTAACACCCCCAAACTCACCACTACATCTACGGCCTCCGACGGCAGAGAGGAGGACTGGATATCGTCCTCTAAAAAAGATACATGACCACAGGTCTTCTTCCCTACAATTTTGCCATAAGCGTCTCTGAGACGGGCCAAGTCAGAGTTTTTGGTGGCTATGGCGTCTTCGGAAACCACTCCGTCAGGTGTCTGTAGTATATAGTAGGCGGCAATATCCGTCCCCACTACACTTTTTGCGCCTGCTTCAGCAAGCGCATACGCTGTAGCTCCATTATATGTTCCAATTTCAAGCACTTCCTTGTCGGCGAATGAGAAGGAGAAGGGCCTCCTGAGAAAACCTTCCATGTGGCCCAACTGGTCGCGGCGGACTCTGAAATCTTGGGCCAATTGTTTAGTAGAGGGGATAGCCGCAGAGGCCTGACTGGCGGGACAGAGCATTGCCTGCCAGCCAGGCTTCAGGCGGTCTCGTAGTGAAGCAAGCAGCTCAATCTCATTGCCGTATGAGTCTGTGAAGCTCCCGAAGACTTTGTCTGCGGGTAAGTCAGCCAGAGCCGGTTCCTGCAGTAGTTCTTGAAAGTACCGGAAGGGTTTTCTGAGTCCCAGGCTCTCACCTGTAATTTTCAACAACTTTCGTACTGTGTTTTTCATTGCTTCACTCCTTATTGTCGATAATTTATAAAATCTTCGATTATTTAGACACGATGTTGCCTCTATTGGCCGTCAATGAAACCCCATAATAGAGGCTCGCCACGTTTAATGTTGCAGGCTGCTTTTTTGCCTAAAACATGATTTAGACGACGTGTATGAAGACCATCCCCTGGCCTGATTGATCGAATATTCTCCATCGTAAAAGTCTTGCCTGCTTTCATGTGAGGTAATTGCAAAACGTTTGGTCATGCCCGAATGCTCTTATCGGGCATCCATGATATCAAGTAGTTACAAACTGGATTCCCGCCCAGAAACGTCGCGGGAATGACATAGTGGGACTTTTGCAATTACCTCACGTCTTTGACAACGAACAGGGCGCGGCAGAAGATGCGGCTGGCGGCTTCTTGTTCTGTAACTTCATAGCTAACATTACCAAGAGCTTTTTCCGCGGTTCGTATGGCATCAACCATTGCTTTGAATTCATGGGGTTCGAGGGAAAAAGCTCTGTCGGGTCCAGGGATGGCTCGGGAAAGAGTGAGATGCTTCTCCACTATGCAGGCTCCGAGAGCAACGGCGGCCACAGGCACAGCAATTCCCAGGGTATGATCGGAGAGGCCGACGGGGACGGCGAATGCCTCCGCCATGTGTGGGAATGTGCGCAGGTTCATCTCCGCCGGGTCGGCCGGATAGTCGCTGGTGCATTTTAAAAGGGCAATTTCTTTGCAGCCAGCCTCTCTCGCGACTGTTACGGCCTCATTTATCTCTGCTAATGTTGCCATGCCCGTTGACATGATGATCGGCTTGCCGGTCTTGGCGATATACTGAATCAGAGGTATATCTACCAACTCAAAGGAGGCGACTTTATAGGCAGGAACCCCCATTTCTTCTAAAAAATAAACGGCCGTTTGATCAAATGGCGATGAGAAAAGGTCCATTCCAAGGTCGTTCGCAACCTGTTTCAGTTTCGGCTGCCATTCCCAAGGCGTGTATGCTTCCTGATAAAGTTTGTACAGCGTCTTTCCTTCCAAAATTGTACCTTTGCCAATACGAAAGTATTCATTGTCACAATCAATTGTGATCGTATCGGGCGTGTACGTTTGGAGTTTAATGGCATCAGCACCAGCTTCCTTAGCTGCTTTTATTAGTGATACTGCTTCTTCAAATTTATGATTGTGGTTAGCAGACAATTCCGCGATTACATATATTGGATATGATGCTCCAATAAATCTGCCATTAATTTCAATCGAACACGTCATATCAATTTTCCCAATTTTTCCTCAATTTTTTCTTCAATTAATGTTTTTTGTGCTTTCCAGCCGCTTGCTAATATTGCCAGGCAAATGATGTTTAAGTATTGTCTTTTCCTTAGAATATGTTCCTTGAAACATCCCTCTTCCCCAAATCCGAAACTTTTATGCATATTGATAACTTCTTTGTTAAATTCAATTACCTCGCAACAGAGTTTATTGAATTTAAGTTCTTCAAATACGTATTTTAAGACATAATACTCAACAAAGCTGCCGACTCCTTTGCCTCTAATATTTGAACTTGCCAGATAAAATGCCCAATAACATCTCTTATTGTGATAATCAATGCTGTAGAGATTCACAACGCCTACATCTTCCGAATTAAAATTTATAATCCAATATTTCTTGGTAGTATCTATTTGAATGCTGTCAAACCATTGTTCATGCTCTTGATAACTAATTTCGTGATCCGTGTACATGTACTCGGCAACTTCTGGAAGATTTCGCCACCGAAAAATCATATCTTTGTCATCTGGCTGAATCTCCCTTAAAATAAATATTTCGTTTAATTCCATATTCTTCTTTCACCCTACTTCTTTCCCAAAACGTTGTCAGGATCAAACAAGACTCGTGCTTCCCCATCGATTACATTTATCCCTTTTTGATTCGTGCAAAATGTGCTTAATACAATACGTCTTTTCTGTGGATTGAAACAACCTCCACGGTAGCCGTAATCGTGTCCCCTATATATACGGGGGCTAAAAACCTCATATCTTGAGACAGGTATATCGTTCCTAGTCCGGGCATTTTTGTTCCCAATACATTCGATATAAAACTCGCCACTAACATTCCATGGACTACTCGCCCTTTAAAAAGCGTTTTTGAGGCATACACCTCATCCACATACAAAGGATTAAAGTCTCCAGATATCCCGCAAAAAAGAGTCAAATCAGCCTCACCGATCGTTTTCGTGAAGCTTTCTTTTGCGCCAATCTTGATTTCTTCAAACTCGTTCATTGCATCTTTAAAACCATTGGTATAACCCCTATCCCTATTACATAATTTCCATCAATCTGTTTACACCGGCACCATCAATTAGACTTTCTAAATTTTCCGACAATTTTTCCCTCAATATTTTGTCTGAAAATATAGATTTAAGAGAATGAACTATGTTTTTGTTAAACATATTGTCTGCAAAAGTGAAGATCGGGATAAGTCTACTTTCTGTTAAATTGTGTGCAGATTGGCATTGATTTTCCGCTACAACGATGGCCAAAAATGGCAACCGCATGAACGAAAGCTCCCAGCAAGTACTTCCGGCAGCAGAAACGGCCAAATCCGCCCAAGCCATCAGTTCTGGCATGTTGAGTGGGTTGACCAGAAGCTCTGCCTCAAAATGGGCGGATGTTATAGCCTTTCGTAACATCTCTTGGTGGGGATTGGCGGGGCCAATGATGATTCTGGTTATGATATCCCGTTCATTAAGAAGCTTTAAAGCCTCTATGACTTTGAGTGTTACGTTGTCTGGATCGGCACCCCCAAGGGTCACAAGGACGTTCTTCGCCCGGTCCGGGATGTGTCGATTGAAATTGCAATATTTGAGAAACTCCCTCCGCAGGAGAACATAATGGGTTCCCAAAAGTAGGGTTGTATCTTCATCACAGTGGTATTTCAACGCCGGTGCATGGATATTTTGATTAAGAAGTATATCGGCATGGTAGTGGGGCAGATGATTCATATCATCAATAATCAAGAGGCGAATTCCAGCGTCACGGATAGTTTTTTGGTATTCAGAGGTAAAATGGTAACCGTCCAGAACGAGCCAGAAGGGTTCTAGTTGGTTGGTTGGATTAGATAGATTGGTTGTATTGGTTTGATTAGTTTTGGTGGTAAGGAGGGAGAGGGTTCGCTCAAGATCGGAAGGATCGGGATGAACTTTCTCTAAGAAAAGAAATTCAAAGCCTTCCTTTAGAATACGTTCCTGTAGCTCCCCGCTTTCGCAATGGCTAAGAAATGTCACTTTTCCGCCGCGGTCCTGCCATGCCTGGGCAAGGGCGATACAGCGCATGATGTGGCCTGTGCCGATCCTTGTATCGGCGTCGGCTCTTATCCAAAGATTCATCTGTTTTTGGACTCCGTTTTTGCCTTCCTCGCAGCGAACATCATTTCGGCTGTTTCCCAGTCTTCTGCTGTGTCAATATCTTGCACAAGATATCGTGGGAGGATAACAGGCAAAGAATCTTTCGCGAAAAGCGCCCTTTCCTTCATAAACTTTTTGGTATTAGCCCAGTAGAATTGACCGGCATCATGATATGCTTCAGGTAAATCTTGAGATCTAAAATTTGCATATTCGGGCCATATCATTTTTATGTGATCTTTTTCTGTGATCTTTAGTGAACGGTAAATTGGGTATGGGTATGTTGTTACTGAAAACACAGAGGTTGCATCTAAAGATACAAGTTTATCATAGCCTTGCTTCAAATAGCTCGCCTGAATAAATGGCGCTGTCGCGTAGATGCAACAAATAAATTCGGGCTGCCTTCTTTCTTTCGCTAACCACTCAATTGCATGGCAAACAACTTCATCAGTGCCTGCAAAATCATTTGCGAGCTCAGCCGGTCGGAGAAAAGGCACCTCTGCCCCGTACTCTCTCGCGATGTCGGCTATTTCTAAAGAGTCCGTCGAGACAATAATCCTGTCAAACAACTCTGTCTCCTGGGCAACGCGGATGGAATACGAAATGATTGGTTGGCCAGAAAATAATTTAATGTTTTTATTGGGAATGCGTTTACTGCCGCCCCTCGCTGGTATAATCGCCAATATCATAATTCACCAAATAAACCTTTTAAAGTATCGGTTACTTTTCTGATATTCTTGTCAGGCAGATTGGGAAAGATAGGGAGCAAAATTATTTTATTATCCAATCACTTTTTTTATTTTTCCAATTACATATTCGATTTCATCGTTAGAGAGCTTCGGGAACATAGGAATTGAGATGGCGCGGGAATAATACTCTTCCGCAAGCGGGCATAATCCTTTTTCATAACCCAACCTCCGATAGTAAGGATGAAAATAAACAGGAATATAATGGACATTAACCTGTATGTTTGTCTCCGCATTCAGCCAACTGAAAATATTTTTGCGATTCTCTACCAGGATTACATATAAATGCCTCGAAGAATCGAAACCTTCCTTTTCCTTTATAAAGTCTATTTGCTCAATTTCCGAGAATGCATCATCGTATATCTTTGCTATTTCTTTTCTTCTGGCAATAAATTTGTCCAATTTCTTCAACTGACTTGTACCAAGGGCGCATTGTATATCCGTAAGGCGATAATTAAAACCCAGGTCATGCATCTCATAATACCAGAGGCCCTCGGTTTCTTTCATGTATTTGATACTTCTCGTAATCCCGTGGGATCTGAAAAACACCAATTTTTCATATAAATTTTGATCATTCGTTAAAACCATTCCGCCTTCACCTGTTGTTATTTGTTTTACCGCATGAAAGCTTAAAATTGTCATGTCTGAATGGAAACAAGAACCAACCTTGATCCAATCCTGGCCGTTTTTTAATCTGTATTTTGCCCCAATTGCATGAGCAGCGTCTTCAATAATTTTGAGATTATTTTCTTTGGCAATTTTACTGATTTCTTCCATATCCGCAGGTTGCCCAGCAAAATGAACAGGGATTATTGCTTTTGTTTTCTTCGTGAGCTTCTTTCTTATATCAACCGGATCAATAAGCGCCGTGCCCGGTTCGATGTCAGCAAACACGGGTTTTCCACCACAGTAAAGGACACAGTTGGCAGAAGCAGCAAAAGTATTGGCCGAAGTAACGACTTCATCTCTCGCAGATACGCCGGCCGCAAGGCAGGCGATATGCAATGCCGAGGTCCCGCTGTTTACGGCAACGGCGTATTTTGCTCCACAATACTGAGCAATATGTTTTTCGAATTCCTCGACCAGCGGTCCCTGAGTGAGATTCGATGATCGCAGCGCTTCCGCAACGGCAAGGATATCATCTTCTTCAATCCATTGGGTCGCATAAGGTATTTGCTTCATTTTATCCCCTCCATCGTTTACGAAACTTTGTAATGATCGCAAAGTAAAGTGTTTTCGGCCTCAATGCCCGTTTTGGCAATGGGTTGCTTATCATAAGAATCGAGAGGTTGAATTTTACGAAGTTTACTTAGGGTTCATCCTGCCCGACTTTCCAAAAAATCTGGACTATCATGAGGTTTTTACTCATCGCCGAACACATGCGGTTCAATGATGTGCACATCAGGAATGTCGAGGCGCATGGAGCGGTACTGGATTCTCCCCCGGGTAAAGGGATTTAATGAAGCTTACTATTTTTTCAAACATTATAGACATTCCATTTATAGTGCCGTAGATTTCCCTCGTCCCTGAACCATTCGATGGTTTCCCGGATTCCCTGCTGCAGCGTATATTCTGGCTGCCACCCTGTCAACCTTCGAATCTTTTCGTTACTGCCCAGCAGCCGTTCCACTTCACTTTTTTCAGGCCGTATGCGAATATCCTCAGAGACGATCCTGGCAGTTGGATTGATCTGGTCGATGATCTCGTGGGCAAGCTGCCCGACGGAAATCTCCTGTTGAGAGGCAATGTTTATCTCTTCTCCAATCGTGGCTTGTGTCTCTGCAATCGCAATGAAACCATCCACGGTATCTCTGACAAAATTAAAATCGCGTGTTGGATGAATGCTGCCCAAACTGATTTCTGTCGAGCCGGCCAGCAACTGAGTAATAATAGTGGGGATGACCGCACGGGCAGACTGACGCGGCCCATAAGTATTAAACGGCCTTACAATTGTAACTGGGGTATTAAAACTGCGATAGAAGCTTTCTGCTATCCTATCTGCCCCGATTTTGGTGGCGGAATAGGGTGATTGCCCCTTCCCGTCTAAGTTTCAAATTGCGTTCAAAGCGGTGACTAATCATCGGTACGGCAGAGAGAATAAACCAAATGAAGTGATATGTGTATGCTCTGGCGAAACATATGCTCATAATCATGAATATGCTGCATAAGAAAAGAAATTCTTTTATTGGGGAATTTAAATCATTAATAAAAAGTATTGAAATTCTGTACATGACGAAAATTATCATGAATATAAAAAACAAAAAGGGAACTAAACCAAAGGCAGACCAGAAAGATAACCAATTATGAATATATGTTCCAGGCCTACCTTCAATTACCTCTGACATATATCGACCCAAAAACCAATGCTCTTCCAATTCACGCAGACCTGTTCCAAGTAAGATTCCTCTTTCTATGTAAGATTGATCGTTGAGTATTCCATAGAGGTTAAAGCGAAAGCGATGTGTTTCTGAATATTGAGCCGGTAATTCCACCAATCCAATATTGATAATGGAAATATAAAGCAATATAATTAATACTGCTACAAAAACTAATTTTTCCTTAATGCTTAAGGGTAAAATTTTAATGGTTAAAACAATTAATGCAGAAACAATGAAAAATACAAGGGTTGCGCGAGAACCACTTAAATAGATAAGAAATGCCCCTGAAAGTATTATTAATATCTTAATATTTATATTCTTTGCTCGACTTATTATTATGAATAGAAGTAGGGCAACAGTATCTGAAATATAAAGACAATCAACAAAAGCATCAGAACCATAAATTCCCCCTGTTATACCACACAAATACCATGGATAAAGTGCAGATAAGGGATTCAAAATGGAGCTTGATAATATAATGGCAAAATAAAATATTGTTACAGCATAAAAAATAAATTTATACTTTTTTATCTGAAATAAATCATTTATTAAATGAACATTTAATCCCAGCATGATAAAGATAAAACCCTGGCAAATGATTAATCTAAAATGATAATTGTACTTCCAAAAATTAGTTTTCTCAACTTCTATAACATCATAAAACGACACTATGATGATAAAAAATATCCAGACAAATAGAAATAACGTATAAGTTGTGCCAAAGTTTAGATATTTTTTAATACTTATTGTTCGAGATATAATTAGAAATAATGTTGCGATAAATATTATAAGTTCTAAGGAAATTATATCTAATGGCGTCGGCAGTTTAAAGAGTTCACCTTTAAAAAAATAAGCGTTTACCAAATGCAATATTGGATCTATGGCTAAATAATAAATAAAAAGTGAAAATATTATTTTTTCACTAAAGCAGATTTGATATTGCGGTTCTTTTGTTCTCATTTTAAAGGCTTATCTATAATAATCTTTTCATAATTTCGTTTATATATTCGCATCGTTTCAATATTGTGAGCCAATTTACTAGTCGGAAAGTCCCTTTTTCAGGGCATTTTCGTGGGTCGCTTTCAACCGATCAACCCAAAAAGTTTCTTGCTTTGACACTTCCTTGACCTCTTACGTCATCCTTTACTTCTCTGATGGAAATTGTATTGTAATCCTGCCTCCATACTTTCAACGATATAATTATTGTACGGCGCTAACGTTTTTCAATTTTGGGGTATAACTTTACTGAATAAACCTGTCGTTCATATCCAAGTTCACAGGTTCTTTTGAATAACTTCATCAATCTGTTGGCACCTTACCTTTATTGAGTGGTCTTTCAAGGTTCTTCTTTGCCCTGCTGACGCTATTTCTGATGCTACCTCTTCGTGTTTCGTAAGATAACTCACTTTTTCTACGGCTTCATCGATACTTGAATAAGTCACCACTTCTTTGTCTGCTTCAAACAAATCCGTCATATTCTTCCCCGTATCCGTAATTAGGCAGGTACCAACACCAGTTGCCTCGAACATGCGCATGTTACCCACATTCCCCCAGGCATGATCCGTGTGCATATTAAAGGTAACTTTCGACTGATATAGCAGGTTATACATGTCCATACCCATCACCGGTGCGTGGCATCGATCAGGATACATTTCACGTAAAGTTTGTTTAGGCATTTTTCCAATTCGTACGCCCCTTTTGGAGTGCTCTTCATGGATTATTTCCGCCATAATATTCCTCAACTTTTGCGGCAGGTAATTTGAATCAGTGTACTTTTTCAATATGTCTGTATTCAAAACACGAAGACTGATTTTTACGAACGACCGTAATGCTTGTTTTCCATTAGGTAGAATTTGCAAATTCCTTTTATAGGCTTGTTCATGCTCATATATCCACATTTCCAGATCAGTTTCCTCCAGCAGTTGCTTCAGCGCCCAGTATCTACTCTCCGGCGCCCTGGATGAACCAGCAAATGTAAACCCATATTGTTTATCCCGGTTGTTCAGTTTATTGATTATAGATTCGTCAAAGGAATGATAAAGCAGAATCGGGTTAAATCCCATTCTCTGGTAAAGCTCTACCAATGAAGGTGCACCTGCAAACAAAATATCTATTCCCTTAATCCTATCAGCCCCACTCGGATAGCCAGAAAACATTAGAAACAAACGTACAAAAGGAAATTTATCCTTCAATATTTCCACCAGATTAAGAGCCTTACTTTCTTTTAAAAATCTCGCAGGTATAGCCAACTCTGTACCTTGGAAAAAAATCACGTCCGGTTTCAGTACTTCGATCTGTGCCATCATAATGTCAAACATCCAGTTTTCCGAAGTGTATTGAATTCCATTTTCCTTCGCCCATTGCTTCTGTAGGATTTCAAAATCGAATATCAATTCAAAAGCTTCCTGACCTAAATTGCGAAATGAGCGAGAGAACCCATCTGAGTAAATTGGACTATCCTGAAATAGGCAGTTAAGCTGGTTTTCGTAGAATTTACCCTTGAATTCAGGGTGTTTTTTAAGAAACGACCGTACAGTTTCCGGATAATGAAGCCCTGCAAGTCTGACAATACGATAATTCTTCATTTATGAGGATTTATAACACTCATTAGAATATTCAAGTCAAACTCTCATTGATCGCGTCCGCTACACAAATCAACTGATCTTTGGTCAGTTCCGGGTACATGGGCAAGGAAAGAATTTGAGATGTATACTGGTGTGCTACCGGAAAATCTTCCGGCTTGTGGCCCAGATATTCATACGCCTTCAGAAATGGCAGCGCCGTGGGGTAGTGGATGCCCGAAGCAACCCCAAGTTTTTCCAAATGTGCCTGTAATTTATCACGCTGCTCAGTACGAATAACGTATAGATGGAAAATATGTTTTACATCCGGATGGATACTTGGCGTTAAAACATCGTCAATATTAGAAAGCAGTTCATTGTATCTCAATCCGTTTTGTAGCCTTTTATCATTCCATTGTTCAATGTACTTCAGTTTTACCGAAAGAATAGCCGCCTGCATACCATCCAGGCGACTGTTAATGCCCTCCAGTTCATGGTAATGCTTTTTCAAAGCACCGTGGTTGGCAAACATTCGGGCTCTGGAGGCAAAGTCATCATTATTTGAAATAATACAACCCGCATCGCCATAAGCCCCCAGGTTCTTCCCCGGGAAAAAGCTGAATGTTCCGGCAATACCAAAAGTACCTACATTTTGACCCTTCCACTGGGCAAAGTGGGATTGGGCGCAGTCTTCAATTACGTATAGGTTGTGTTTTTTTGCGATGGACATAATGACATCCATGTCGGCGGGCTGGCCGTATAAATGGACCGGTATTATAGCTTTAGTATTACTTGTAATCTTTTCCTCTATTCTACCTGTGTCAATGGTGTAATAATCTGGATCGATATCTACAAACACAACCCGTGCACCGGCTTGGGTAATCGTTTCTGAAGTTGAGATCCAGGACAAAGCAGTGGTTATGACCTCATCCCCGGAGCCCACGCCCAGAGCCTTTAAAGTAATGTATATGGCATCTGTTCCATTGGCGCAACTGATAACATGTTTTACACCATAGCTTTGAGCATATTCCTCCTCAAACTGCTGAACGTATTTACCCTTAATGAAAGCCGTCTCATCGATCACATTTTGGATAGCCGTATCAATCTCGGTTTTAATAGATTGGTATTGGGCTTTTAGATCAACAAAGGGAATATTCAATTTGTTCCTTCTCCTTTCTAATCATCTCGAAAAAATCGAGATGGCTCAAGAATACCGCACCTTTCTTCAAGGCATATTCGAAGAACTCTTTCATAATATCCAGATCGACGTCATTCTTAACGCACGACCAGTCATGAAAGCAGCATGACCAAATTAGGTGATTTTGCGTCACATACTCGACGGATTCTCTCAGGTACTGAAGGAAACCGGATTTATTGTCCCAGCCAAAAACCCTTCTCCAGATTGTATCCTGCCAACCTTGAATAGGGATTTCAAGAATCTGGGGAAACCCGTCTTCAATATACCAAAAAGGCTGAATGTGAAATGAGACAGGTTGCCAATGTTTTTCGTTTCGACCGTAGGACCGGACAAACCTAATCCCATGGGATTCTAATACTGTCAAAATATCGGCTCTCCCACGGAGTCCATTGAAATAGCCTTTAGGTGCACAGATCCCTCGGCATGTGATTCCCAGGATTTCCCTGAAAAGCTCATTCGCCTTCGATACTTCCTGCCTGATTACGTCGATATCCGGGTCTACTCCGCTTTTCAAAAGCAAGTCCTGAGAAGCTGGGCCGAACTGTCTGAATGCGATGTGGGAAAATGAATGTTGTTGAATATCCCAAAGGGAATCGCCCCTAATTTGTTGAAAGGATTCAATGTTCTCCATAAGAGTTTGCCCCAAAATAAAAGCTGTGCAAGGAATCTTGAAAGAGGAATGCAAAGGTACAGCCTTTTCCAAGAAAAGCCGGGTTGATGTATCATCACCGGATGCGCTTCTTGCTTCCACATCATACCCAATGAGGATAATGGGGTGTTGATAATGAGCGGGATTCATTTCGTAAAGATTGCTGATGACGCGGGTGATGCTAGCCGATGCAGGGGGGACTCTTGCTGGGAAAACATCGGCTGTTTGGTTTGCACAGTATTTGGGCTCAGAACGGATAAGCCGGAATTTCTTGACAAAATTCTGGAATGGGGAGATCCCAATTTCAAAAATGAGAGGTTAATCGTTTCCTCATTTCTTAATCTCACCCTCACGCAGCTCTCTGACGACGCGGGCTGGAGTTCCCAATGCCAGAACACGCGCAGGAATCGGCTTGGTTACAACTGAGTTAGCCCCGACTATCGAGTTTTCCCCGATTTCTAATCCTGGTAAGATACATGTGCCTTGTCCAATGGTTGCGTGTCGCCGAATCACTGGGCCTTGCCGCTTTCTTAATGATAGGGGGACATTCAATGCTGCTTCTCTTCCCATCGAGTTGTCGTTAGCGGTACTTACGTGCATCGCAATAAATACATCATCTTCAATCGTCATATTCCCCGTTAAGTGAGTATTGTCCATTACTTTAACACGGCACCCGATGGTGGTGTTATAATTTATAGTGACACCCATTGCAATGATGCACGAATTGCCGATTCGGACCTGTTCGCGAATACAGGCTGTATCCCCAATTAAGCAATCGTCACCAATTATTGTTCCTCTGTAGATAACCACATTTGCTCCGATGACACAATTATCTCCAATAATAAGTGGTGGAAGCGACGCTCCCTCTGTCTTTTTGATTTGAAACTTGGTTGAGACTGGTGGGCGCCCAAGTACGGCTCCCGGAAAGATTATGGCATTATTCCCAAGTACCGTATCCTCAGCAATCCAGGCACCACCAATCTCCAGTAATGTTATATTTCCGACATTTATTCTCTTGTCATTCATTTACTTCAAATCTCCCCATTGATTATTTGTGCAAATGTTGGTGTTGGAAGTCTTGTGTCTTCCATGCTTATTACGGAAACCAGATGGGTTAAGATTCAAAGGAGCAATGATAGAAAAAGTGTCAATCAGCTGACAAGATTTGTATCACTTTCCGTGCGTGCTCAACCCCAGTTAAACACTCCATTCCATTCTGGATACAGTCGATAAAGTGTTCGATTTCCAGTTTGAGTGGTTCTTGGAAATCAATCTTTGGCAGGACGACATCTCCAGCCCGATGGTCAAATGAATAAAAGCTTTGATTATCGTAATCCATATTTTCACCTAATACAGCTTTTCGATCAATGCCTTTGTCATAAATGGCAATCTTACTATCTGCCAAATCGTCATAAACGACCATTTTTTTGGATCCAACGATTGTCATAGAACGAACCTTACGCGGGTCCAGCCAACTCACATGGATATTAGCCATCACTTTATTGGGATATACTATGTTCACGAAAACAACGTCGGGCACACCATCCTGAATATAATCAATACCACGTTTGGTTACGGAAAGGGGTGTGGGATTACCCAACCAGTACTGAATAATGCTGATGTCGTGGGGCGCAAAATTCCACCAGGCATCGACATCAGAGCGGATCCGCCCAAGATTAAGTCGTTGGCTGTAAATATAGCGGACATCTCCAAGTTCTCCCGAATCGATTAGTTTTTTTACATAATTCACAGCAGCATTAAAAAGAAATGTATGCCCAACCATGGCCACCCGATTCTTTTCTCTGCTCAGCCTGTCGATCCGTTCCACCTCATCCACACTCTTGGCTAACGGCTTTTCTACCAAAACGTGCTTACCCGACTCAAGTGCTCTCATGACAAGATCAAAATGTGTGGCCGCAGGTGTTGCGATGACTACTGCACTAATCTCAGTGTTCAGATAGACTTGTTCAACATCATCAGTGACATAAATGGCTGGATAAAGCTCTTTAACATAGTTACGCCGGTCACTTGAGAGATCTACAGCAGTACTCACTAAACATCTCTTGTTTGCAACCAGATTCCTGAGAAGATTTGGGCCCCAGTATCCAACTCCGATTTGAGCAACGTTTATTTTATCAATTTTTGACATCAAACTCTCCTTTAATATGCCTATTCTAATTCTAAGCTAATATTTTTCTCCTTAAACAATGCCAATAGGTGAAATCTTCCAATTATGTTCCATCATAATTAATCTATCGCTTGCTGTTATTTTCCCCGTTCCAAAAAAATCTCCCTCCGTTACATCAAATTTGCCAGCTTCAACTATATAGTCAAGAATATCATTGTTATTCTCTCTGATCATAATATTGTAAGTATAAGTCCCGATATTCAGTGGAAGTTTCTTTATTACGCACGTGATAATGCCATTAGAAGGTATGGGAGCAAAGAAATCATCCCCGGTTGTTACATTGGATAAATCTGATATTTGAATGTTTTGTAAAGAATTGACAGCAAAAGCAACATTTAAACCATTAACCGCCTTGCCATCGGGGATTTCGTAACGTACACAAATCTTTACTGTTTTTCCCATAATGACGTTTGCCAATCTGTTATTCTTTTCATCTTCTACCCAGGTATCAACTAATCTTAACTTGCCATTCCCTTGCCTGTCCTTCCTGTCCTTTAGGGCAACCACTTTACCGGTCGCCTTCTCATTCAGATAACTGTTGATGACCTCATCGGTACCGCCTTCCTTTACTACCTTGGCCCTATCCAACAGGATTGCTCTATTGCACAGATTTGACACCGCCTGCATCTGGTGGCTGACAAACAGTACGGTCCGTCCCTCTTTGGCGACCGAGTTCATTTTACCGATACACTTCTTTTGAAATGAGGCATCCCCCACGGCAAGCACCTCATCCACGACCAGGATCTCGGGCTCCAGGTGCGCGGCTACCGAAAATCCAAGGCGGACGTGCATTCCGGAGGAGTAACGTTTGACGGGGGTATCGAGAAATTGCTCAACGCCGGAAAAATCAACGATTTCATCAAACTTTCGGCGCACCTCCTGGCGGGACATGCCGAGAATGGCGCCATTGAGATAAATATTTTCCCGTCCCGTCAATTCGGGGTGAAAGCCGGTACCTACTTCCAGCAGGCTCGCCACCCGGCCCCTGATGTTTATCTGTCCGGTAGTAGGTTCCGTGATGCGGCTTAGCAATTTGAGCAGGGTGGTCTTGCCTGCTCCGTTTCTGCCGATAACGCCAAGCCGTTCGCCCTCTCTCACCTCCAAGTTAAGGTTACTTAGTGCCCAAAATTCCTCAAGGTTTTCATGGGTATAATACTCCGGATGGCGCAGACGGGACCACCATTTGCGCATCCCATCAGAGATGACGTCCCGCATGGCAACATAACGGCGTTCCTCCCCCTGATGGCCGATCATGTAACTTTTTCCGAGGTTTTCGATTGAAATGACTACAGACATATGCGCCTCAAATCATGTCAGCAAAGGTTCGCTCCATCTTCCTGAAGGTTGATAACCCCAACCACAGGAAAAACAGCAAGATGCCGACAGAAAGCAACAGACCAGGCCAATATAGCTGCGACTGCCCGCCCAGAATCGCCCAGCGAAAACCATCGATGACTCCCACCATAGGATTCAGTGAGTACCACAGGCGGTACTGCTCCGGGATGATGCTCGAGCTGAAACCCACGGGAGAAATATAAAGCCCAATTTGTATAATGAAGGGGATCACGTAGCGAAAGTCGCGGAATTTTACATTTAAGGATGTGACATACAGGCCAATACCCATTGCTGTTAAAACTGCCATCAGCAAGAAACCGGGCAGCAGCAGCATGTTCCAGGTGGGAGGGAAACGGTAATAGGCCATAAGCACCAGCAGAATTGCAAAGGATAGGATAAAATCCACAAAACTGGTGATAATGGAACTTGTGGGAATGATCAGCCTTGGAAAATAGACCTTCGAAATCAACGAGGCATTACTAACCAAGCTGTTGCTCGACTCTTGTACGGCGGTGGCAAAAAACTGCCAAGGCAGCATAGCGGCATAAACCATGAGTGCGTAGGGGGCCTGCCTCTCGCTGGGAAGCTTGGCAATTTTCCCAAAAACGATGGTAAAAACAAGCATGGTCAACAGGGGTCTCAAGACGGCCCACAGCACACCGATGATCGTTTGCTTATAGCGGACGCTTATGTCACGCCAACTCAGAATGAAAAAAAGTTCTCTGTAGCGCCACAGATCGAACCAATACTCTTTGGTTGCCGAACCCGGCTTGATTACAAGATCCCAGGACTCTTGTTTTGCTAATTCAGCCATTGTGGGTTTGCCTTTAAGAATGAGCTGCTGACCCGGGCCTCCGGGTGAACTCGTCCATGATACGTGTGGAATTCAACATTTCCTTTGAACACTTTCCAGAAGCGATGTTGCCGCTGAATATCTTCCTCCGTTTCTTTCCAGGTTCCTGTGAGCCTTGACTCCATCTCCAGTACTGCCTGCCGAATCTCATCCGGGTTGAGATCCTGAACCAGGATATTTTCGCGCTCATATTTCTCAGATTTTCCGTACGAATGAACAAGATGTTCTGAAAGAGTTAGCCGTCTGTTTGTATCCTGCCAAACCAGATGTTTTGGCACACAGATACAATGACCATAGGTCGCAAAAAGTTGAGTGGGAAGGTAGTTCACATAGACCGCCGGCTTTCGAAAAACCCTTGGCACTTCATCCAACCCTGTTCCAGTGCTGATGCAGAAAAAGCAGTTCGCTGCCAGCCAGATATCCATAAAATCCGAGCGATAGGTTGAATTGGCATAATCCAGTATACGGGGATGGTCGGTCTTTAAGGGCTTGTACACTGCCTTGCCCATTCGAAAGACCCAATAGCCTTTCTCTGCCAGGGCCAACGCCGCCTCTTCATAGGTGTCGATGTCAGAATCACGGTAGTTGTGGTAGGACCAATTCCCTCGGGCAAGGTATTGAGAAAGATAAGTCGCATCCCTCACAATCAGGCAAACAAATTTATCACCCTTCTTGCAGCCAATTTTTTTAAGGAACGCCTTTCCCTGCAAGTTTTCTTCATCAGTGAAGTACATTTGTGGTTCTATCTGCCGAAAAAGTCCTTTCAGATCCCGGGAACCAGTGCATGCTACAGCCGGAAGCACTTCATGATCGTGGCCACCTGGTAGCCAATGGTTGGCAGTAAAAAGAATTTCTGCCCAACTCCTGACCTGCACTTGACGCTCACACATTTTGGGAAAAAAAGTGTTGGCCGGTTTTCCCCCGCGATAAAAAAAGAAATCGATGGCCTTTTGGGGTTGCATTCCCAATTCACGTTCGCATAAGTAGTATTCCACATCAAAGACGAAATGACCAATTCTCGCTCCGAGAATATATCCGAATCTTATCCACACCACTGGCTTTAGTATTCTTAAAGCCAAAACTATCGGGATTGCCATAAACACAAAAAGCAATTTCACCAATGTCCGTAGGGCTATCTTTACCTTGCGCCATACTGCCGGGAACCCCTCTTTACGAATTTGGCTGTACTGCCGGGACCAGGATATTTTGAGAGCTAAAGTATCCATAGTTATAATCAGACTACAGTAAACGAACCTTGGTATAAACTCTTAAATCTTTTTTCAATACGCTCATCTCACTGCCTATAATGTGGGCCGGATTATATTATCAAGCACAGACATAAACTCCCTGATATTGTGTTGAAAACCGCACCCGGATGGGTTCGCCTGTTGCCCCCATGGGGATGACAACCACATCCTTCTCCTTTATGGATTGCGGATGAATGACTGGTTTCCCATGGAAGCTTGTCCCCACTTTCTTAGGATTTTCATCAACAAAAAACGATATCCGGGTGCCTAAATAATGGCTGACAAAAGCCGCCTCAATGGTGGTTCCCAGAACGCCCAGTGCGTCAAATGTGGCCAATTGGTCGAGTCGTTCCGTCATTTCAGAGATACGGGACAGACACGTATTGAGATGAAAATCTTCTGAAAAACCTGCGGCCGTCTTCTTGGTTCCGGGTGAAGCAGCGACTAGAATATCCCTCGGAAAATAGGGGTTATCCAGGAAAAGGGTGGTGAATCCCATGTGGCCGAACAGGTTTTCCACTATGGTTCGATCATAGTGATAGTAAAGGTCTCCCAGCAAGAGTGAGCAGGGTTTCAGGGAAAAATCGGGTATTTGCACGAATAATTGACCGCCCAGTTTCAGGAGACTGCGGATATGTTGAAAGAGTCCATGGACGTCGCGAATATACTGTATTGAATGGGACATGAGGATTATATCAAACTGGCCGTCTATGGAGTCCATGCTGCCCGATATGAAACGGAACTTGGGACCCTTGGGAAACCGCGGTCTTTCACTGACGTCAAACCCGCACAGATCATAGACATCGCAGACCTTTCCTATTTCAGCCAGCAACCGGCCGTCGAAGCAGCCGATATCAAGAACGGCGGACTCCTTTCCGGAAAGAAAAGGGGAAAGAAGTTTGGCCTGGATGAAAGATACGGGCACCGGTTCGTCATAACCATCAACGACAAGCGTATGGGGTTCTTCATGTCTCAGATATGCTTCACCGGTATAGATGGCATTAATTGACTTCTGTTCGTCATCACCGACAATTCGAAAAACAGACTGACATGCCAGGCAGCGGCCGATGTTGTTAGGGCCGGGATGAAAAGGAGAGAAATCCATGTGCCTGAACAGCGGATATGGAAGAGCGGTAATCCCCACATCGGCGGATAGACAGACTGGGCAGATAATAGTGTCAACGGCCTTCGTACGATTCAGAGGCTCACCTCCCCCACCTATCGCCGTGGCGTAACGCAGAGCGCCCAAAGAAAATGGCACATGGGCCCATACCCTGTATGAACCACTTCATCGTTCATACCGAACATAAAAACATTGTAGAAATACCGAAGCCCTAAGGCGCGCAACTCCTGATGCGTTTTCAGATTGACGTGCCCCTGGCGGGACCATTCGGAGGCATACTGCTCTGCTGTTTTATTCGGTGTGCCTATAAGGGCCACCCCATGCTCCTTCAGAGAGCCGGCGAGGTTCGTCATGAAGGCATCCTCCTCGTGGGAGAATATGTGCTCGATGACGTCAACCATATAGAAGGCGTTCACCTTTGGCGTGTAAGGCTGTTTACGAAATTCGAAAAATTCATAGGCGATGTTTTTCAGCATTTTGTGACGGCGTCCTGTGTCTTCCAGGAGCGGCGGGTTGATATCCGTGCAAATCAGGCGTTTCACCGCGCTTGCCACGAATGGCGCGCCGAACCCATCTCCGCAGCCGACCTCGATGACCGTATCCATTCCCTCCAGCATCTTGGCACAGAACTTGTAGCGGGAGGCGACAAAGGCGATGTGTTTGGGGTTGTTCATGTAGTCATCGGACGTGTAACGTCCCAGTTCAACAGGCTCACCAGTAATCTTCTTATCGATGCTTTCCCACAGTTTTACTGAATCGTTAAGGGGATCACTCATTTTCACCACCTTACAGAATATTATTTAACAGCGAGTCCGTGAAGCGTTCCTGGGCACCATAATCCTCATCTGCCGGCGCCCACGGTGCTATAATCATATCCTGTCGGTCAAAGGGACCGTTAGTCACTTCATGGAACACCACAAATTCCGATTCCGGCAGTACTGAATGATAGATGCTCGATGACAGTCGATAGTAAAAAACCCGACCGGAGGCAACTTCACCCATCCTGATCGTTTCTAATATCCTGCCTTCGTCATCAAAAAGAAAAACGCTTAAGGCGCCTTCAACGATATGAAATGATTCGCTCTTGTTTACATGTTTGTGGGGAGGCACATAGGTCTTCCGAGCGTGAATAATCAGCATCTCGTGAAGGGGATCGGCGTTGCCGGGATGGGCGCAGAGCCTCACCCGCCTGCGCTCGTTTTTCGCCGCCTGCGCCTTCAAGAACAAGATGTCATCTCCAGTCACCCTGGTAACCGGGCCATCAGTACGGTAGACTTCTTCGCTTTCTCTAATAAAATTCACGGACAATCAGTTGTTATAAAATTCACGAATATGGCTGCACACGTATTCTACTTCCTCCGGCTTAAGGTCCTCCTGGTTGGGGAGACAGAGGATACGGTTCACCGCCCCCTCGCAGACAGGGATATCCGCCTTGAACTTGCCTTTATAGGCCGCGTGATACGGCATGGGTATGGGGTGCTGTATCTGGGTTTCAATACCCTTTGATGCAAGGTATCGCATCAATTCATCCCTTCTGTCGGCCAAGACGGTATAGGCATAATATATATGCCGGTTCCCGGGCTGCTCCACCGGACATTGGACGACTCCCCGGAGTTGCCTGCTATACAGTGCCGCAATCGCCCTGCGCCCCTCTATCTTCTCTTCGAGATAGTTTAAGTTAACGAGAAGCATGGCGGCTTGAATTGTATCGAGGCGGCCGTTTAGGCTTGGATAATGGCAGTTCTGCTTATTTATTGTCCCGTTATAACGAAGCGACACGAGCTTGTCCCTCAGGTCCTCATCATCCGTCAAAACCACGCCGGCTTCACCAAAGGCATTATAGACCTTCATGGGGTTCATGCTGAAACAACTGAGTTTCCCAAAAGAGCCGCAGACAGCTCCATCCTGGGCAGCGCCGAATGCCTGCGCCCCATCTTCTACCACAACGAGATCACGGTTTTTTGCTATTTCCATGATCCGTCGCATGTTGCACATCTGTCCCGTGAAGTGAACAGGCAAGATAACCTTTGTCCTTGTTGTTATTGCTGATTCTATAAGTTCAACATTGATATTGAGGTCAGGACCAATATCGACAAAAACCGGCGTCGCCCCGGTGAGCGTAACGGCGTTGACAGTGGCAATCCACGAAAGAGGTGTGGTAATCACTTCATCGCCCTGCCCTATATTCAGGGCACGCAGCGCAAGGTAGACGGCGTCGGTACCCGAACTTACTCCTACGCAATGCCTACGGCTGCTATAGCGGGCAATCTCTGCTTCAAATTTTTCATGTTCAGGACCGAAGATGAAACGTCCATGCGAGAGAACTCCTTCTACGGCAGCCAGTAATTCGCTCCTCAACCTCGGATTCTTAACGCGTAGGTCACGATAGGGTATTTTCATCATCTCCACCTTTCAGTCTGACCCTTCAACCCACCTTATGGCGTAACCGGTTCCTTTCAATGTGCAACCAGAGAGCAAACGCATCATAGGGCACTACCCTGTCCAGAGACAATGCCTCTTTCCGGTCAAAGGTCTTCATCATTGTCCCCTCACGCAGGACAAGGCTGCTCAAATCGGCCCGTGTCAGAGTCATTTCGTAGAATATCCTGTAAATCTTTGAGAGACCCACGGGCTTAAGGTCAATATCGAGACGTGTAAAAAGTCTGGCGCTGTGAGCTTCCAGATTCAACTCCTCATTCAGTTCGCGGTAAAGGGCATTAAGGGGATCTTCTCCTTCATCTACGGCACCGCCAAACAGCCCCCAATGTCCAGGATAGAAGATATCCTCCTTCTGATCGCGTAATTGCATCAGATAGCTGCCGTCTTCCATTGTAATCAATGCCCCGACAGCGTCACCCACACAAAGCAGGACATCTGAAGTGAGGAAATAATCTCCTTCCTCGGATATTTTAGACTGATCAAGTATCTCTTTTCCCTTACCCATTGAAAACACGCATGATATTTTCTACGCTGATCCCATGTGCCGCCAGGATATCTTCATGGCTACCGTAACAATGGACAAATTTATCTTTCAATGTAAAAGTGTATAATTTGCATCCGGCTTGAATATCCCATGCAATCTGCTTTGTTTGTGCTGCCAAACCGCCCTGAGGAACGTGTTCCTCAATTACTACCACCTGCTTATGGCTTTTCAGAATGTCCGCAATCCCTTGGGTGTCGAGGGGTTTAAGTGTATGACAAGCAATAAGGGACACGGAGCGGCCCTTTGCTGACAGTTCGTCCGCCACCTTCTTCGCCATACCCATAATCACACCGTAGGAGAGCACCGCCACGTCATCCCCTTTCTGCAGATAACGGACCTTTCCAAACTGAAAAGCCTCTGCAGCATCGGCTGTAATCACGGGTTCACCGGCCTTGCCGAAACGCAGGTAGACCGGGCCTCCGGAGGCGCGCTGCCCCACATACATCGTTGCCGCACGAGCCTCTTCCGGATCGCAAGGCGCCAGGATCGTCATGTTCGGGATAGACCCTGCAATGGCGATATCCTCCTGTGCGTAATGGGTGCCGCCGAGGGTTGAATAGATAACGCCGCCGCCAATTCCTACCACTGTCACAGGCAGGTTCTGGTACCCCAGGTCATCTCGGATAATCTCATAAGGACGGTACAGCGAAAAGGTGGCGATGGTATAGGCAAAAGGCTTCATGCCCTTCAGGGCTAGGCCGGCGCAGATGCCGATCATCGTCTGCTCGGCAACGCCGACGTTGATGAATCTCTCAGGGAATTCGGTGCGAAATTTCTCCATGGGTCCTGCAGGTGAAATGTCAGCCACTACAATATAGATGCGGGGGTCTTGTTTGCCCAGCGCGTAGAGCACCTCGGCGAACATATTTCTCATGATTCCACCTCCCGCAGTTCGCTCACGGCCTGCCTGTATTCATGCGGGTTAGGCGCCCGGTAATGCCAGATCGGTACGTTTTCCATGTAGCTCACTCCCCGGCCCTTGGTTGTTTTCCCGATCACCACAAAAGGTCGGTCGCCCTTCCTTCCCATAGCCGCCTGAAACAATGCTTTGGCATCATGGCCTTTGACCTCCACAACCTCCCAGCCAAAGGCCTCAAATTTCCGGTCCAGGGGGTAGAAGCTCGGATGGGTTTCGCTGGTACGCCCCAGGCTCTGGAAATCATTGTTGTCGATGATGGCAATCAGGTTGGTCAATTTAAGGCTCGATCCCATGAGCACCGCCTCCCAGGTGGACCCCTCCTGCACTTCACCATCGGACAGCACGGTAAAGACGCGGTTGGCCTCGCGAGTTCCGGCGGCTAAATTTCTCTCAGCCACGGCCATGCCTACAGCCATTGAAAGGCCGTGTCCCAGACTGCCCGTCGATGCGGCAATACCGGGCGTCCCATAATCGGGATGAGCGCCGAGCATGCCTTCCTTCGTACAGTATCTATCCAGTTCCTCCCTTGGTAAGATACCGAGATCCTCGAGAATCACATACTGGGTCATACAACCATGCCCCTTTGACATGAGAAAGGAGTCTAAAAACAAACCATCGGCATCACGGCGCATGAGTCCATGATAGATACAGTCTACAATCTCCATACAGGAAAAGGCAGGTGCCATGTGTAAAGCAGTCACCGTCTGCGAGATATCAAGGATACGCCGCCGGTAACGGAGGCACCGTTTTCTCGCCGCTGCCACGTCAAACCCGCTCACTGCCTGTCCTTGAGCATAATCTCCCATATCACACCCCTCACAATTTATTCGATGATTGTCCAGTAATAATCACCTGTATAACCGGCTTCCTTGAAGAGCGCTATCCAGCCTTCGGGGTAATCGTAGAACTCAGCCGTCAGCACCCAGCTTTCAAATATCTCTTTCTGTTCCGGTGTTCGAAAGGAATCTACCTGGATAAAGCCCTTGCCCGGAGCCAGGCGCTCTATTTCTTTCACTGCCTGTATGCATCGAGGGCGAGGCAGGTTGTGGATGGTGTTAATAGAAACGACCGCGGAAAAACTATTGTCAGGAAAGGGTAATCTGTCAGCACTTCCCAGATGCAGCCTGCCAATTACTTCGGGTTCGCTGTTCATGAGGGGATATTCTGATATATCGAGGCCGAATGCTTCCAACCCGGGGCATACGAGGATCAGGTCTTTTACCAGGAAACCTTTTCCGCAACCAACATCCAGAATACGATCACCTGGCTTTAGGCGAAAATGATCGATAATATCCCGCGCTACTGGGATCCACCGTCCATCGTAGCGGTAGCCTCCATAGCCATACTCGCGAGGCCCGTCAAAATACATTTGCCCATATTCGCGGGAAATCCTGATATGTTCCTCTGTCTTGGCGGTCTCACGGGCCTTTACGTTCCGTTTCCCCTTGGGCAGCGCTCTCAGAAGATTAATTTCAGCCATTATTCACCTTTCAACATATTAAAGTTACCATTTTGCAACTTATTTTCTTTTGCGGCTGACAGAGCCATGTCCCATATATGAATTAAATATGTGGGGATGTCATACGTATCTGCTTCCTCACGGCGGATAAATTCAAGCGCCTGACCTTCGCGGCATCGTACTGGTTGAATACCGTCATAAAATGCCCAGAACACAGTTAACTGGTAAGGCGGCCAGCCTTCGACATGATCTTCAAATTCAGTTAGCCATTGTAAATCAGAGGAGTCGTAATCCGTTTCCTCCAACAATTCTCTTCTCGCACATATTTCAATCGTTTCATTTGGTTCCGCATGTCCACCTGGTGGCACCCACATTCCCGCATGGCGCAAACCTACTTTGCTGTCACGCAGTTGCAAGAGTGCAGCGCCATCGTGACGTAACAATATTACAGCTCCCACCCGTTCACTCATTGCAAATATTTTATCATATCATTATGAGCTTTTGCCAGTCCCTCTACCAAGGGAACATAATTGAAATCTGGGAAAGTTTTTCTACAAGCAGTAATATCAAAAACACGGTACCCTCTGTGGGGCATTGGACCTTTTCTTGCAGTTGTTTTAATAGTTGGCGGCGGGTTGAAATGCGAAGCAACCATTTCTGCCACCTCCCAGAACGAGGCCACATTTCCGGTTGCTACATTTAATGTTCCTTTGCTTTTATGGAGAATCACTAACTTTACTATCTCAGCAACATCATCGATGTATACATGATCGCGCTGTTCTTCACCTTCTCCAAACAAAACAATGTCTTTACCCTCGGCTGCGAGACGACGAAACTGATTCGGCCCATACCCATTATGTGTGTCAGCAGCTCCATAAATTAAACTTGGCCTCAGGATAGCTAAGGGCGCACCACAGCTTCCTTTCAGCATAATCTCCCTCGCAAGATGCATCACTCCGTGTAAGGAAGAAGGCTCGGCGCAGGAGTCCTCCGTAAGAGGCTTTGTATCATCGGCGTAGACAGCGTCGGAACTGATGTAGACAACATGGGCAGGCATGGTTTTTTCAATGGCTGAGCAGACCGCGGCCATCATCATGATATTTTGAATGAGCATCATATTGTCCTTGCAGGGCGCCATGGCCGAAACAACAACCAGTGTATCATCAGGACGGAGTATGCCGGCCAGCTTCTGAGGGGCGTCCATCTCCAGGAGGTTCAATGTTTCCCGGGTTAACCCCAGGACAGGTATACCTTTATGTTTCATATGGTTCGCCATTGCCGAACCCAGGAATCCTCCGGCGCCCATAATAACAACACGGGTGGGAATCGATGCATCAATGACAAGGTGTTCAAGCATGTGGACTATCCTCACTATATTAAATGTCTTTGAATCACTGAGGCACTGAGACGACAGGCGGAACACCGAGGGTAGCATAGTCGAGGCCCGATGCTGCCACTTCTCCGGCGTCCAGCATCCGGTAAGGATCAATGACAACTCGCCCCTTCATCCTCCTCTTAATCTCTGCCGGTTCAAGATTCCTGAATTCAGGCCAGGGCGTGATGATCACCAGGGCTTCTGCGCCGGTTATGGCCTCCAGGGCCGACGTTGCTCCAATTACATGATTCCCGGCGGCCGTGGCCGGGACAACTGGATCATAGACCGTCACCGTGCAGGTAGTCAGTTTTTCGATCAGCACGAGGGCCGGTGAATTCTTCGTGCTATGGGTATTCTCCTTATAGGCGAGACCAAGAACAGTTACCCGTGCCCCTGGGTTTTCCTTCAAAACCATGCGTTCCAGGGTCTTGAAAGGCCAGTTCTTGCGATGTCGGCTGTTGGCCAGCCAGGCAGACACTGCGTCGGCATCCGTACCGTGGGATTCCGAGATGCGCAACACCGTGGCAAGGTCCCGTTCAAGATTACCTCCCGATATTCCGAGGCCAGGGGTTATATAACTATACTGACCGATACGTCGGTCAAGGCGCAGGGCAGGTACGATTTCCGACCAGTCCGCACCGATTTTTTCACAGATTTCAGCCAGTGTGTTTGCTGCACTGATCGAAGCCACAAGACAAATATTGATGGATATTTTAGCTAACTCGGCACTTTCGTAACGCATTTGAAGAATAGGGCACTTGAACATATTCAAAAAATTTATTAAATGCGGAGGTAAAGGTGCGGATGGATTGTCACAACCGACAATGAAGCGTTCAGGGTGCATTGCCCTCTCCACGGCGCGCCCAAAAATCAACGTCTCAACTTGATAAAACAGCCGCCTGTGATCAAAAGCGATTTGTCGGGTAAAGCCAGGAGACACCTGAGATAAAATAACAAGACAGGCATCAGATTTCAATACATTCGATACCTGTCCAATGATCTTTTTGATAGGCGCTAAATCACTTTCACCATTTTCATTTGTGGGTATATCAATGGAGATATAAACGATATGACATTTTGAAAGCTCTGCAACATTCTCAGTAAATATCAGTCGCTCCTTGTTTCCCCTGAACAAATCACAAAGCTGCGGTTCTTGAATCGGTAATGTTGCGCTATTCAATTTGGAGATGAGTTCGACGTCATCGTGAAAACCGATCACATAATACCCTTTAGCTGCCGCCGCCACAGATGAGATAATGCCCAGATGGGTCAATCCTGCAAATCCAATCAATGTTTCACTCATTGTTTTATAGAAGTTGCTTCTCTGTAAAGATTCTTCAAATGCCTGTTGATGACCAAATCATTACTTATATTACTCATTCCGTTCGTCTCGCAGAGATTTTTGAAATATTCATATTCCAATTCCCAGGTCGGATCGGCTCTTACCAATGTCATAGCTTCTTCTGGCGGTCGCCCACTGGGGAGAAGACGTTTTCGTAAAGTAAATGTGGATGGCCCCCATTTGCAAAGTGATTCAATATGAGCGCTTCCATCCTCGCCATAAACCTCTGCAACAAAATGATTCCGCCAGCTTAGTAAGCTCATTTCCAACTCAACGAGCACTGGCATCGTAGCGCCACAGATAATATGGTCAAAGGCATTGTTTTCGAAACAATTTGCGCTCCAGACGTGAATATCTTCCGGTATCGAGCCAAATACAAACAAGATCGTATCGAGAAGATGAGATGCAAGATCATACAAAACGCCGCCGCCCTTGTCACGCCATGGTGAATTTCGCACATCCCTTGCCGTGCCGTTTCCATAAAAAAAACGCATCCGGTATACCTTACCTAAAGTTCCCGACTCTATGGTTTCCTTCAGGCGAACAAAATGCGGTTCAAAGCGGTGGTTGTATGCAGTATAGCAGACCACCCCCTGGCGTTTTACCAGAGCTGCTAGCTCTTCCAGATCGGACTGGTTTTCCGAAATCAGAGGTTTTTCTACAAGCACGTTCTTCTTCTGATTCAATAGATACCGGATAAGCCCGACCTTCGGGTCATCAGGAATACACAGGAGAGCCGCATCATAGCGGTCGGTCAGTATGTCTTCTAGGCTTCTATAATCGGCTCCTGGAACCAACGGGTCCACCGTCGCTACCACATCCGCTCCAGCGATCTGCCTGCGCTTATTGCCCTGAATACCCAGCCCGACGACAATAACTCGCATAATCTCAGCCTCCGCTGTAAGTAGCCAGTCTCTCAATAGAGTCTATCCTTGCCAAGACATCCCCAGGCTTGACGGGGATGTTCCCATCCATTTCACACTCGCATGCAGCGGCTAGGGATCCCAAGATACTGGCCACGACCTCGGAGCCATTAGACAACATAGCAAGCGTAGCATAGGCAAGGAGGGCGTCACCGGCACCCACAGCATCCACGACATGATTCGTAAAACTATCAATTGAAAAGAAACTATTCATACATTTATGAGTTTCAGCTAAAACAGTAAAGCTTCCTCTTTCACCCAACTTCATAATCATCATTCGATATTTTGTTTTTTCTGCCAGAGCACTTGCCAGCCTGCCTATTGTCGAGTCTTGATCTGCAAGGGCAAATCTGGCTTCTCTCTCGTTGGGGGTAATCAAGTCAAAATTATTAAACTCCGTAATGTTTCCCCATCGCGTGGCCACTTGGCTGTCCGCCACTTTATAGGCCCCTGCGGGGATGGCATCTACCAGCTTAGGTATTGTAATACGGTTGAAGATTCCATGCCGAAAGTCACTGAAAACAACCGCATTTGTATGAGTCATTTTGATGTTTTCAACTAATTTTTCAAGAACGTTATCCGATATCATATGGTTATCCAGAGTATCAATTTTCAATAAACGATAGCCATCAGCAATAACGACATTTTTATTCGTTGTCGGTCGTGAGGAGTCAATTAATGGATGGCATTTGATCCCGGCCGCTGTCAGCCCTTCAACGACGAAATTCTTGAAATCGTCATCTCCCAGAACCGTTGAAAAGAGGACCTCCGCACCGGCTGCCCGCAGATGCTGCGACACGATACCAGCGCCACCGATATAATCATCTCTTCCCTGATAGCATACGCTGAGGGTCGGTGTTTTGGTCTGTCCTCCGATGAAGGTAGTCCGGGTATAACTGTCGACAATCGTATCACCTACCACATGAATACGATAACCCTTCAGGGCATTTACAGCAAGCCTCAGATCATCGAAGCTTATACCCTCGACATTCATCAGGGAAAGCAGTTTCTCCAGGTTGATCTTCGGCGGGGCGAGCTGGATGAACTTCGATGACGAAAAAACTGCGTCACCGGGAGTAAAAATCATCTCGCCACCGTAACCATTGACGACGTCCGCCTCTTCCTGGGTGCTGGAGGGAAGGCCACCGGAGGTATATTCGAACCCTTTAGCGAAATAATCAGGCTGAATGAGCCGCAGATTCCCAAGCGGTTTCGCATCATCATCAATAATGACGTAATCCACCATCTCGAATGCTGCCAGATTAAGGGCCCGAAGGCGTTCAGGCACATGGGGACGATAAATCCCCTTGTCGATGTGGCGGTCTGCAGTAATGCTAGCAACCAGTATGTCGGCTTTGGATTTCGCATACGCCAAATGCCGTACGTGACCGGGATGGACGACGTCAAAAACGCCATGGCACATAATCACTTTGCGCGTTCGTGGAAAAGGACCAATAATTGCAATCAGTTCGTCGACCGTCTTCATCTTGTAACGGTATCTCTCGAAAAAATCCTTTGTCATGCATACTCCTTGGGCTTCAGGTATTTAAACCACGTCTTGGTGGCCTCGGCGATACTTTCCGAATCCCAGAGAGGGGCATCCCGCCAGTTTTCAATCTCCGCAACCATGCGGGCCACTCCCTCCCTGAAATCCACTTTCGGTTTCCATCCAAGATGATTTATTATCTTGGCAATGTTCGCCCAAGTGCAGTCCGGTTCTCCCGGCCTCTTGGGGATATAGACGACATTACCGCCGAGGAGTCCGACCAGTTCATTGATTGTCTGAGGATTGCCGGCGCCGAGGTTGTAAATTTCACCAACCTTCTCCGTCTCTGCCGAGGCAAGGAACGCCTCGGCAACATCCGTGACATAGATGAAATCGCGCCTCTGGGTCCCGTCGCCAACGACGGTAAACGGTTTCCCCGCCAGTTTCTGCTTGAGAAAAACTCCAAAAACAGCGCCGTAGACTCCCGTCGTCCTCACCCGTGTCCCGTAGGCATTGAAGATGCGTAAGGAATTGACGGGCAACCCGTAAATCTTATGCCAGTGAAAGACGACCTGCTCCCCTTGGTATTTGCTCAGGGCATATGGGTATTGCGGATTGATGGGCTGGTCTTCTCTCGTGGGTATGGCCGCTAATCCATAACATGATGAGGACGCGGCATAGACGATTTTTTCAACACAGGCGTGACGCGCACATTCAAGAACATGCACCGTACCCTGGACGTTTACAGACATATATTCCATGGGCCTTTCGATGGAGGGTACAATGTCACCTATACCTGCGAAGTGAAAAACATACTTGGCGTCCGAGAAAATTGAGGATTTAGGACTTAAATCGCGGACATCCAATCTTTCGAATGTTAGATCTGGATTGCCTGAATGATGTGCTAAGTTAGATTCACGGCCCCCGACGAGATTATCAATAACACGTACATGATAACCCTGCGTCAGAAGAAGGTCGACCATATGGCTCCCTATAAACCCGGCGCCACCTGTAACAATTGTTAATGGACGAGAATTCATATAGCCTTCAAAGCTTTCATTCTGCGAACGTTGTAATATATGTCATTGGTCATGGTGTTAGGTAGCTTTCCTTGTCTGAAAGCCTGACACAGATCACGGACGGCATCTTCAACTGTACGTTTCGGAATAAATCCGAGGATATGAGCAATTTTGTCGGAGTTCACATGGTATGAACGAATATCATCGGTCTGTTCAGTAATAATCCCAATGCTGCCTTTTTCAGGGAAATTTTGTTCTACTATATTTTTTACATTTTTTGCCATTTCCATAATACTCATGTTTTGATATGCAGCGTTAAATATTTGACCGGCAATTTTTTTATCAGGTACCTCAATGAGCATCTTATAAAGATCACACATATCCTGTATATGTAAATTGGGCCGCAACTGAGTCCCTCCAAATACAGTAATTTTATTATTGTTTACCGCATGGTTGGTGAGGATATTGACCGACAGATCAAGGCGTTGGCGGGGTGCATATCCACATAACGTTGCAGGACGTATTGTAACACAGATAAAATCCGGGGACTGATGTTTGAACAATAGAGGTTCGCACATCCCTTTGAATTTATTATAAAGAGTTAAAGGAACAAGAGGGTGTTCTTCCGTAACATCAGGTGCATCGGAAACACCGTAAACAGAACTGGTAGATGCGTAAATAAACCTTTTCACGCCCATTTTTTTGGCTGCAATAACCATGGGTTCAAAGGCATCATAATTCACAGTCTTGCTAAGGTTTTCATCCAATTCAAAACTGGCATCATTGGAAATGCATGCCAAATGTATCACGACATCAATATTCTTGAATGCCTTGGCCAACTTCTCTGTATCGCGGATGTCTCCATTAATAGTGGTGAGGTTAGGGTTGTCTTTAGGCAAGAAATGATCACCATAGTACATGATGTCGTAAATAGTTACCTTATATCCAGCATCAAGCAATTGAGGCGTGAGAAGGCTTCCAACATAACCTGCACCTCCCGTAACCAAAATATTTGTCATAGTTTTTACCTCTTCTTAATACTTAATTTTCAAAAACAGTTTAGTAATCCGAATCAATGGAATATCCTGCAGCCATTGCGTCATTATAAAACATCGCAACAGTTTCCAAAGAATATTCATCAAGGTCTTTCTCAAGCAAAGATAATTTTTTCAAAATATCGCTTGTAATGGTTATAATATGACATCCAATTTGATCGGCCTGGACAATATTTAACAATTCTCTGGGTGAAGCCCACAAAAGCTCCACTTTAGGACAGGTCCTTAGAATTTCAAGCGCCTTAGACATGAATGGGATAGGATCAACCCCCGTATCAGCTATTCTGCCGGCAAATACTGACACAATAGCAGAAGTATCGTTTTTAAAAGCATTGGCAACATGCTGAACCTGATTCAAGGTCAAGACAGCAGTAACATTGACTCGTATACCTGCATTGCTTAATCTTGTAATCAAAGGACGAGAAGATTCTCCTTTGGTATTGGTTATTGGTATCTTCACATATACATTCTTACCCCAAGATGCAATATGATGAGCCTGTTTTTCCATCTCTAAAAATTCATCCGCCAATACTTCCAAAGCTATAGGTCGGTCAGGGATTGCAGCGATTAATTTACGACTAAAATCCTCATAATTCGTAATGCCAGCTTTGCGCATCAGAGTTGGATTAGTAGTAAACCCTTTAATATACGGTTTTTTATATAAATCCAAAATGCTCTCCATATCTGCGCCATCAGCAAAGATCTTCACCTGTAGCCTCTCAATTTGTTTCATATATTCCCTTTTGTTTCGTCATCTTTAAGCCGTGAAAGTATTAACTCCGTTGCCTCGGCTAGAGAAGTTACTGTTGCATCTGGTAATTCCTTCAACGGCTCTGAATATCCCCTGTCTATAAATATGGTATAGCAACCTTGCATGCGCCCAACTACAACATCATTCCATCTATCACCCACCATGAAACTCTTCGACAACTCTATGTTCCATTGTTGGCTTGCTTCAAGTAACATACCAGGTTGAGGTTTTCTACACAAACAATTATCACCTTGACGGTGGAAGCAAACTTTGATCACATCTATCGGGAGGAATTTGCGAAGTAAGTCGTGCATAGCGTCTACTGTGGACTGAGATACTAACCCGTTACCCACATCAGGCTGATTCGTTACTACAATTAACACCAACCCTGCCCTGTGCAAGGCTTTGGTTGATAGATATGCATCAGGTAATATTTGAAAGGATTCAATATCCCTTGGTGCGTAAGGTTTACCATTACGTACTTCTGCGCGATTAAGAACACCGTCACGATCAAAAAAAACAGCCCTTCTTCCTGATTTGTGTATATTCATTACCATTTAGTAGCTTGAATCTGAAGTTTAGGATGAGATACCAGACAATGCCAGACAACCGATTGAAATGCCTCGGTATGAGGAGTTACATACTCAGGGTTAATAACGGGAATAACAAGTACGGGACCACCAATTTTTTTAGTGTAGCCACCATCCCGACCGACAATCCCAAGGATGATGGCACCTCGGTGTTTTACCTCCTCAAGTGCTTTTATAAGATTTATACTAACATTGCGTTCAATACTTCCACCCCCCACAGAGAAAACCATAACCGCATCTCTCTCGCTCAAATGACTCGTACGCAACCATTCAACAAAAACCGTATCCCAGCCTGCATCATTGGTTCGTGCCGTTAACTCTGATACATTATCCGTTGGAGCATAAGCTTCGATACCACAGAGTTTCCGAAAATCATTTACTGCATGACTAGCATTGGCTGCACTTCCGCCAACACCGAGAATAAAAAGCCTTCCCTCTCGTTTTCTGAGTTTTACCAAAGCGTTGGTCATCTCTTCAAGGGTTTCCAAATCAATAATATTTATAATTTTTTTAACTTCTTGAAAATATTGATCTATATAAGACATAACATTCCTTTCTAATGAACAACTTGGTTTCCAAATCTATTAAACATTTCATGATCCCTGGTTCACTTAAATTCAGAATCCAGTTTACCTCTAGCCCATGATAACATGGAGTCAAACTGGGGGTCACCCATTAAAGGGCTGTTGCCCAAACATCCATTCAAAATATCTGAAAGCTTAAGTTTCAACGCTTGATACCCCAAAGGCAAATAAAACCGGCTGCCATCATTTGACCGATCCTTGAGATCTGAAACAGACTTTATTGCCCTTGTCATAGCCCCTTTGACCCGTTCCATCATTACAGATAGACCTTTCTTCGTTTGAAATCCGTATTTCAGCAATAAGATACTTGGGGTCATACTTGGGGTCACCCATTAAAAGGCACCCATTAAAAGGCACCTGTCAAGAGAAAAAGCTATTCCTACCGTAAGAGGAGTATCTTCTTCCCTCTTCCGTCGTCCGTATCGGAGTAGACGAAACAAATCAGTAGAGTCATCCCTATCTCTCTCTTTGCCGTATTTTCTTTTGAGTTTTCAGTGTCCGTCTCGGAACGAGTCGTACCGACTTGACGGCACCAGTCACCCATCAGGCTCTAGATCTGCAGTAAATAGGTCTTGGGGTAGAGTAGAGAGCTGGCGTAGTGGCTAAGGCTCTATCTCCAGCTCCCCCTCGTCAAACCGTACATTCAGTTTTCCCGAGTACGGCTTTCCGATCATCTTCTTCCAGCGGCTTTCGCAG
>Ga0315279_10000761_pt1 | contig 59348 bp, 49 predicted proteins | sample YL17G06_20_MG_FD_203694 | JGI IMG/M metagenome (GOLD analysis project Ga0315279, IMG submission 203694) | Sediment microbial communities from Yellowstone Lake, YNP, Wyoming, USA - YL17G06_20 | ecosystem: Environmental > Aquatic > Freshwater > Lake > Sediment | place: USA: Wyoming | collected...
TGTCTTCCTCTTCTAATGCTTTGAGAAGCAGTATTGATGAGAGTATTCCATCGGGGCAAAGGTGAAATTCTGGATGTATCCAAGCGCCGCATGGCTCTCCTCCAAAAATGGCTTTGTGGGTTTTCACAGCTTCTGAAACATAAATGTCGCCAACCTTTGTCCTGATGACCTTTCCTCCCTCTTTTTCAACCATTTTGTCAAAGCACATTGAGGCTTCGACGTTTGTCACTGCGACTCCGCCGTTTCCTTTCCTTATCACGTAGGCTGCGTACGCGGCAAGGACGCGGTCAAAATCCACGAAGCTGCCCTTTTCGTCGATGAAAGCGACTCTATCGCCATCTCCATCGTAGGCTGCTCCCGCATCAGCACCAAGCTCCCTAACGATTTTGGCTAAGGATCTTAGAGATTCAGAGTTTGGTTCCGAGCTTCTCGCGGGAAAACATCCGTCGGGCTGCGCGTTGATGGCTGTCACCTTGCATCCTAACGTGTTGAAAACTGTTGGGGCAAGATTGTATGTTGCCCCGCATCCAGGATCGAGTATGGTATGCCATTTTTTCTTCAGCATTATGTTTTTCTTTATTATTTCGACATAAAGGCTACTCTTGTCAACATGCTGCTGCTGGCCTATGGTTTGCCAATCAGCGAACGCGAAATCCTGGTTTTCAATCACTTTCTCAATCTTATTCTGGTTTTTCTCGCCATAAGCTAGCCCATTATGGTCGAAGATTTTTATGCCGTTGTACTGAGGCGGATTATGCGAGGCCGTAATCATCATGCCGGCGTTTGCGCGAAGTTCTTTTGTCAGAAACGCTAGAACAGGAGTTGGGACGACGCCAATGCAGAGCGCAGTTGCTCCACCTGCTGAAGAACCCGAAACAAGGGCGTCCTCGAGCATTGAACCTGAAATTCTCGTGTCCCGAGCTATGAGAATTCCTCTTGCTCTCGAAAATCCCGCAACGGCCAAACCTACTTGAGCTGCCAGAATGGGCGTTAGCTCAGCGTTGATCAAGCCACGTGCTCCTGAACTCCCAAACAGTCTCGTCTTCAAATCGAACTTCCCAACTTCAGCTTGTCATCATGGTTAGAATGCTTGATCCGTTTAAATAACTTAACGAAAAAGCCGCACGGGCTAAAGCACGATTCTTATGCAGATCCATACGATGTCGCCAAAGAGCAGGGTTGCTATCAAACCGGCTAGGATGAAAATGAGCATAGGCAGGCCCGGTGTTGCCCAAACTCTGTCCGGGATTGCTCCGCTTCTGACTGCTGCATCAATTCTTTCCACGATTTCTGTTCTGCCTTCGTCCTTGGGCATTATGACAAGCTTTCTCTTCGGCTTGTTTTCCCAGTTTTCCTCTGTATCTTCCATTGGATATACGTGCCATTTTTCCTTCAGTTTCCTGACGGAAACCTTGTAGCCTGTTATCAGGACGAGAATTTTCTTTCCTATTGACTCGTTCTTGTGGTCTCCTTCAAAGAGTTCTTCATGTGTTCTCAATCGCCAAATCAGATTGTAGAAAAGCATTGCGATCGCTGTGAAAGCGGCGAACAAGACTGAGTTGCTGAACACGCTTATCGGAAAGAAATTCTTCGTGATGGGCGAAGTCTCAACCGGGACTAGCATGAACAGCTTTTCAGGGTAGAATGGCATGGCCAGTGCAAGGCACATCAAAGCTTTGGCATCAGCACCCCCGAAGCCTCCAGCATAGAACAGTACTATTGCGAAGGCTGCTGTGAGCCCGAAGCATATGGCGTAAAGAGGCAAGTCTGAAACCCTGTAAAGAAGTAGTTCAGAAAGGGTCAGTGCAAGGGCCAGTGGGGCAAAGAGGACCCAAACCTTGTTGTTGACCTCGCGTGTCTTGTAGTCGCTCCAAGAGGAATAGCATAGAAAGATGAGAGAAACTAGAACACGAATTCCTTCAAGCGATTCTTCTATCATTTCGCTCATCGTTTGTTACTCTTGAAGGCAAAATAAACCTATTGAGGAAATTCAGAAAAGAAGCTAAGGTGCTTGTTCTTGGAATGGAAGTGGTTCGCCTATTTTCGGGACGATTCTGAAATAGTACGTTGTTTGCGATGTCCAATTGTATTCGAATATGATCGTCACCGTTGTTCCACCTTCTTTTGAGACAACTTTCGAAGGTGGGTCATAAGTAACGCTTGTCTGCAACACTAGATTTGTGTTTGACGTACCTACGTATACAGCATCTATTGTCGCGTCTGACACACCACTATTCCTGACGTATACCAGTATCTTTTCAGGAGGACCCGCCTGCCAGTTTACAGCATCTTTTTGCAGGTTGATTCCTGCTTGGTTTGTTGCATTGTTCATAAACATCATTATCCAAGCATATGTGACCGCTATTGCTGCCACTGCGATAACAACTAGCAGAAGTGTGGCAAGTATCGGAGTTATAGCTTTTCGATGATCGTTCATCTGTCTGATCATACAATTAGACCTTCTTCTTGGCATACTCATGAAGATTCCACTTTTTTATTTAAGCCATATGAACTTGAAATTCATGTTCAGGATCAGGCTGGTTTTAGTTTTCTGCAGTTACCGTTAGCACTGGTGGGTGTTCAACTATTTTCCAGAGTCCTGATTTGTCATCTGCGCAGATCGGCGGTGAATTGTCGAATGTGACTATCGCGCAGGTGCGCGCGCCGATGTTGTGTTCGATTTTGCTGTTCGTGGCTTCCAGGGTTCCGTTGATCATTGTTATGCCGTTTCCGGAGCTGGATGCGATGCGGCTGTCTTTAACGATGAGGTTTCCGGCTTCCACGGTAGTGCCGTTTTGCGCGCGCGTGGAGCATCTGGGCCATGTTTAGCGGTCCGCGGGGAAGCTGATCCGAGGGCACGTGTGCGTCGCCCGATGTTCCTCCCTCCTCCCCGGTGCGTGTGTGCCATGAGCCTCCCCTCCGGTCACCTATATGATCCAAATATGATTTGGCATGAAGCGTGCGTGGCCTTCACTGCCCTGTTCGAGAAAGGAGAAGAAAGAAAGCACCTACGTAAGTGGTTATGAGTATTTCAAACAGCTTTCCTTCGCCTTTCCTTGCATACTCGAACAACCTCTGTTTCTTGACGATTACTGTCGCCGTCGGTTTTTCCTTGCGCAATCCATATTTTGAATGCGTAAGATTCATTTGGCGATGTGAATCATAAAGATTTATTAAATAGGAAGATACAATACATAATTCAGGACGGATAAGGAAGACGGAGCGCCCAGAATTGCGAAAGTTGCTCAGGTCGAGACGCGCGATCAGCCCGGTGATCTCGAACCTTATTCTCATAGCCGCGGTCATATCGGTCGGGTTCGTTGTTCTAGGGTGGACGTATTCCAGTTCTAATTCTTATGCTAGTCAATACGGTGGCTCCGTGCTGTCCAACGTCAATCAACTCGAGGAACGTTTGGGTTTTGAATACATTTTCTACAACAGTACAAAAAAATCTCTGTCGGTTTACGTCATAAATTACGGAAATGTAGGGGCTGTCACCATAGCCAAGCTAACAGTCAGCAATTCATCGTGGACTATCAGCAACACCACAGCCATCACGCTCTATTTGCTCAATGGTGCCTCCAGCAGCTCTTTGGGCATCGGTCAAGAAGGGAATTTCACATGGTCTTCGTTTCCATCCTCATCCACCACTCTCCAGGGTGGGAGTTATACGATCAGTTTAGTGACAGGGAGGGGTTCTTCCTTTGCAGATACGTTTGCTACGTGAGATGAGACGCAGTAGGTCAAAAGCTAGATCAAGAGGTTTCTCATCGATAGTTGGAGCGATATTCATGGTGCTCATAATGATGGTTCTAGCTTCCAACTACTTCATTTACACGCTTTCACAGAATACAACCTACAACAACGCTGTCAGTCAGATGAATCAGCTTGACCTAGATCGCAAGTCTGAGAGCACGAATGTTCTGAATACTACCTACAGCGTAAACGCTGACAACGATGTCAATGTTTTTGCTAATGTAACGAACATTGGGTCTTCTTCCATCAGGTTCATAACCGTTTGGATTTACGTGAGTAACAGCACCTGGGCCAACTACAATTTCAGTAGCCTGTCAGGCGCCAACGTTCAAGCTGGTGCCACTTTCCGGCTCAATATCAATCTAGCCGTCTACGGCGTGAGATTGGATTCCGCAGCCAGTTACACCTGTGCTTCATGGCTCATAACGCTCAGAGGAAACACCGTAGCACTTAAGACGACATCACTTGGAAACAATATTATAGTAGCCCAAGTCGCTCAAGGAATAGGCTCAATAGCAATGGATTTCAAGCAGTTTAGCCATTACCACCCGCCAAGCACCAATAATGGAACTAATATAGGAGCGCCTTCATGTAGCTACACCGTTCCAAAATCCACCACTATTTTCCATATCGTGCTAATAAACTATGACACCACTAAAAAAACGCTCTATCTATACAGTTCATCTTATATGTGGGCTCCAACCGCGCATTCCGCTACAGTCAAAAGCGATTCGTGGGATATCATGAACGTAACCAATAACCTGATAATAACCAGCTTTACCTCTCAGGCTCTTCCCTATATGCAACCAGTTGATGTGTATTTTGGCACGAATGCGGCCAGTTGGGTCTCAGGCTCAGTTGCCCCCATGAACATTCTGCTGTTTGGAAAACTAGGAAGCGGCGCCGACGTAAGCGATTACGGGCAAAACATACCCTTCATCGCACTGAGCTTCCAATAGAACTCGCGAAACAGGGTTCGCATGCAGGAGGCAGCTTAAGCACGCTTCTGTCGAGGAATGGCGCTGGACGACAGTTTTAGGTGAGAACCATATCCAACTTAGAAGAGGACACAGGTTCAGCACATTAGTTGCAGTCATGAATTTTAATGTGCGAACTGGAAAAATGCTCCCACTCCTATCGTCGTTCGAGAGAAGTTGGTTTTAAAAATTCGCTCCAGCTGAAGGGTGGGAGGGGGGTCTCGACTTAGTATATATACTATGACTTCAGCGCCGCCTTGAAAGCTGGTGCGAGTTGAATTCCTCCAGTGAGGATTGAACGGGGCTCCTAGCATATATACTAACTTGGAGACCCGAAGTCAACGAATACCCGCTTGTCTTATCTCCTGAAGCTGTGACGGGGAATGGCTTCTGCAAATCCATTCTTCTTCTCAGTCTCGTGAGAGGTTCGTGTTTTCGTTCTTTGAAAGTCGATAGACGATGTAGGCACCAACGACAACGGTTCCCAAAACTGCAGCAAAGAAGGCGCGCGCGCATCATAGTCTATGTTGGATTGAAAAAGCGCTTCATACTTCTCTCGTAGCGTGCGCGAGGGTTAAGCCTCGTGTTGCTAAATTCGTCTGCGGGGTAGTCTGTGTTTTTGGCTTTGTTTAGTCTATGGATGATGATGCACGTTGGAGTAACGGAAGCATCGTCTAAAGGGCACGACTCAAACATATTACAGCCGAAAGAGGGAATTTAGGAACACACATGCGCGCTGCGCTACGAGGGACATCACCACGATGACACTCGCCATTATGATCAGGAAATCGCCGGGCTGAATGCTCTTACTCCTTTTCTCGGCTTTGCCAGCTTAACCCTGCTGTACTGCATCCTCAGTCTCTCACTTTTGGCCTAGGAAGATAGGCACTATTTTAGCGGTCACCACAGAAATTAACACTAGGATTGCCGCGTGCTTGAATCCGGCGGACAAGGACTCCTCGCTTATCTTTCCACCAACAATGCCTATCATGTAACTGTAGAAAATGCATGACGTGGTGAACAGCGATCTCACCATGGTGAAATCTTTAGGAGGTCCCGTCTCGGCGATTCCTAAAGTTCCGGTGGTAAATCCAAGCATCATCACTGTCGTGGCGACAAGCAGAAGAGACGCAAAGTAGGGCATCATGATGTAAGGACGAACTGTCATTTTCTTTTCTTTCTCAACTTCCTGAGTCAGATTGCCGAATCTGGCCAGAGATTCGATCATCGCGATTGTCCCGCCGCCCACGTCTACTGTCTCAACGAGGAGAAACATGATGATCTGCGTCATCCAGCTACGTGTCCTTTTAACGAAATCCATTACCACCTTTTTCAGGGGGAGCCCCCATGAGATTTCCGAGTTTATTTTTCGCAGTTCTTTGCTGAATTCGCCGTATTCACGTTTGGCCAGGCTTTCTATGCATTTTTCAGGAGACAAGCCTGTTTTTCTGACCTCTGTCAGATCTCTCAAGAAGCTGTTTGTCCCTCGTTCAATACTTGCTTTTCTGGTTGCCAGTCTGCCGTGGATCACTGCTGCTGGCGCTGCAGTGATGAAGAGAACTATGCTTACGGCGATTGGCATATCTATGATTGTGTTCATGAGACCTGAAAGGTAAAACAGTAACAGCAATCCGAGTGCGATGACGGTGCACACTCCGAATATCTTGTATGGGCGCATTTCTGTGACGGGCGTTTTCGGCTGCATGCTGTGGGCCAAGTAGACGAAGACTACTGAAAGCAATGGACTGAAGATGAATGTGTACATGAGTATGCCCGAGGTGGATCCGCCGCCTCCGGGTGAGCTGATGTTTTCGACGCTGAACATGATGTAGAAGCAGAGTGACATCATAACGTTTACTATTATGAATGATTCCAACAGCATTCCAAGTCTTTCTGCGGTAGCTTTGACGCGCATCGCTCTCATCGTGAAGATTTCTTCTGCCTTTCTTTCAAGGAAGTGTCCGATGTCCCCTCCAATTATGACCGTAGAGGAATATCCTGACAGAAAATCCTTGAAAATCTCAAGAGGGTTCTTCCTTGCCGCGTTCTGGATAGCTGTTAACGGGTCAAACCCAAAAATCTCAACGTCTTTTACTATTTCTCTTGCCTCATTTCGCATGACAGGCATCAGTTCGACTTCTGCTAATCTTTTGAAACTTGTATAGGGTGCTATTCCCCCTGAAGCCATAACGCTGACGTAAGCTGCTGCAAAGGGAATTTCCCTCTCAAGGTTGCTGGCCCTTTCGCCCGCCCGAGAAATCGGCACTAGCATGAAACCAATCATTACGAATATCGGCAAAGGTATAAGAAAGATAACCGGGAAAATCATCAAGCTGAAACCGTAAAGGTACAGGATTGTTATGGCTACTGCCGGAGCAGGAATCGTCAATGCCGCGACAAAAAACATCAATGAAACATATGCTTCAGGGTATATCTTGATCTTCGCCTTTTCCAAATAGTCCTTGAACTCGACGACATGTCTTAAGAAGGATGGAGCGAATCCTCCGAACAGGCGGAAAGATAAGGCTTCAAACTTATCTAACAGCGGCAACTATCTTTGCCTCCTCTCCGGCGAGAACTTGTTCATAGACCTGTTTTGGCCTTGCGTAATATTCTGCGATTATTGCGGCGACGTCTTTATAGCTCCTGATGTTGCGCTCATTCATCCATTGCAGCATGTTTTTTCTTTTTTCTATTTCTGCGAGGAGTTCCTTTTTGCCTATGCCTGACCTTTCGGAGATTGAAGGCAGCATTACGCTTTTGTCCAGTAGAGGTTGGTATTCATCCTTTATGGGATTCCACTTGAACGTGCATCTGTAATCTTCATAATCTGCAATTTCGTTCACGTTAATAACTCGGCGGTAGGTTTTTCTTTCATTGTTCTTTACTAGGTGAACTCTTCGTATTGAGAGAATCACGTTCATCAAGGGAATGTAGGACGGTGAAATGTCCATCGGTTTCTGCGTTAAGCGTTTTATTGCTGAGTCCAGATTCTCAGCGTGCATCGTGCACATGCCTCCGTGGCCCGTAGCCAGAGCTTGAAACAGCGCGTATGCTTCTTGTCCTCTCACCTCGCCCACGATCAGTATGTCAGGTCGGTGTCTCATGGAAGTCTTGACAAGGTCAAAAAGTGTCACTTCACCTATGTTGCTTCCGCCGAGGCCGTAGCTTTGTCTAGCGATCATGGAAACCCAGTTTTCTTGTGGAAGGTTAAGTTCTGCTGTTTCTTCTATTGTGACCAGTTTGCTGCCAGGCTTGATGAGGCACGCCAAGGCGTTCAGAGCCGTGGTTTTGCCTGCGGCTGTGCCGCCAAGAACCATTATTGAAGCGCTGTTCTCAAGACACACCCAGAAGTAAGCAGCCATCTCTTCTGAAAACGTTCCGATCTTTATCAGATCTATTATTGAGTATGGGTCTTCCCTGAATTTTCTTATGGTGAAAGCCGTGCCGAAAGGTGTGACTTCCCTTCTGAAGCAGACTGCTAGCCTATGTTTACCTGGCAATGAGGCGTCCACTATTGGAAAGGCCGAGCTTACATGCTTTCCTGCCATGTGGACTAGCTTGACGACTATGTTGTCAAGTTCTTCATCATTTTCGAAATGAACGTTCGACTCAATGCTTTCATAGTTTCTGTGCCAAATGTAGACCGGCCTGTTGACTCCGTCACATGAAATATCTTCGATGTTTGGGTCTCTCATGAATGCGTCGATCCGCGAGAAGCCTACGAGGTCTCTTTCAGCATGGTAAAGTATCTTATACCATGAAACGTCCGGTAGCCAGCCTAGACTTATGCGATATTTGTCGATGATCTTCTTGGCCTGCTCTGCGAAGAACCTTCTAGGATCAGCTATTTCCTCTTTCGGTGATTCTATTTCAGCAAGAAGGATTTCCAGTACGCGGTTGTACACGCCTCTTTCTAGGGAGTCAAGCTGAAGCTCATCAAGTACGTACTTGTACTCGCCTGTCTTGGGGCTTTGAGCTATTGCAACATGCGCAAAAGGTTCGTACAGTGGGTATTTTTCCGCGATTTTGAAGCCCTTAGGCAATGGTTTCGGTGGGGCAGATGGTGTGGCGGTCTTTTTTGTTTTCTTGACGTTCAGCTTGACTCGTATCTTCTTCAGCTTGGCGAGTGCGCCCTTGGCATGCAGATTTCTCATCGATTTTCTCCTATGGCTTATTATTGATCTCTGAGGGTCTATTAAATATTACGTCTTGACATACGAGTCATCCCCATTCGTCCCCTTCGTTGCCGAAGGAGACCAAGATCACCTTCATCTTGATCAAGACCACCACTATGACCACTGCAACGATTGGTATCAAGATCGCAAGCAAAGTCATGATGGAAAGTCCGCCTCCGGTCTGTTGAGGACCACTTGGGACAACGTCCAGTCTGAGTTGGCCTTCTGCATTTGCGTAGCCGTCTTTACTCGCTGTCGTCGACATGGTGGCTACTAATGGCTTGGTTGTGTTAGGCGCAGTGTAGACGAATCTGCACATCCCGTTTGAATCAGTCATGCCGTTCTGAACATCAAAGCTACCAGAGTTGGATGACACGGTGATCGAGGTGTTCGCCACCGGATTACCGTTGCACGTGGCGAATGCCGTTATGATGGCTGTTTCCCCAGGCGTGATTGGCTGTATGTTTGTTTCTGTTCGGATGGCAAGGACTCCCTGCTCAACCTTAATCGTTGTTTGATTCTGCTCGCTCACGTATCCTGTTTTCTCTACGAGCGCTGAGATACTAATGTTCATAGGTGCGTTGGTCGGAGGCGCTTTGAAAACGAATACCGCAATGCCATTGTCGTCAGTTTGTGCAGTGGCATTTGAGAAGGTGCCACCGCTATCAGATGTTACGGTGACTATCGCTTCTGACAGGGGACTCATATCATATGAATAGGTCACATGGACACTGACGCTTACATTTGCTTCAGAGACTGTGGCATTAGGTTCGGCGTCCACATCAACGATCAGTGTTTTTGGCAATACAGTCAGCGTCGCTTGCGTTTGACCGTTCACGTAGCCAGCTTTGCTTGCGGTTACGTTGAGGGTAACCGTTAGATACTGAGGCGTTGTCAATTGTGGGGCGGTGTAAATGAATTGAGCTGCACCGTTTTCATCAGTTGTTTGTGTCGCGTTGGAGAATGTTCCTCCTGCGTCTGACGAGATTGTCACGTTTGCTTCCGATATTGGGTTTGAGTTATAAGCCACATTTGCGGTTATGATTGTCGTGTTTTCAGATATGATCAGTTTGGGTTCGACACTGACTTGCAAGTTGAGTTCTTTTGGTTCGATGATTATGGTTGTTTGGCCGTAGCCGTCAGCGTAGTCGGCTTCTTGGGCCCTGAAACTGATCGTAACGGTAAATTGGCCGAGTGCTAACGGAGCGACAAACGTGAAATTCGCGTTGCCTGATTGATCTGTCATAGCTGAGCTGGGCGATATGCTGCCGCCATCTGTCTCCAGCGTTAACTGTGCTTCTGCGACTGGTTGTCCGTAGGCGTCAAGTACGCTCATTGCAAGTGTGGCGTCTTCTTCCGACATTATAGTCTGTGGTTGGGCAACCACCTGAACATTGAGCGGTGGCAACACCTTAACATATTGAAAATCGGATCCATCGGCATAACCATCTTTGCTGGCTCTTGCAAAGATCCTCACGTCGGTTGCGTCAGTGACATTTGGGGCTGTAAACGTTGTTGTGAAATGGCCTGTTGAGTCTGTTGAACCTGACAGTGGATAGAAGCTTTCGCCATTTGTGGTATAGAATTCAACGTTTGCGTTATCCACAGGTCCTAAATCGTTAGAGACGTATGCAGTTGCTGTAACGTTTTCGCCGCGACTTACAGTCGTGTTGCTGAGCGAGAGAGCTACGCTTAGAGCAGCTCGGTTTTCAACATCTATCATCACTTGAGCCGCATTTGAGCTGGTTTCGTTGAAGTCATCCTTCACCACCAGACTTGCGATGCGAGTTCCGATCGAGGAATAGTTATAAAAGAAGATCGTAAGTGTCGTCCATCCGCTGCTTTTTCCGTCTTCGAAGGTGAAGTTGTATTGGTCGATGCTTCCTTCGTCTAGTGAGTTGGTGCCTACAAACGTGACGTTCTGGTTTGGTGCAACTATGAGCCTATCCGCCCACAGGCTTGCATGGGGCAGCTCGTTGACGTGATCTATCGGTGCAGTGAGGAAGAAGATGAAGTTCAAGTCAGGAGGACCGTGTGGATGCGAGCTATTGTCTCCAACAGGATTTCCCTTTCCTCTGGGATTCAGCATTTTGTGGTTGGGTCCGCTTCTGTCGCCCCAATAGTTGTAATCAGCTTTGACAGACGCGTTGTTGGAGACGTCCATGCCTATTCCGTTGCCGATGATGTCGTTGAAATGGGCTTCATGAGCTTTTCCAGCTTCGTAGAATATCCCGACTGAGTTGTTCAAAATGTAGTTGTGGGCTATGCGTGTGCTCGCGTTGATTGACACGTAGAGTCCATATAATCTGTTGGCGGAGAGGATGTTGTTGATGATTGAAGTATCGTCGTCGACTGGAGCTCCAAGAGATATGCCGCTGTGCGTGTTGTTGGAGAAGTAGTTTCGCTGAATTAGGTTTTGTGAAGTGAGGTTTCCAGTCAGTTTGATCCCGTCATAGTTTGAAGTCAAATTGTTATCATAGGCGGAAACTCCGATGGGTTCTTCGATATCGATACCGCTTGCAGTGTTATTTTCAATGCTGTTGTTATCGATTTCAGCATTTCCGCTTATCGTTGTGATTCCGTTTTCAGAATTGAATCGAACCCTGCTGTCTTTCAAGATCAGATTCCCATTTTCCAACAGGATCCCGTTTGTCCCGTACTCGGTTACACAGTTGCTTAGCACTGCAGATGCTTCAGGACTGCGTAGCCATATGGTTCCCCAGTCTCCAGGCTCGGGGTTAAGGCTATTTGAAGTGAATTTGATGTTTTTGGGTTCAGTTCCTTCTGCAACGAGAGTACCATTTATGATTAATGAGAAGTTGCCCCCAAATCTTACCTCAACTGCAGGCTCTATCGTCAAAGCTACGCCGGAATAGACTGTGATGTCGTTGGAGACGACGAATGGGCTGTCAACGAGAGTCCAAACTGTATTTTTGTCGATCGGGCCTTCTACGTATGTTGCCCTTGCTTCTCGGATTGGAACCCTAAGAGGGAAAAAGGAACACATTATGACTAGGCCTAGCATGATGGCTAGTAGCTTGAATGGTTTGCTCATGGCCATGCGACCTTGCTGCGTGTTATCGTGCATAAACCTCTGCCTTGTTTCAGCTTAAGCATTATGAATTCTGAATAAGACTTCATTATTCATAGGGGCAACAGGTTTTCTGGCAGTTCAGCAGGTAAGGGATTTAACGGAGCAGGAATACTATGCTCAGCTTGACGTTTGCGGAGGAAGAATGGTTGAAGAGCTTTGCGGCTTTGGCTTTGGAAGATTTTCCGTTGATAAAAGCAGGCGACGACATAGCGAAGATGATTGTGGGTGTTGCCTCGAAGAATGGTCTGGAACTTGAGGATGGAGATGTAATGGCTGTTGCCCAGAAGATATTTTCTAAGGCCGAAGGACGGGTAGTGAAACTCGGAGAAGTCGTTCCTTCAGGAAGAGCTGAGAAGCTTGCAGAAGTCGTCGGCAAGAGCGCTAAGCTGATCGAGCTGGTTCTGAGAGAAACAAAAACGGTAGTAAAAGCTTCTCGTGAAACGTTGCTGGTTGAGGACAAACACGGTTTGATTTGCATTAATGCTGGAATAGACAAGTCAAACGTTCAAGGAAGGAATAATCTTGCACTTCTCCCCGAAGACCCGGATAGATCAGCTGAGAAATGCCGTTTAGAGATCAGGGAACTGACAGGCAAGAACGTCGCAGTGATCATTTGCGACACTTACAGCCGGCCTTTCAGGCGGGCTCAGGTGAACTTTGCCATCGGCTTCGCTGGACTTAGACCATTTCGAGACTACAGAGGGAAAAAAGACTTGTTTGGGCAAATTCTCAAGGTGAAGAACATAGCAGTTGTCGATGAAATAGCAGCGTCAGCAGAGCTGCTGATGGGGCAGGGGAACGAGGCGAGGCCCGTGGTTATTTTCAGGGGCTTAGGTGACGTTGTGGCCGGGTGTGAAAAGCATGGGGTTGAAGACCTTTACATGCCAAGGGAGGAAGATCTTTTCAAGGGCACGTTATGATCAGAAGGACTGGAGAAGATGGCCGCATCTTTTTGTTCAACTCCAGCGCGAGCCGTGGGTTTTTGTTTCGCTTAGCAAAGCTTTTCGTTCGTTGCGCCTTCTTTTTCCAGAGAAGGTTGGTGACTAGGTTTTGATGCAAGCGGTGGTTTGTTGGTGAAGCAATTTGACTTTTGGGGCGGCTGCAAGGTGAAAACGGTTTCATCTTGGTAGAGTCAGTTATGGGGGTGCCTCGTGTACCAGGGGGTATTTCTACTTCTTTTCCAACCATTTAGCAATGTATTTTGTGAAGTTTTCAAAATCGGGAAGTTTTGTTTGTAGAAATTCGTAGACCAGGTTTAGGTTTATAGATGCGTAGTCGTGAACTAGAAGGTTTCTGAAGCCTATCATTGAAGCGATTATTTCCGCAAAGTTTTTGGGAATGATTTTTGATTCGGCTAGGATGTACGGGATGTCCCTGTAGCGCTCTGGTCTTTTGAGTTGGAGTGAAGAGATTATTTCGTTGCCTATGTCTACGATGCATTCGATAGCGACTTGAAGGTATCTTTCAGCGGCTCCGTTTATCTTGAAGTCGCTGGTAAAATCTTCGATGGTGCTTGCCTGTAGTTCTTTCAGAAATCTTTCGTACTGCCCCAGTTTGCTTAGTTTGGTTGTGATTAAGGTTTTTTCTACGCTAGGGTCTGTCTCATGAAACATTCGTTATACCTCGCTATGGCTCTGCTGAAATCTAGATATTCGCTTTGGGCTCTTGCCTCAAATGTTATTCTTGCCTCTTCGTCCCTGAGATAAAGAATCCTGCCATATTTTATCACTTGATGTTTGAGTAATGGTGGAGAATCGTTGAGGATTACCAAATCCACTTCGTTTCCGATTATCCTAGATAGTTCACTCGTTAGGTGCAAGTAATATTGAAGCATTTTCTTGGGAGGTTCAGAAAGCAGAACGGCTATGTCAATGTCGCTCTCAGGCGTCTGGATCTTTCTTGCGCGTGAACCGAACAGATAGGCTACAGTAACTCTTTTTTCGCTCCTGAAGAAGGTTATCAAATCTTCTGGGATTCCTTTTCGCACCTTCTTCACCTCATACGATTAAGTTTGCCAGGCTTACTTATATCTGTGTGGAGCTTGTTCCTGGGTTAGGGCACTCAGCCGATGCAGTGCAGGAGTTTCTCAAAAAGCGCAAACGGAAAAAGAAAGATGGAAAACCTGGTATTCCTGTGGCAATAAAGCGTTTTCGACACTGGCCTTCTCCTGACAATTATGTCGGTTGACTGCAAATTTGCTATTAGATGAGTCGATTGGAATCTTGGACAGCATGAATGTTCCCGATTACGTCTCAGGCACGCGTTTGTGGTTGGATCACATGGAAACGCGTTCTAGTATATCAAATCATGAAGCTTTATATTAATCTGGTTAGAGAAACTGTCGCCGAGGGTTAGGAGATGAATAGAAAATACAAAGTTGACAGCATAAATGCTATCATACTTGCAATTGTGTGCATGCTACTCTTAGCCAGCATCGTAGGAACACTTGCAAATCAGACAACGATGTTTACCACTAAAAGAGACAGTGTGCCCGTGAAGCCGCTAGATCTGGGAACAAGCAGTGGTTCTCTCGCAACTGCAGATGACAAGCGTGAAGTTGGAAAGGCCGAATTCAAGCCAGACGAGTTGCTCGTCAAATTTAAAACCGTGAGCGCAAGCAGTGTCAACAGCGTAGTCGGAGGGCTTAACGCGATGATTCTGCATCATTTCCCAATGACAGACATATATCACATTCGCCTTCTTGGGGACCTGACAGTGAAAGCAGCTTTGGATATTCTTAGGAATAATGCTCAAGTCGAATATGCGGAGCCAAACTATATCCGCAACGTTAGCTCAACGTTCCCAAATGATCCCTACTTTAGCAACCAGTGGGCTCTCTACAACACTGGTCAAGGGGGCGGTACCCCTGGTGCCGACATAAATGCTACCGGAGCATGGGGCGCGGCGACTGGCAGTAACGCGACTGTAGTTGCTGTGATTGACACGGGTATAGACTATACCCATCCGGACTTAGCGGGCAACATGTGGAGAAACCCGGGTGAAATACCTGGAAACGGATTAGATGATGATGGCAACGGATATGTAGACGATGTCTATGGGATAGATGCCTATAACCATGGCAGCAACCCGTTAGACGATTTTGGCCATGGAACGCATTGTGCGGGAATCGTAGGAGCTCGTGGGAACAACAGCATCGGTGTTGCGGGTGTCAACTGGAACGTGAGCATCATGGCGTTAAAGTTCCTTAATGCGCTAGGTTATGGCTACGATTCAGGCGCCATCGAGTGCATAGACTATGCCATCATGATGAAGACGCTACATGGCATAAACGTAAGAGTCTTGAGCAACAGTTGGGGAGGCGCAGGCTATGATCAAGCATTGTACGATGCGATAGAGGCTGCGGGGGCAAACAACATACTTTTCGTCGCTGCAGCTGGCAACCAATACGGCAACAACAACGACCTGCTGCCGTTTTATCCTGCTAGCTACGACCTGAACAACATAATTGCCGTAGCAGCTACAGACCGCTATGACGATTTGGCGTATTTCTCAAATGTGGGACCAACAAGCGTTGATGTAGGAGCCCCTGGGGATTACATACTCTCAACGATGCCAACGTATCATGTTACATTGAACGATTTGGGCTACAGTATGAACTACGATTACCTGAGCGGCACCTCGATGGCTTGCCCCTGCACAGCCGGGCTTGCGGCGTTGATTCTGGCTTTGCATCCAAGCTACTCTTACGCTCAGTTGAAAACCCGGATCCTGTCCACAGTCGACACTCTGCCAAGCCTAACAGGCAAGGTTCTTACCGGCGGAAGAATAAATGCTTGGCGCGCCATGACGACAACCGACGTATCAATGTACGTTAACATAATTGAGCCGACTACGGACTTCACATTCATCAAAGGCGTTCAATACAACATTAGTGCATGGGTGCACACGGTAACCGATCCTGTCTTGGGCGCAAACGTTCAAGCGAATTTCTCAACTGGTGAGCCGAATATGACGCTTAAGGATGACGGGGTTGCACCTGACGAGTTCGCCAATGACGGAATCTACACTGCCTTTTGGGCTCCAAACATCGCCGGAAGCCTTACGATCGGAGTTACCGCGTCAGCACCAAGTTTTACCCCAGCTTCTGCATCAGTTTCAGGAAACGTCAAGACTGTGCCAACCTACGTTTTCTACGAGACGTCTTACCAATGGGTAGAACTAAGTGAACAAAATATTGGGCTATGCCTAGGTGATGACGGAATGCTGACGATAACGTCACCATTTCCGATCGATTTCTACGGTGACCTCTACTCAAACTTGACGATCGGCTCGAATGGAAACACAAACTTTGAGGACAAGTTCCTTGGGTACACAAATACCCCAATCCCCTCTGGGAATTACTACGATGTCGATGGAATTATCGCCGTTTTCTGGGACGACCTGAACATGAGAACCTCTATTGATCACGGAGCAGTCTTTTGCAGCGTGGTCGGCACTTCGCCAAACCGAACGCTTGTCATAGAATGGAAGGATGTGGCCCACTTTTTCAGCACGGGCAGCGTCACGTTCGAGATCCTGTTCTACGAAAACAGCAGTGACATAATCCTTCAGTATCAGGATGTTTCTTTCGAAGATCCATATTATGATCATGGTGTAAGCGCTACCGTGGGAATTCAGTACAACCCAGAGTGGGGCACGCAATACAGCTATTATACTCCTTCGTTGCACGATAACCTTGCGCTGAGGCTTTCCAGCATCCAACCATCATCATTGCAGTTCCTAGCATCAGAGATAATGCAGGATCCAGCACAAACAGTCTATTACGTTAGGACAGGCAACATCTACGATGACTCTGCCTTGGGCTTTGTTTATAGCAAGTCAGCCCAGGCTCAAATCATCATCCCACAGTGGAATTCAACGTGCCTTAACCAGACTACGGGTAGACCGCTGTTCTCCGGAGACATAGTTGCATTCGGCGGGAAGTACGCAGACATAGTCACGAAGTATTATGAAAACCAAAGCATTGCTAGGGTGTGGTGCGACCAGAATTCGACGCACTATTTGGTCAAGCGCGTTGACAACGGCCAGATCGTCTACACAGTAGCGACATCCACGTACAACCCAAGTGTCAAGGACTACTTTGTGATTCAGGCGTTCAAAGATGGCAGTAGAACGGTGCTTACCCAGTGGGGAATCAGCGCGCAGGGAACGTACGCCAGCGGGCTGTGCTTCGCAGACTTGGTATGGCCGCACATCGCTGATTTCGGGGACTCGTACTACATTTACTGTTGGGAAGACTTGAACGGCGACGGGATACAGACGACGAACGAGATGTCGCTGAAAGCCTCGGGAAGCTAGCATCTCACGAAAAGCCACAACCCTTTTCCCCTATCTTTCTTTCTGCGGTGGTTTCGAGTTTACGTGTGCCGCATGGTGCAGGCGGCTTTGGTTTTGGGGCCTGTTCAACCGGCGTGTTAAACGCTGTATGTTTGCCGCGTGATTTTTCTATGTTCTGACGGGTCGCAGTATAGTCCAAAGACACTTCTTCTGCAGTAGTTGCAACTATCGGATAACGATCAACGCAAGCGTGCTTGGGACATGTATGAACCTCGGGCAAGCACTGACATCGCTGGAAGACCTCATTTTTCTGTTTCTCTTCGGAGTAGAGTTTGCTTACATTGTTCGGTTCCGCAAGAATGAAATAGGGCGCGCTGGACGCTTATTAGCAGGTGACACCAACTCTTTTGGCAATGCGCGCGGTTTTGTGATTTCACATGTACGTTGAAGAGTTGAGAAACGAGGAGGAATGGCAAGATTTCGTGCAGACCATTCCTACGGCCACGTTTTATCATACTCTGGAATGGAAGAGAGTCATTCAGAGAACCTTTGGCTTTGTTCCTGCTTATCTCACCGTTAGAGATCAAGGAAGGATCGTTGGTGTTTGTCCGGGCTTCATTACGGCCGTTGGGAGGCTTAGAATATATGCCTCTTTGCCAAATTCGGACTACGGTGGTCCCATTTTCAACAGCGACTATCTGATGGAGGGAATTAGGCCTCTGCGCGATTTCTTGAGGGGATACTGTGTTGACAAAGAGATTTCTTACGTGAAGATCTGTTTTCAGGGCAATGTGCCTGGACCATTTTTGGAAATGCCCTTCACCTTCATAGATCGGGGCAAGGGAATAGCTGAAACAGACTTGAAGGCTACTCCGTCTGAGGTCGTGTGGCAAGAAATGAAAGGCGGGGCTCGCCAAAAGATCAGGCGATTCGAGAGAGAGGGGTTCAAAGTTGAGGAAGTAAGCTCGAGTTCGGGCTTGAAAGAGTTCTATTCCTTGTATCATGACAACATGATGCACGTTCGGGCTCCTGCATACCCCTACCGGTTTTTCCAGAATATGTGGAACGTGATTCCTTCAGATGAGTTTCATGTTTGGCTCGTCGATGGCAAAAGCGTTCTGGGTGGAGCTGCTTGTTTTGTCTTTGGGAAGACAGTCTATCTAGTCTATATTGGGATTAATCGGGAGCTCAGCTTAACAAGACATCCTGTCATGCCCTATTTATGTTGGAATTTCATTAAATGGGCTGAAGAACGTGGGTTCAGATATGTTTCTATGGGGTCAACGCCTTCTGACCCAACGCACTTCTACTATGATCAGAAATCGCAGTTCGGAGCCAAGTTCCTGCGTCAAGAGACTGCCTCTGTCCCGTTTAGCTGCGATGCTAGGGCTCTCATGTTGATGAGGGGGAAGGCGGTTTCAGCTTGGAGGATCGTTAGAGGGTTCCTGCCGACAAACGTCAAAACCTCGTTGGAACGCAGGTTGTTTCTCTTGTAGCAGGTTCCGCATGTTTAGGCGGCAGTAGTGGGCTGGTTGGAATCGCGCTCGCTGCGAAGTCAACAGTGCAGTCTTCTGCCGCTGGAAAGCCACAACAGAATACTGCGAGACAAAGGATATGCTTCACGTAGTGCGCCTCTCATGCGTGGCGGAGAATGCGGGTGACTTTTTTTGGGCCTGTTCAACCGGCGTGTCAAACCTTGTATGTTTGCCGCGTGATTTTTCTATGTTGTGACGGGTCGTAGTATAGTTCACCGCACTTTTTCCGCAATAGTTCAGCTATCCAGATAAGGTCCATCTTGAAGGTCTTGTGAGTACCTTTCGCAATGTGCGACCATGTTGGCCGTTAAGTGACTTTCGTATGGAACGTGGCGATCACCAGGGGGAAGGTTGAGTCGCGTGTGAAGCCAAGCGTCAACGTTTTATTGGGGAAATGCTCCTCGCGCGTGGTACGTTTGAAGCGCGCTGGGCTCTTTGTTTGAGTAGGCTGTAGTATGGGTGCACCTTCTTCCTGCAGCAATGGGTGCACCTTCCATGTACACTTCATCATGAGGAATGTCCTGCTATTACCTCTCGCAATGGGCGGCTATGCTGACCGTCCCACTACTAGATATGGCCGAAAGACTCACACTCACTTTCTTCCATTAGGGTCCCTGAGAATATCGTGCGTGAAGGGGTAAGATTTAAGTAATACCATTGGGTCTTGTATTACTTCTGTGGATGTAATGGCTAGGGTTGTCAGTGTTACTAGGAAAGGGCAGGCGACCATCCCAAAAGATTTGAGGGAGAAGTTTGGGGTAGAGAATAGGGTCCTTGTCGTTGAAACAGATGAGGGCATCCTTTTCAAGCCTCTACCCAGACCCGAAGACGACTTCGGCTCTCTGAAGGAACTCTTCAATGGAAAGACGGCCAGGGAGATATTGGAAGAAGCTAGGACGCAGGATAGGATGAGAGAGAAGAAGATGCTAGAGGGAGCCAAGAGGTGAGCGTCGTCTTCGACACCGAGGCCCTCCTAACCTTCTACCTCGGAGAAGCCGGCGGAAAAAATGTTGAGAGGTGCCTAACAAAGATAATGAAGGGAGAAATAAAGGGTTACCTAAGCATTATCAACCTCACGGAGCTTTATTATATTCTGTACCGCAGGAACCCTGACCTTGCCGAGGAGAAGGAACAGAACCTCAGGGACTACGGGTTGAAAATAGTTCCCGTTGACGACAACGAACTCTGGAAAGAGGCAGCAAAGACTAAGGGAACACACGCTCTCTCCTTAGCTGACGCATTCGCGGTGGCAACCGCAAAGGTGAAGAAGGCGAATCTGCTGGTAAGTCGAGATGCGGAATTTCACAACATGGGCGTCTCAATCGAGCGAATAAGCTAGAACATCACGCATGCTCGACAGAACAAAAATACTATCCTCTGCAAGAAACGCCAAAAACTCGGTAAAAAACACCTATCATCCTTCTGCGCCTAAACGCCCACAATATATGGACCAATCCTCCTAACTGAACGGGGAGTTTCGCCAAAACCCAAATTCAAAGCCACAGGACTCGGACAGCAAACAATAAAGAACGAACCTAAGAGAACAAGGAAAAAACGCCGTGACTCGTGAAGCCAGCTTCAGCCCGCGTGCCTATTTGGATCATATCTGGATCATATAGAAGACCCTGAGGAGAGGCTGTGAACGCACAAGCAAAGAAAAACGCGCGCTTTACGTGCGGTTGGAACAGGTTTTTTTGGTCGTTGGACGTTTAACAAATCTTATAAGTCTCATGCTTCTGATACGTCTTTCACGCGAAGGAAACCCCTATGGTTGTTTTTGATGTATCACGCATGGATTTGATCAATGCGAAGAGGATGGCTCTTCGACGCAGAGTCTGGTTCAGATGGCTTTCGAGGATTGAGCGTGCGCAGGTTGACCTGACGATAAGGATAGTTGAAACAGTGCGAAGTCCGCTGTTGAAGAACGTGTTGAGTTCAATTTTGAAGAAGCTTTCCGTGGTTGCAGAGAGCCAGATCTCATGTTTGAAGGACCGTATTGGGGTGCCCCTTGCCCTGAAGCTAAGCTTGGTTGCCACGTCTTGGGGCTACGAGTCTGCTGAGAACTGGCCTCGGGACGACGGCTTCATCCAGTTCTTAACGATAAGCTGCATGCATACGCCGGAAATGTTCAGGACATGAAGGGGCCTGAAACATCAACTCGCAGAGTCTCAGTTGGTGTTGAAGATAAGCCGTTCATAGTTGCTTGTATTCCAGCTTACAATGAGGAGAAAACCATAGCAAAGGTGATTTTGCAGGCCAGCCGATATGTTGATGAGGTTGTTGTTTGTGATGATGGCTCGACGGACATGACGGCGGACATAGCTGAGCGCGTGGGCGCAACTGTGGTCAAGCATGCGAAGAACTTGGGCTACGGCGCGGCGATCCAATCATTGTTCAGGCGTGCTAAGGAGCTAGATGCTGATGTCCTCGTCACGTTGGACGGTGATGGCCAGCATGATCCTGCTGAGATTTCGAACGTTGTGAAGCCTGTTGTTGACGGCGTTGCTGACATTGCCATCGGCTCGAGGTTTGCAGACAGGCGCCTCGCGTATGCCATTCCGTGGTACCGCAGGGCTGGCATAAAGCTGATTACAAAACTTGTGAACAATGGGTCGAATCGTGGTATCCTGGATGCACAAAGCGGATTCAGAGCCTACAATCGAAAATCCTTGGAAAAGCTGGCCATGTTTGAAAATGGGATGGGGGTCAGCGTTGAGGTTTTGATGGACGCTACAAAGCGGGGGCTCAAGATCTGTGAGGTTCCATGTTCCTGCAGGTACCAAACGGAAGTGGAGACGTCTACGCATAACCCGATGAGGCACGGGTTGGACGTTGTAGCGTCTATTCTTAAACTCGTGATTGAAGATAAGCCCCTCGCAATGCTGGGGATACCTGGCATGCTATGCCTCATCGCCGGAGCCGCTTTTGGAGTTTGGATGCTGCAGATCTACTCCGTAGAACATCAAATAACGACGAACATCGCTTTGGCTTCAATAGGGTTTCTGATGATAGGCTTCTTCTGCCTATCAACAGCAATAACATTATACGCGATTTCAAGACTTGCAAGAAAGACAAACAGCAAATGATGCGCGCTCGCTTTCATTGTGATCGTGCCTGACCATGCAGATAGTAGTAGCAAGCTTGAATATGCAGTTCAAAGAAGGAAGAGGTCGGGAGGATGGATTTGATCATCAAACAGGATCTTGAAGCTGACGTTCTGGTGCTTAAGGTTAAAGAAGGCGCTTTGGTCAACGAGGAGTTTCTTGGTAACGATGTCAGTTTAGGATACGACTGCAAGGGGAAAATAGCGCGCGCGAAAGACTATACTAAATGATGCGAGGGTTTTAAATAGAGCTCATTTTGAGTATATGGCTTACATCGTTTATTGGTGAGAGCTAGTTGGCTCACGAAAGGATTTTGGTTGCTGGCGGTGGCGGTTTCATAGGCAGCCACGTTGCTCGATACCTTCATTCCAAAGGGAGCTTTGTTAGGGTTGTCGACGTGAAGTTCGATGACTACGTCAGGGAAGGATGCAGCGATGAAAGGCTTCAGTTGGATCTGAGGATTTTGGAGAATTGCATTGCTGCAACCAAGGGAATTGACAAGGTATACAATTTCGCTGCAAACATGGGTGGGATAGGTTTCATAACGGCTGTCGGAGCTGAGGTGATGCGTGATAACGTTTTGATCAATATTCGCATGCTTGAGGCTGCTAGGCAGAACAACGTGAATAGGTTTCTGTTCAGTTCCTCAGCCTGCGTATACCCAACGTACAGGCAAACGAGTCCTGACGTGAAGGGCTTGAGGGAAGAGGACGCTTATCCCGCTGACCCGGACAATTTCTATGGGTGGGAAAAGCTGTTTACTGAAAAGACTTGTGAGGCTTACGAGAAAGATTATGGAATGGACATCAGAATTGTTCGGTATCATAACATCTACGGCCCTGAAGGCACGTATAAGGGAGGTAGAGAAAAGTCTCCCGCGGCGTTGTGCAGGAAGGTTGCACAGGCATCCAATCCAGGGACCATAGCAATCTGGGGTGATGGGAAGCAAACACGATCGTACTGCTATATTGATGATTGTGTTAAAGGGACTGTCTTACTCATGGAGTCTGACTATGATAAGCCCTTGAATATCGGTTCAGAAAGACTTGTGACAATTGATGAGTTGGCCGATATCATAATCAGTATCTCCGGGAAGAAGTTGACCAAGATTTATGACCTTTCTGCGCCTCAAGGAGTTCGCGGCAGAAATGCGGACATAACTTTGGCTAGGAAGGTTCTTGGTTGGGAGCCGGGAGTTAGTTTAGAGGAAGGATTAGCTAGAACTTACAAGTGGATAGAACAGATGGAAAAAAGTGATAACGCGCGCTAGATTAGGGTTAAGCTCAGGAAAGAGATAAACCGGACGGTTTCTGAAGCCTGCAGATTCTCATTCTAGTTGTACGTGCTAGGTCTGGCTTTGTATGCAAGTTCTTGTCTTAGCTCAGTATTTTCCTCCTGACATAGGTGGGGCTAGCACTAGAGTTTCTAATGTTGTTAAGGGGTTGCTTAGCAGAGGCTGTAAGGTTACGGTCGTTGCCGCTTTTCCGCATTATCCGCTTGGAATAGTGCCAATGAAGTATAGAGGTAAACCCATAGTTTCTGAACAAGCTGGCAGTGCAAAGGTTTTACGTGTTTGGGTTCCTTCTCTACCGCATAACAGCATACTTAACAGAATTGTCTTGCATTTGTGCTTCATTGCTTCTTCTTTGTTTGCTTTACCCTTTGTGGGCAGAACTGATGTGATTTGGGCTGCTAATCCTAATCTGTTCTGTTTCTTTTCAGCCCTAGTGTACGGATTTGCCTATAGAAAACCTATTGTTCGGAATGTGGATGATTTGTGGCCTGAGGTTTTCTATGAACTAGGCCTTGTGCGTCCGGCATGGATGCAGAAGTTACTGAATTCCTTGGCTTGGTTCTCTTACGCTGTTCCGGCAGCTATCACGCCTATTAGCATGGGGTATAAGAGTAGAATAGTCAAGGGATACGGGATTCCTTCAGAGAAGATTCATGTTGTTGAAGTTGGCGTCGATAAGGCTATCCTTCCAAGAATTGATCAACACAAAAAGGATCAGTTTGTTTTTATGTATTCTGGAGTGCTGGGTTTGGGCTATGACTTTGATGTTGTTTTGCGGGCTGCCGAGATACTGAATGAAAGCAAGAACGTCATTTTTGTAATTAGAGGCGTTGGAGAACTCGCTTCAAAATTGCGGAGACGAATACGTGAACTCAATCTCACGAATGTCATCTTGGATGCAAGTTTTCTATCCACAGACAAACTGTCACAGCTATTGGCCTCTGCTGATGTCTTTGTGCTCCCGATGACTTCGGCAAGCATAGTGAACGACGGGCTCCCAGCCAAGGTTTTTGAATATCAGTCTTATGGGAAACCGATTATTTGCGTGTCTAGTGGTGAACCTGCTAGATATGTTGAAACAACCAAATCTGGCCTCGTGGTGAAACCTAGGGATGCCACTGGTTTGTCAAAAGCTGTTCTTACACTTTGCAGGGATAGAAGGCTTGCTGCTGAGCTTGGACACAACGGTTGGCAGCACGTTTCAGAGAACATGACTTCAGAAAAGACCGGTGAACGAATGTGGAAAGTCCTCACACACATAGGAAAGTAATCGACATTCTTTGGAGTGTGCGTGTTCAAAGGAAGTATGCTGATATCTCTACCAGAAGGGGCGGACCATCAAAGCGTTTTGCATAGCTTGGATTGAAAAGGGAAGGTTAGATTGAAGTCGCCTTTTGATTTCAATCGTAAACAAGTTTGGATCGTTAGTTGGTACGATTTTCCATTCTATGAAGGAACAACTGCGCGGATCAAGGGATTGGCTTCAACTTTAGGTGAAAACGGCATTCAAGCTACGGTGCTTTCTCCATTGTTTCACAGAAGGCGTCCTCCAAAGAGTGGTGAAGTTCCATGCAACGTGCAGTATGTGGATCTGAGGTTGCTTGGACGTTTTGCAGTTTTCTCACATAATAGAACGGGTAAGTTTTTGAGTACAGCGATTTTCTGGCTTGCAGCTTTCCTATGGCTGCTTGCGATTTCAAGGGTAAGACCGATTCTGGTCCAATTTGAACATACGTTTTCTGCGCCTCCGGCTGTACTGCTGAAACCATTTGGCGTGAAAATAGTCGCAGATGATATACACTTGAGTCACAGAAGGATGAAATCATGGATGTTTTCTTTTGTTCGTATTTTCGAATTATGGGCGTGCAAGCAATCAGATGCGATAGTCACCTCGTTCAGAGGGGACTATTCCCATCTCAAAAGCCTGTTTGCCGACAAGGCTTATTTTGTATCGAATGGAATAAACATTCCTTGCCCAGTTGAACGTAGTGCAGAACGCAAGTCGACCTTGCTCTTTGTTGGTTCCATGACTGTGACAGAAAACCAAAGAGCAGTTGAAGACCTGTTAGACATAGCCCAACAGCTTTACGAAAGAAGACGCGACTTTGAAGTGTATATAGTTGGGGGACCACTGAGTGTTATCGATCAGCTCACGAAACATGACACGGTGTCAAAGGGTATAGTGAAGTTTCTAGGCTTCGTATCTGACTTCACGCTGAAAGACATGTTCCGGAAAAGCCAATTGGGGCTTCTGCCCTATTTTGGTGAAACTACACACACAAGCCAAAGAATAAAAGCCCTTGAGTATTTCGCATATGGTCTGACTGTCATAAGTTCTCCACAAGGCGTTGGCGGAATCGTAGAGATAAAAGACGGAGTCCACGTACTTCTGGCATCCTCCAAAGCCGAAATGGTGAGAATATTGGACAGATGCCTGTCCCAAAAAAGGTGGGCTGATCAGATTGCAATGGCGGGAAGGGAGCTTATTGCCAATAGGTATTCTTGGAGCACTATCTCCAAAGGCTATATACAACTCTTACTTCGACTGACCAACGGATCTAGTGACAACATACGGGCAGGGTAACCCAGAGCTCGCGCTATTATCTATGACGCATTCAAAAGAAACTAGGGGTATAAGCCTGCGTGAGATCTAGCACGCTTTCTTCGTCGAATCAGCTCGCGCGAAAGAACATAAGAAATCCAATTGCGGCTCTTAGACTTGTTTTCTCAACTAGTCGCGGCAAAATCCTTCTCGGTTACATAGGTTTGGTATTTTCCTCTTGCATCATAGTTGCGGCACCTTTTTCTATGGAAATAAGCAGCATACTAATCATAGTGCCTTGTTCGTTGTCGATGTTAATCCTTCCAGGCTATGAGCTGCTTCATCTTATTTGTCGAGAGGGCAAAGGCCTCACAACAGTTGAAAGACTCCTTCTAAGCGTCATCTTGAGCATTCTTACAGCCGCTTCAGGCTATCTATTGCTGACGGCTTTTCACATCCTTGCAAGAACCAGCTTTGCCCTGTTCTCAGCAGTTTCATCTACACTGTTTTATCTTGGGGCTCGCAGAAGATGCAGAGATTGTGAGGAAGAAAATCAGAGAAGACCAAACAGACATGTATTAAGCATTCTTCTCGTTATCTTTCTCCTATCTTTATCATGGAGACTTTTCTATGTAGTTAAAGCCTATCCCTTATTCCTTGGATGGGACACGCCGAGGTATGTCGCAGAGTCCAAGTGGTTTGTGGAAGGAGTGCCAATAAGGTACTCTAATGGGGTACCCTTTGGACAGTACCCGCTTGTCTATATGATGGGCGCTATCTTCTATTCATTGTTTGGGATTCCTCACATTGTTCCTATTCTTGCCAGCATCATAGATAGCTTGTCGATTTTCAGTCTATACGTATTATTCAAGAAGATAATTGATGACGACAGGGCTGTTCTTGCTGCGGTCTTACTTTGTAATCTTTCCTTCTTTTCCGTCAGATTCTACTCAGATCTATACGCCGACCTCTTTGTCAATTTCCTCCTGCCTCTCGGGATTTATTTCTTGATAGATGGACATGAGAAGAAAGACCTACATAGAATCATGTTGGCAGGCATTATTTTCGGACTCGCTGTCAACACGCATTCCCAAGCACCTTATCGGATTGTTTTCTACGTCTTCTTCTACTTCGTGGCCGCTCTTATTCTTCGATCGGAGCGCAGGATGCTTCTCAAGAGCACATTGATCATTGCGGCGATACTCGTTGCCTCGTTCATACCGTACCAGACGTACTTAACAGTGATGGGAAGTGAACTTTCAGTAATCAAGAATCTATCATTGGGCGCGAGTTCATATTTGACGCCTGCCTCCACTCAGAAGACGGATCTACTATGGACAATACCTTCGCCCACCAGACTTTTAGTCAACGAGGGTGTGGGTTTATCGTTAGGTTCGGCCTTGTTGCTGATCAGAGGGAAAAGAAAGAGCGCGCTTTGGTTTCTTCTGTGCACATCTGCGCTTATCTTCATATTCGAGCTGCCTTATCTCGGATACTTTTACCCATTGTCAGAAAGAGTGTTCGATTACTATGGAGCTTTCTCATTCTTGCTGAAGAGTGTAGCAGTGTTCTTTATTGTCGATTTGCTGATTTGGTGTATCAGGGCTGGAAAACTCCGTATACATTGGAAAGGCCTCTTCGTCATTAGAGTTACAAAGATTAAACTGCACTCCACAAGGCTCTCAATAGCAATCGTAACATGTTTGCTATTAATCAGTGCGTTGTTACTTCCGATAGATGAATTTGCATTCTGTTTTGTCAGGACAGAAGTCCCGGGTTTGGAAACGCCTTGGTCGAGTAGGCTGGAACCAGTCATAACCTTAGAACAGTATAACGCCCTAACCTCCGTCCGTGATAGATCGACGACTCATGACGTAGTTATTGTCAATCCACATTTGTGGGGCTACACTATGTTCCTTTTTTGGGGAATCAGGGTAACCGTTTATGAGAGAGTTGCACCGACGAATGTGACAGATCAGGAAATGGCCTACGGACTAGTTTGGAGAACGGGTTTCCCTGATGCACTTGAATATTTCTCAACCAATTGGATCAACGTATGGGTTATACTTAGTAGGAATTATGATTCGCAAAGTAGGCAATTAGTGACTGAATTGAAGAGTGACCCTTTGTTTCATCAGGTGCTTCAGAATGAAGAAATAGCTGTTTTCTGCATAGACGTCAGAGAGACAGAAGTTGCTTTTGAGAATATCCTTTCGGAAGCATTTGTGAGCTTAATTCATGACGGTCATGTTTCCCAAGAACAACTAGCATTCGTGCGCTATAGCCAAGGGAAGATTTACATGACGTTGACTCTGACAGGTTCAAAAGAATACAATGTAACAAACATTCCAGCTTTCCTGAGTTTTGATTCGATTTCCCCCGAACCTTATCGAATGGACGTCAACACCAACAGATCCATTGATCTTCAAGGGCAACTTGGAACAAACTATACCCTCACGTTTGCTTCCATTTTTCCGTAGCGAAACATCGGGTACAAGGACTATGAGCATGGCTACATGCTATGTTTTCGAATCCATACGAGACCAATCATGGGCAAGGATTCGTACTTACCCAAACAGACGTCTAGTGTTTCTTGCATGCAAATCATAAACTTCCATGGCCTTTCAAGAATCAGGAGTCAGCAAAATCTTGGCAAGATTCGGTGAAATAGTAGAATGGTGGAACAAAGATCTTATCTCAAACCAGATTAGTCCTCATTTCTTCTTGTACCCAGCTGAAATGATGATTGAAAAAGGCTTCGATGTTGAGGTTTTGACCAAGTTTTCTCCAATAGGAAATGAAAAACTCCAAGAGAAGAATAACGGCATCAATGTTTTCCGTGCATCTCGTCCAACTTTTCCCTTTCTTTTGCTGAGACATATGCTCAAGAAGGACTATTTCTTAATACATATGCACTCATTATCCCCGATGGAACAGATCATGGTCTGGATTCTTTCCAGAATACGTCGGATCCCTGTGGTATATACCTCACATTGGATCGTCTTTCCAGAAAGATTTGGATCTCAAACCTCAAAGTATCTGTCTGCTGCAATCTATAACGTGCTTCTCAGGATAGGAGACTGGAGACTTGGAGCATTCACAGCCTTCACCGAATTTCAAGCGGAAATATACAGGAGATATGGAATTAGAAATGTGCATGTAATCCCACATGGGTTTGATCTGCAAGTATTTGAGGCCCCTAAGAACCCTCACGCTGAGGCGAAATTTGAAGCAATGGCGCATAATATTCTATGCGTAGGAGTAATAAGCCCAAGGAAAGGGCAATTGCTTCTTGTAAGGGGTATGTCCAAGATCATAAAGGAATATCCGAGTACTAGGCTATTTCTGGTGGGCAGGGCATTTGGCAAATCGCAAATCGAATATGAAAAAAAACTGAAGCTAGAAATACAAAAACGAAAACTGGAAAAGAACGTCTCTATTCTGGAAAACGTGGGCAAGGAGGATCTCGTCCAACTTTATCTTATGTCGGATCTATTTGCGCTACCCACAGAATTTGAGGCGTTTGCCCTAGTCTTCTTGGAGGCCATGGCTGCAGGATTACCAATCGTCTCCACCGACTTTCCGCCTATGAATCGAATACTAAGGAATTGGCAGACAGCCCTACTTGTAAAGCGAGAAGAGGAGATGGTTACGGAGGCCATCTTGACGCTTCTTGGAGACAGCGGCCTTAGAAGAAGGCTTGGGTGGAATGCCAAGCAAGAAGTGAAGCAAAAATATGGGTTGGACAAGGTGAAGAAAGAATATTGGAACCTATACGGGAAATTGTCCAGGGAAGCAGCAGGGTGTAGAAAAACATGTAGCACGCGGTACTGGACTATAGCTTCATCACATATGCCACCCATGAACCATTCTGAAGAGTCTGTTCAAAGATTGAATGAATTGTTTCACGATCTTAGCAGCGAAGAATATCCTCATTCTCTCATCTGAAATATTTCAACAAGAAACCAATAGATGGGTAAGATTAGCCGGAGAATTCGTGAAATTCAACGAACCAGTAAGAACGCACACGCGAGGCTAGCATGTTACTTATCAGTAGAGAAGAGAAGGAAATTAGAGCACCACGACACATCCTGGCTGCAAAGAATTGAACAGCAAGATTGCAGAGGAAAAAGCGACTGATAACAGAAAACATCATTTGGATACAATAATGCCTACTCTAGGCTAGACCCCGCCCAAAGGGTAGTAGTATATGTCACGAAGTCTAAAGGAAGCATATCAGAAGGCGGTGATTACTCCGGAATATGAAAGCAGTGACCGTATGGAGTATTATTACCAGCAAAGAAAACTGAAGTCAATAAGGTTTGTGTTGAGCAAGATTCTGGGAGGAAGATCGTCTCTAATTCTTGACGTAGGTGCTGGAAAGGGAATCGTACTTGACTTGGCAAGCACCATTTCTACAAGACTTTGGGTTGTGTCTTTAGAAATATCAAAAGATTGTTGCATTGTCTTGAGAGAAAAGGGATACAATCCTATAATAAGCGACGTAGAGCATATGCCGATCAAGAGTGAGGCCGTTGATGTCGTCCTCTTTTTAGATGTGATAGAGCATCTCTACAGCCCCGACAAGGTGTTGCCTGACATCTTCAGAATCCTAAAGACTGACGGAAATTGTCTGATTTCCACTCCCAACAAGTTCGGAATATACGAATACAAAGAGCTAGTATATGCTGGGGCTCATCTGATCGACATAGTAAACACTCTAAGAGGAAGACCAAGAACTTATTTTCCTTACCACGTCAGATTATACGGTTTGAAAGGATTGTTGGGCATTCTAAAAAGATATGATTTTCATGAAAAATGTGTGCTCACCATCGGATCTTGCTTGCCCTTCTTAGGAAACGTAGAGTTCTTGGCTCAAAAGGTGTCGGTTGACATTTTTAGGTCGAATGTACTAGAGAAAATTCTGAAAGTATTGGAAAGAAGAATGGCACTCTTTAACTATCTAATCATTCTATTATGCGAGAAAAGTGCATAGGAAAACAAAAAGTTGCGTGTCGTACATCTCTCTCCAAGCTTTCTGCCAATAGTTGGAGGGACTGAAGTACACATTCGAAATCTTTCATTATTTCTGAAAAAAAATGGAGTTGCGAGCGAGGTAATCACTTTATCAGACAAGGAAAAGAACAAGATCTCCAGACATCTCAAGAAAAAAGAAATGCAAGGAATAAGGACACTAATTTGGCCATCCTATCCTCTCGGAAAGTTCCAATTCGTAGCCAGACTTGCTATCAGAACCCATTTCCTCCCTACTAGCATTGACCAGCTTAGGAAACACTTGAATACCTTTGACCTATTACATTTTCACGACGATGTCGATCTGTCTTTCCCGCTTTGCGCAATGCACATCAACAAACCGAAAATATTCACTTGCCACTCACTTCCCTATTGGATGAACTACTACCGCATCAACCTATTGGCAAGGAGTCTATTTACAAGGTCGGCAAGCTTATATCACGTGTTTTCTGAACAGGACAAAGAGAATCTTGGAAAGCTTGGTATACCAGAGAACAAGATCAAGATGGTTCCCCATGGAGTCGACCTCTCAATATTCAAGCCTCCAAAAAGAAGGATTTCCCATGAGACCATTTGCATCGTTTTTGTTGGTAGAATACAGAGAAGAAAGGGAATAATGGATTTATTGAAGGCCGTAGAGATACTTAAAAGAACCCATTCTATTAGTCAAAATATAGAAGCCCAGATAATCGGCAAGGTTTGGGACTACCAATATTACCTTCAGCTTCAAGAGTACAAAAGAAAGAGACAACTTGAAGAAGTGAACTTTATCGGATTTCGAGAAAATCTTCCATCGCTACTCCAACAAGCAGATGTTTTCGTATGCCCATCTCTACAGGAAACCTTTGGCATAGTAAATTTAGAGGCTATGGCCTGCCGGCTACCAGTCGTTGCAACAAGAGTGGGAGGTATCCCTGAAGTAATAGTCGATGGCAAGACTGGCTTTCTTGTTCCTCCAAACGACCCTAAAAGCCTAGCAGAGAAGCTTGGCACGCTTATTGCCGATGAAAAACTCCGCAAACAAATGGGACAAGAAGGTAGAAAAAGGATCGAAACATCTTTTTCGATGGACAGCATAACCTGCAAGATTATCAACATCTACAAAGAGCTAGTTTCTCAAGACACCGCTAGCACGCACCTCAGAGTCTTAGACAACGAAAGGGGAAGTCAAAAGCAATTCGAAAAGAAAACTGAAGGCTTTGGGGAATGAAAGTCGGCTTTGTCCTTTCTCAACCTTTTGGTTACAGCCTAGGAACTGACGCGAGAATCCGTGGGTTAATTGGAGGACTTAGTGGTTTAGGGGTTGAGGTTCACGTAATCACACCTGTCGCTGAGAACTTTCCCGCCATTGGAGAGACTATTTCTCTTCATAGGATTCCATCCATGTCTACGAAGTTGAAGATTTCTGATTTGACTTCCCGAATGTCAAGGAGGCTTATGGCTAATTCGGTCATTTTTGAGAAAGTTATTTGCAAAAGATCATTCATCTATAGAAGTGCACGCTCTATCGGCAAAGGCATAGAGAATGTCGTCAACAAACTTGACCTGGATGTTTTGCAGGCGGAGCAGCAAGTGGCTTCGCTCGCATGCGTTAGTACAAGTGAGAGGCTCGGCATGCCCCTAGTGGCAGACTTTCATAATATTTGGGCTGAAGAGATGGTTGCCTCTGGCGTAGTTGAATATGGTGATGCTTGTTATAGAACGCTCTTCGACATTGAGATGGAAATAGCCTACTCGGCGGACGCGGTTGTCGTCGTCAGCGAAGAGCTGAAGAACTACGTAGAAAAATCCTTTGGTGTTTCAGGTGACAAAGTTGTCCTAGTTCCGAATGCTACTTTCCCGAGGGTTAATCAGGCCAACTTTGTTCAAAATCCTTCGAAAATCATTCACTCTGGAACCCTACACCTCTGGGAAAATGTTGAGCTTTTTGTCCAGTCAATGCCGATGGTTTTGAAAAAATGCCCGAAGGCGCAATTCTATCTTACTCGCAAAGGTGCAAAACTAAGGAAGATAATGAAACTTTCGCGTAGCCTGAGGGTTTTTCCAGAGTTAATATGGTTTGACAAGGAAAGTGACTTTCATGAGTTCTTGAAATCCTGTGATATCGGCGTCATTTCCTCTACTACTCACATAGCTAGGAAGATGGGTTATCCAGCGAAGCTGTACGACTATCTTTCTGTAGGATTGCCCATAGTTGCAAACGACGTTGGAGGATGGACAAAAATCATAAGAGAGAACAGAGTCGGGATCGTCACAACTAACAGCCCGGAAGCGTTTGCCGGTGGAATTCTAGAATTCATGGAGAACCCGAAACTGCGCTATGAATGTGGACAACGCGGCATAGAACTTGTAAAACGCGAGTTAAACTACTATAATTCGGCGAGAAAATTGCTCAGCCTTTATGAGCGATTGACTTGAAAAAACAATGGCCATCGAATACCATCAGCTTCAAGTACCAGAGCACATGGTTAAGGCTGTTGCTGTTTCCTTGAATCGCCCACCGACAAATTCCAAAAAGACGCCAGAACAGGTTTGATTCATGAACGGACCTAAGGATTATGCCCTTACTGTGAGCGTTTTGTTCATACAACCTTACATATCTTTCTTCGGCGTCATTTCTGACACTTTGCCAGGTCAATTGGCAAGAAGAGGCCATGATGTTGTTGTAATGACTTATGCAAGAGAAGAGGGAAAAACGAACCTCTTTTCATTAGAAGAAGAAGTGCACTTAGAAGTAGTAGATGCCCTTAGCATTTCAATTCCTGGTCTTGTGACAGAGTTTCCCTATTTTCTTTACCTCGAGAACAGAATAAAGCAGATCCAGCCGGAGTTTGTTCACATAAACAATATTGCTTTCTTGACAACTCTGCAATCTGTTAAGATCGCAACCAAGCTACATATGAAGAGCATAGTTCATATTCATGGCGTGATGGGAGACAGAGGACGTCTTTCTAATCTCTTTCAAAGGCTGTACATTGGTGCGTTTGGGCCTTATATCTTCAATAAGGCTAATGAATTAATCTGCTTGACGATTCACGACGCGGAAACGATTGAAAGATGGGGCTGTCCACCAGAGAAAATTCATGTAATACCAAACGGAGTTGACGTTGACAAATTCCGTCCGTCAGGAGAAGAACAACCGAATCTACTCTTATGGTGCGGAAGATTCATTGAACAGAAAGGTCTCAAGTACTTAATGGAAGCGTTTGAAATCATCGTCAGGGAAAAGCAACATTCACAAGCTAAGCTCGCGTTGATTGGAGATGGCCCTCTTTTCCCAAAGATCTATGAACTAGCAAGAAAATACAGAATAACCGATAATATTTTTTTCAAGGGTCGTTTACCCCGCAGACGAATTCCAGCTATTATGAATAAGGCATCCGTTTATGTGCTCCCTTCATTGCGGGAGGGGATGCCGTATGTCTTGCTTGAGGCCATGGCCTGCGGTAAGGCCGTAGTTGGCTCAGACATACCCGGAATAAATGACGTGATCACTCACATGAAGAATGGTATTCTTGTGCCTCCTAGAGATTCTCAATCGCTAGCTCAGGCTGTTTTAACATTGCTAGATGATGAGAAACTGAGAAGGAAAATAGGGCAGAAAGCGAGGGAGCTGATGGTTGAAAAATACAGTTGGGACAAAATAACGTCCAGGATAGAAAAAGTCTATCATGAAACAATGAAAGCATAAACCACTTGATGACAGTGCCTGAGATAAATGAAAATTCTTGTACAAAGAACCAATCCAAGAACGAACATGCATTCATTGCCATCCAAGTGGACGCAGGTAGGACAAAATGAACAAGCCATATTCGCTTGCCTTCACGATTCCCTTGGTCATCGTTTTTGACTTGCTCCTCGCCTCCAACTCAATTGTCCAGATGAGGCTGGTCTACGACATGTCTTTCGCAATGATCATATTCGTATTGGCATACATCTCAATTTCTCTCCTGAAGAATAAGGAGATCCCTGCGACCGATCGTTTCTTCGCTGTTCCAAGGATTTTTCTTGCATTACTGATACTCTTAAACCTAGTAGTGGTCTTTGTCGTCTGGCAAAATGTTCCTGACATCGGGTTTCTTGACAATAATCTGTTGATCCAAGGCGCGAACAGCCTACTGCCTCTATTGGAATATTTGCTGATAATAACGGCTAACAGTGTCCCTCTTTACATTATTACCAATAAGAAAAGTGAAATACATGCGTACGAATTGCCAACCTATGCCATTGGCATCGTCTCAATCCAGGCCTGTTTGGCAGCGTACGGTTTCTATGTGGCAGGCGCAACAGGAATTCGACTGGGCATTTCTCTGTTTCATATAGGAATCTGCGGATTGATTCTTTGGCTAAATCGCAAATCCGCAATAAGAGAAATCCGCATAAAGTTCGACTATGCAGACGCATTACTGCTCCTTCTGTCTGCTGGCATTCTTATGATGGTCTTCCTTCCTTATGGCATCTACAACTTATTCGGCGATAGTTCCGTGGTCTTAGGGAGTGCCAATAGTATTAGCCAAAGGGGAAGTCTGTTACCGTACTACCACGCCAACGGTTATTACAGCGCAACTGCGGGTTTCGTCTCCATTACCTTCGCATACTTGTGCGGTCTTGGTAACATTCTTTTGGCTTCCAACCTGCCATTCCTTGCATCGTATTTGATGCTACCGTTTGTTACGTACTTTCTTCTAAAGAAGTTCGTCACGGACGATTCAAGATTAGCCATAATAGGTACAATCATTGCGATTCTTATGGACGGGTTGGCAATATTGCTACTGCCAGCCTACGAAGGCAACCTAACAAATGAGACGATAAACTTTCAAATATCAGGGATCACGAAATCGCTTTACGCATCCACAACTACATGGCTTTGGTCGACTCCCTACAAAACCTTCGGACTGGTATCATCCATAGCCATGGGCAACGTGTTGAAGAGGAAGAGTGTTCCCAGTTTTTTGCTGTCTGGAGCTCTTTTTGCAGTGTCTTTCACAAACCCACGACAACCTTTTGTGGCGATTCTCATTCTGATATTCCTATTCGGAATCAGTAGTCTGGACTTGAAACACATATGGGCCATAGCTCTTTCATCGATTTTATCCATGGGACCACTTTTTTATCCAGTTTTCTACGAACTGTCGGGAATCTCATTGTGGATTTTGCGAAATCTAGGGATAATAACACTGGGGACCTCCCAGCAATATTCAAGTTTGCTCCTAAACCTTACAAATAACGCGTTACTGTTGATTGTTTCAGTGGCTATTACCGCGATCTTGTTAGCAGTTAGCCTGAGAGCCATTATCAGTCGCGGAAGACGTGAAGAGACCGAAGCCCCAGTCAAGCCATGGATGCTAGACAAGAAAGTTATGATTAAATTCCGTGGCAAAGAAACGGAGCACAAGTCAAGTCTTCTAGGAGATGCTATCTTCTTAAGCTTAAGTGTTGGGATACTCGCATACGCGGCGTTCAGCGCTTACCAGATGTTGCCCGCATTCTTCACTAACTTGACGTCTATTGCCATAGTCGACCCGCTGAATTATCTGGTGTTAAGATATCACATTCTAATAGTGCTCATCGTTGTCGGATTCTTCGTATTCATCGCACGCGGGCACACATTGAGGGTGCTGATTGCGCTTGTTGCTCTTGTAGTTGCAATGTACGTCGGATTGATGGTACCAGGAGCAGCCTTGCACGCACCTGTGATAGTTGTGATCATGGCGTTGCCTACGCTTGGTTCACTTGTGAAGACCAGGAGAAGAACGGCAATAGCTTTGGTCATGCTGTTTGTAATCCTAGGCGTATTCTCTGCATCCATGTATTCGGCTACCGTAAAAAACATAGAACCGCCAGAGCAGGACCTCTACAACGATCTGCCGCATCTGCTCAGTATACTTGCAACTCAGAATCCCGACACGAAAGTCTATTTCATATCGTCATACGATTATTTCGTGCGACGCGTTGTGCAGAACATGGGAAACTTGAGGTTAACGACAGATCCGTCCTCTCGCATTTATATTATTGACAGAAGGTACTCGGAGAGTACGGTGATCAAAAGCCTGTTAGACGATAACCTCACGAAGGTGTTGTACTACGGGCACGTGTTTATTCTTCTGGAGCGAATTCCGAAAGAATAGAGAGGATCTGCCCCGCGGAGAGTTTGAAGGTCATCCATTTCTGCCGCGCATGTTTCTGGGACCTGCACCACAATTGACAATTACTTTGAAACACTAGTCTTGTGAGTCTCCTGAATGAGAATTTCGGTAGTCATTCCAACGAAAAACAGGTCTCATGATGTTGAAAGGCTACTTAACTGTCTGCTTCAGCAAGCACGTGAACCAGATGAGGTGATCGTTGCCGACGATAGCCGTGATCTTGGCACGAAGAGAATCGTCGAGAAATTCGAAAATGTATATACCAAAAGGAACATAGAATTGAGACACATTTGGGATTCTGGCAGTCTCTCTCGGGCAAGACTCCTCGGCGGATTGAAAAGCAAAGGCGACATCATAATCTACGTAGATGACGATCTAGTCATAAGAAAGGATTCATTAAAGATTCTAGTCGAGACCCTTCTAAAGAAAGAGACCTTGGCTGTTTGGGCGAAAATAAGCTTCAGAGACTCTCACAGTTTTAGGCTGAAGAGGATTTTCGACCTCTTGTATTATCACTCTCTGTTCGGCGGATCCGAATTAGCGGGAGGGTTCTTCGCAATCCGCAGAAAGGTGCTGGAGGACAAGGTCTGGTTCGATCAAAACCTCAGCGGATATGCTCTCGGCGAGGATCAGGACTTTGCGTACAGTGTGCACAGGCACTATGGCCTCGAAAACATCTCTCAAGTGAAAAACCCTGTTTTGGCTGTCAACAACGGACTCCTGATTAAAGACAAAAAGTATTACAAGCAGTTGTTCGGCAATACGATATATTTCGCCAAGAAACGGGGTGAGCCAATTCGCTTGATATCAGCTTTCCTAGTCACTATGCTCTTGTGCAGCTTCAACGTGATAAGCGAAGGTGGGCGGGGCACTTCTTCGATTTCGAAAAAAGAGATCTTGAGTTCCTACTTCGACACGCTCAAGAATTTCAAACTCATCTTGACGGGAAACCTTGATGCAGCCTACGAATAGAGGCCTTCATTAGCCGTTTCTCCTTCCGTGGACTACTTGCACAGTGGACAACATGACGTGGTTACTGCCTGCAGATTGTTGCGTCGCTCTTGCTTCGATGACCGAGCCACTAGTCTTAAAACGTCTTTGCGCGCTTATTCTACGCTCTGACACAATCGAAGTTCGGACGAATATCAGGTCAGGGAACCATGAGAGTCTGCTTTCCAGTTCTAGCGAACGAGCTTGAAAGTCCCTCACGCGGCGGGATACGAAGATACATGTTTGAATTGTATCGCAGACTTTGCAATACGGCCTTCACAGAGAAGAAAGAATTCTCGTATCATAAAAAGTTGGGGGGTTATGCTTCTTTCTTGCTGGGATCCGTTCTGTCAGACTTTTCAAGCTACGACATTATTCACCATCTGGACAACAGAGTATTCCTACCGTTGAAGAGGGGAAAGGCAAAAACCTTAACTACCGTGCATGATTTGGCTGTGCTTACTAGACCCGACCTTCATGAAGACTTCAAAGATAGCTTTCTCTCGAAGGCGCACTTGGAATTGCATGCCATCAAGCTCAGTAATATTATGGCCATGAAGTCTGACTTCATAATAGTGCAGTCAACTCAGACAAAGAGAGAAGTATTATCATTCGGATATCCAGAAGAGAAAGTTTTCATAACACCTTTTGGAGTTGATGAGCGATTCACTGAGGAAGTGGAAAGAAAAAACCAAGAGACATTCACGATCGGATACGTTGGGTCGTTTATGAAAAAGAAAAACGTCGCCTCAGCCATAAGAGCAGTCAAACGGATCGATTCCGAAAAGATGATCTTTGAATTGTGGAGTGACCCTGGACGGTTGGGCGATCCTGTCTGGGATCAGATCGGCGGAGATTCTCGAATAAGACTAATGGGGCCTTTTGCTGATGATCTCATCATCAGTGTCTACGACAGATTCGACGTTCTTGTTCATCCCAGTCTGCACGAAGGATTTGGACTGCCCATTCTGGAGGGGTACGCACGCGAGATTCCTGTGATAGTTTTTGAACATGCTCAGATTCCCAAAGAAATATCGAAGTGCGCTATCAAAGTTAGAAGTGAAGAGGAGATGGCCGAGACCATACGACAGATAGCCAGAGAAGGAGTGAATGAAAGCCATTTGCGACAAGCCAGAGAATATGCATTAGGTTTCAGTTGGGGCAGAACAGCTGAACTTACGTTTGAAGCATACAAGAAGATAATGGAATAGCGATCCAAAGAGCTGGAAGCCAAGATCACACGCAAACCACGAGGTGAGGTTTAAAGCCTTAAGAGTCCTATGGATCTAAGCAATGGCTGGCTCAACAATGGCAGGTGCAAAGAACGATGCTTTGCCCCAGATCTCCATAGTGATTCCCACGTTAGATAGACCCAAGGATTTAGTCGAACTGTTGAGGACAATTCTTCACCAGAGTTGTATTCCTTTCGAGGTAATCATTGTGGATGAATCACGGCTCGGCTCTGCCAGACCTGCATCTGCTTCTTTCAGTTCAGAGTTCAGGTCCGCTGGTTGCAGGTTGAAGTATGCCAGAGGAAGTGGAAACGGGAGTCCAGCGGCAAAAAATCTGGGCGTGGGAATTTCTGAAGGCGACGCCCTTCTTTTTCTTGATGATGATGCTTTACTCGATAAGAAAGTCGTTGAGGCTTTGGCGATTTTCCTCAAAGATCACCCGCGTGTCTTGGGCGTTCAACCAAAGATATTGGCACCGACAGGGCCAATGACGAAAGGTAGACTAGGGGAAAAACTCGAAAACACCATTTCTAAGGCATTAATGTTAACATATCGTGAGGAGAACAGACTAGAGGTACGCAGGTCTGGAATGAGCGTACTTCCAAACAGGTTGACAAGTGTTATAGTCACCCAAAGACTCTCGGGTTGTGGCTGCTGCTTCCGGCGTCATATCTTCAACAAACTTGCTTTCGACACTAATCTAAAACGCTGGGGTTTTATGGAAGACTTGGATTTCTCGTACAGAGTATACCGAAGCAACTCAAAGTCTCTTTATGCTATTCCATACGCCATGATCGTTCACAAATCATCTGCCGAATCCAGATTGGCGCGAAAGTCGGAAATATACATGACCACTGTCTATTGGTTCTACGTGTTCTTCAAAGATGTCTTTGAGACCTCGATACGAAATCTCATCGCATTCCTATGGGCATTGACAGGCAGCTTAATAGCAATTGCTACCGGGCTTGTAATCAAGAGAAAGCCAAAACAAGAATGGTGGCGTCTGATCTACATGCTAGGGTCCTACGCCACAGCTCTTAGAAATCTGAAGAGCATACTTATGCAGAGGCTGGAATTCTTCAACATGAATTTAAGATAGCACGCGAAATACCTCAGACTGGCAGAGGAGCAGAGGTCTTGTTTGCATCAGATTCATCTCGTCCAGTAATCGGCGACCACTCTCATTCTACTGTTCACACCCTTGTTTCGGACTCGGCAGAACGAGCTCCTGATGCTATCGCAATAGCGGCTCCCAGACGGCCTCCTCTAACTTATAGGCGCCTGAGCGGCCACATCGAAAATACGGTTAGTACTCTGAATACGATGGGCATAGGTCGAAATGATCGTGTCGCCATAGTTCTTCCTAATGGTCCGGAGATGGCTGTTACTTTCCTGGCCGTAGCTTCTGGAGCGACCTGTGCACCTCTGAATCCCAACTATCGATTCAAAGAATTTGATTTCTTCCTCTCCGACCTGAAGGTGAAGACCCTTATAATCCAATCAGGAATCGACTCGCCAGCGATAAGCGTCGCAGAAAAGAAAAGAATAAGCCTAATCGAACTTTCGCCTTTGTCAGAAGCAGGTATTTTTACACTCATCGGCGAAGAGAATACGTATCCGACTGCTCCAGGATTTGCGCAACCCGAAGACACAGCGTTAGTCTTACATACTTCCGGTACGACAGCCCGCCCGAAGATCGTACCGTTAACGCACTCCAACATTTGCACCTCTGCCAATAACATTCGACAAACGCTGGAGCTCACCAAAAACGATTGTTGCCTAAACATAATGCCTCTCTTTCATATCCATGGACTTATTGGCGCAGTACTTTCAAGCATACTGGCCGGCGCAAGCGTTGTTTGCAGTTCGGATTTTTATGCCTCGAAATTCTTTGAGTGGATGAAGGATTTTCGCCCAACATGGTATACCGCAGTACCGACAATGCATCAAGCAATATTGGCACGCGCAAGAGAGAACTATGAAATTGTCAAGCTCTGCAAGCTGAGGTTTATTCGTTCCTCATCTTCAGCCCTGCCACCGCAGATCATGATCGAATTGGAAAAAACGTTTGATGCGCCAGTGATTGAAGCTTATGGGATGACAGAGGCTGCCCACCAGATTGCTAGCAATCCACTTCCGCCGCTTAGACGAAAAGCTGGATCGGTGGGCATAGCGTCTGGACCGCAAATTGCAATCATGGACGAGAAGGGGAACTTTCTACCAAAGGGTGAGAAAGGCGAGATCGTAATCCGAGGCCCAAACGTCACAAAAGGTTACGAAAATAACCCAGAGGCAAACAAGAAATCCTTCACCGATGGATGGTTTAGGACAGGAGATCAAGGCTATTTCGACGACGAGAACTATCTTATGATCACTGATCGTATCAAGGAAATCATCAACCGTGGGGGTGAAAAGATTTCACCTCGGGAAATAGATGAGGCTCTTCTGAGTCATCCGAGCATTTTGCACGCGGTCACCTTTGCGGTTCCACATCCCAAGCTTGGTGAAGACGTCGCTGCAGCAGTCGTTTTGCGTGATAATACGACCGCCACAGAATGGGAAATTCAGAAATTTGCAGCTTCGCGGTTAGCTGATTTCAAGGTACCGTGCCGAATATTGGTTCTGGATACGATACCCAAAGGTCCAACCGGTAAGATACAGCGCATGGGTCTGTCTGAGAAACTAGGCTTGGTACCGCCTATTGATGGTGAGCTCAATATAAGGGAAAAATACAGCGCCCCAAGCACTCCCCTGGAAGAGAAACTGGTGGAGATATGGTCTGAAGTCTTAGGAATAGATCAAGTTGGGGTGAATGACAACTTCTTTCAGCTGGGAGGCGATTCCATTCAAGCAGGACTGATCATATCACGCATAAGTGAAGCATGGAAAATAGAAAGAATACCACTCGCTATCTTCCTCCACGCGCCTACGATTGAGAAAATGGCCAACATCCTCAGCCAGAAGGAGTTCTCACTGCCTGCTTCCTCGCTCACAGCCATCCATAGTGGTGGCTCTAAAAAACCAATATACTGTGTACATGCTTGTGACGGAGAGATACTGTTTTTCATGGATCTGGCACGTCACCTCGGTTCAGAGCAACCGTTCTATGCCTTGAGAGCGCAGGGGCTGGATGGGAAGACACCCACGCATACGCGAGTCGAGGACATGGCCTCCCACTACGTAAAAGAAATCGAAACCTTCCAACCTGAAGGCCCCTATTTTCTAGGTGGAGCGGGCGTTGGAGGAATCATCGCGTTGGAGATGGCACGACTGTTTACGTCAGAGGCCAAAAAAGTCGGCCTACTAGTTCTCATGGATACTCTTCTGCCCAGGCCTTTTCAGCCAGGCATGAATTCCTCCGACTTTCTTCAGAGCCTTAGATGGCACCTTCGAGGCTTAGCCTCTTGCGCGAAAAAAGGAGAAGCATTCAAGTTTGTCAGGGAGGTTCTCAAGCGTCAATACGGAGTGATTACCAACAATGTTCCAGGTATTCCCAATTACAGAGTTTTGGTACAAGTGCGAAAAGCCGTAGACAAGTACACACCAAAGAGCTTCCCAGGCCGGATTGTCCTTTTTGTGCCTGAAAAAAGAGGAGATTTTCCCAGCGATCCCGGAATCCGGATGGATCCATGGCGCAAATTCGCTACTGGTCCATTTGATGTCCACATCGTACCAGGAGAGCATCTGGGCATATTCAAGGAACCCAACGTTCAGATTCTGGCCAAACAGCTACGCAAGCATCTTGACAAAACAACAGTGGAGGATGCATATTGAAATACTCATCCGCCATGCAGAACCCTTTTGCCGATTCAACCGATCATAAAAGCGCGCTGACTGCTGATGCTCGAGGAGTTGGCTATGATCGTTTTGACAGTTTTTGGGGTGCCCCAAGGTTTCCCACGAAGTTATCGGACAATGACGTACACGTCTGGTGGCTGAAGCTTGAGCAGGCGGATTTATGCGCTGTTCGGTTCGCTTCAATACTTACTGAGAAAGAGCGAACGAGGGCAGCAAGCCTCTTTTTTGAGAGAGATAGAAACCGATTCATCCTCTGTCGAGGGGTACTGAGAACCGTTCTCGGTTCTTACCTGAACACTGAGCCAGATCGACTGGAGTTTTCTTACGGTTCGTATGGTAAACCATATCTGGCTGGAGCATTCTCGGAAGAGTCAGTTCAATTCAGCTTAGCCCATTCACATGAGCTCGCTCTTTACGTGTTCACCCGCGGTCGTAAGGTAGGCATTGACCTGGAACGCATTCGGAACATTCCAGACGTCGATCAGGTGGCAGCTAGATTCCTTAGTAGACGAGAGAACGCCATGTTCAGAACATTACCAAGAGGCCAGAGACTGAAAGCCTTCTTCGGCTTTTGGACACGAAAAGAAGCCTACGGCAAAGCAATTGGAATTGGGCTAGCTCAGCCCCTTGATGGGTTCAGCATGTCGATGATGCCTGAGGAACCAGATAGGTCGTTCAACATGGAGGAAAATGCGAGAGAAGCCTGCTGCTGGTCCATAATGTCTTTCACACCAGCCCCCGAGTATACCGCTGCACTTGCTGCGGAAGGACACAGCTTGAATCTTAATTACTATCAGTATATGCCCCACATTGCATGTAAGCCTATGTGCTCCTATCGTTAGATCCAGTGCATACTGGCTTACCCAAGTCTTCACACGACTTCAACACAAACTGGGAACCTATGCGTGTGGACAAGGATCATGAAATTCTGGTAGGTTTGGACCTGATAATAGAAAGAGATTCACAGTGCAAGTATGCATGGTTTATGTTGGTAGGTTAAAGCCTACCCAAACCTCGCGCTACTCCTTGATTACATCGTCGCAAGCTTCTGCGCCTTTGTTCAAAGCGGTCTGGTCAAAATACTTGAGAAAGTGGGACAGCACGTACTTGGGACTATAGTTGAAATAGTGTGTGGCCCAGCTCACTGAAAATCGATATGTCTCGGCAACGTTCACAGTGTTTGCCTCAAGCAGTATGCTTCCTTGCTCGTCTAAAATTGGACCAACGGCAACCGCGCCTAGTCTCTCAAGCACCTTGATTCCCCTTAAAAACACGTCAAATCTCAGGAGACGGTCTATGCTCCTGAAGCTATTATTCGCCACTTTCGAGCGCTGTCTCTCTTCCCCCCGATAGCCTATAGGGTTGTTTCGATGGTAGATCAAATCCCAAGGTTCTGAAACTGCAAGGCTCCACTCGTGACTGGAAAGGCATAGGAATCTTTGTCTAGATGGTTTCGACGATAGCAAGGAGGTCAGATGCGTAGGGCGCACCCAAAATTCCAGATAGAGGGGGAACGGATAGAAAACAATTCCTTTGAAGGACACTTTTTGATCTGGCAAGAGCCCATTTCCACGCAATCTGGCTGAAAAGTCATATTTTATCCCGAGTCTCTGAAGTGCTTCAAGATGAGGAGGCGTCCAACAAAATCCTGGTGCCCTGAACGATACGACGCTCTTGTTATCGAATGTCTCTTTTAGTATTTTTATTCCGCCCTCACCTTCCACTTCGCCCGTCAAAGGGTTTATGTGCGAAGTTTCCCTAACCAAAGACGCCTCGAAAGCTTTGGAGTAGCTTCGCGTGTCAGTGAACTCGGGAATTATCGGCCTGACCGAATGGGAAGACGAGTGATAGCCTATTTCGTGGCTTTCTAGCAGACGCAAAATGTCAGGATACTTCCCTAGTCTTTCAGCCATGTATCCTGTAACAAAAAAGAGACTCCTCAGGTCATATTTCTTCAGAAGCTTCAATATTACGACTAGCGCTCTGAGTGATGCATCATTCACGAAATCCTCAACATCAAACGTAAGAATCAACGTACGCATGCAGCCAATCCTCCGATCGATCGCGCGCACAAGCTCTTACCCGATGCTACACGTGGATGCAAATAGTGTCGCTTGTTACACAGCTTATGCTGATGTACTTCTTAGCTGTTCCTTACTGAATTGTAGAGATTAACGTATGACTGCGCGATGTTCTTCCAATCGAATGACCTGACAGTTCTTTCATTGTTTTTTCCGTATTCTTCAGCCAACTTTCTGTTTTCACACAAGGATTTGATTGCTGTCGCGATCCGATCACTGGACGGATATGTGAGTATGCCATTTACTGCATCCTCAAAGAACTCTGGTATACCGCCAACACGAGTCGTCACAATGGGTTTTCCAGCAGCCATGGCCTCAAGCACGACGATCGCGAAAGACTCGTACCTGGAAGGAACCACTATCACGTCTGCTCCCTTCATCATACTAAACTTCAAAGATTCAGGTACAGCCTGTCCCGGCAAGAAGCGAACTCTCCTGCTTAGTTGATGACCAGCAACGTATTCTCTGCAGCTGTTTTCCAGCTGGCCAGAACCGACTATGTGAAGCATAGGATTTGCCCCAACACCCTGCGACAAGAGCTTGTTGAAGGCAGTTAGTAATATGTCAATTCCCTTCCTGTAGAGTAGATGTCCGACAAAAAGGATGGACGGTTCCCCCTCTAGATCGATGGGCTTCTGCCTCCTGATGCGTTCCACATCAACCCCATTTCTGATTATACATACTTTGTCTTTCAGGCCCTTAAACCTTCCAAGATCGTGATCTGCAACGTATCGAGAGTTGGCAACCACCTTGCGCCAGATTCCTCCAAAGCGCCCAAGAACCCAATGATAATATCCGAGCATCACACGCCCGCTCCCCCCGTACGCTAACTCGTTGTTGATAACCTCCTCAAGTCCAATATGATGGGAATATATCAAGCTCATCTTCTTGAGATAACCCTTGACGGCTAGAGGAAAATCACTTCCAAAGAGGGGAAAATCGTGAAAATGCAACACATCAACTTCGCGCGGTACTTCTTCGACCAGATGATGCATGAGGCGCCCGAAAAGAGTGCCTGAAGCCTTGACGCATTCGATCTTGACAGTTGAAGGATAGATTTCGCGAATGTCTCGAAGTTCAGTCTCATCATAAACTGTCAATAGCGAATAGTCTATCTTGTTGGCTGTCTGTTTCACGATATTGTTGATGACCGAAGCGACCCCGCCGCCTTTCCTCGGCGTCAGCCCCCCAATATAGACTATACATACCCTCATCGAAAATCGCCAACTCACATTTATGCCAATGAAGATATTAAGAAAATCGAAGCTGCTGCTAATAAGGGACTAAACGATCGGACTGAGTGATATGCCAGTGTTCTTGATCCATGGGATCAACCGGCAAGTCAGTTGACATCGCTTTGTTTACTGAAAAATAGTAGTCGCCTTTAGAGGGTTTGTATGGAAGTGATGACCTTCTAATGAATCCACAGCGGTCCAGCTCTCGCTGGAATTCGGGCTGCGTGAAAGCCCAGATGGACATTAGATCACAACCTTCTCTCTGGAAGATATTTAGCGCTTCAGACATCAACGAAAGGTAAACGTCTACGCAATCAGCTTTTGCGGCATAGTCCACTATCTGTGCCTCCACGACCTTGCCGTACGTGACCGTGCGGAAAACGAAGTATCCGAGCAATTCCTTTCCTTTTCGAGCGCACAGAAATCTGTAGTTGTTTTCGGGATGTTTCATGAACCTCCATCTCATGTAGCTCTCATCTCTCATAGTGTTGAGCTTACAAGTATTGTGAGTATCTTTCGAAAGGTCTCCGATTTCGTTCGTCATTGCGTGTTCAACGTTTGTATCATAAGATTTCGCGGTTATCAACGATGGAAGCTTGGACTTTTTGCGGTAAAACAACCTGAAAGCTATTTTGCCTATTGAGCTTGGAAAACCGTTAGGCAGTGCGGTGGAAATCACGTTCTTTGGACAGAATATCCAATAGGAGGGATCTGTTTTTGCGATAACTGTCCACCCGAGCGATTTGCTCTTCTGATATATTTTTCTGACCGACGGATTAGGAAAGCTATAGAAAAGTGAGAAACCCTTCTTCCTCGCATCTATGATTGAGAAATCATTCATTCTTGTGAATACTCCTTTTTTTCGGTGGTCAGGATGCACCATAGGGTCGCATGGCTGGGCCGCCTTTAGTATTCTGTCTCCAAACCTTATTCGACAAGGAATCAGCGGTCTCGCCCCGACAATTTCTCCTTTGGACTCAGTCACATAGATGAGGGGCTCCTCCAAAGAGGCAGGATTTTCGAGGTATCTCCATTTCCACATTGTCACTGTCATTTGCCTGCGAAACACAGTTTGGAAAAGTTGTCTGTACGCATCTCTTTCTTCCTTGTTGATTAGCCGAACACGATAGGTCAGATTACTCCCTCTACGACCGGAGTTACAGTCGATCTACTACAATCGCTGTTGCTGCTATGAAACCTTACCGCAACGGAATTAGAAGATACGCACAGGTCCTACTAAAAACTTCACGCACTGCAGAAACCTGACCGAAGGAAACTCCACTTATTATCTCTGATGTACCGTCTGTGGATCCTGCATCTGCAGCAATGATCTCATAATCTGGATATACAAGTCTAATCAGAGATCAAGCACTTTTTTAAGTTCTTTACCAAAGTTCGAAAAATATCAATGGAGCTTCAGGCCAGTTTGCTCCTTCCGTTCTTCCACGATTCATGTCATGAATCGCGTCTACTTAAATGGCGCGCATGCCTGTTCCCAAATTAGTTTGCGAAGTACCGTATGCTTCTGGATCTGCCTGGTTTGTGGGTGTTTATGGCGGCTTGTGCTGTGAGGAGCATGATAAGGAGGCAGAGTTGAGCGTGGAACGTTATTTTAGTCAGCCCTCTCAGGTTGTGCTGGGTTAAGCCTGCGAGGTTTTTGAGTCTGCTGAAGACTCGTTCGACCGCGACGCGCTTCCTGTAGGCTCGTCTGAGTATCTGAGGGCCGTGGCTCTTGAATTTCCTGTCGATTCTGAGGACACCTTTGACGCCTTTCTGCTGGTTTCTCGGATACGGAATGACAGGCGCCGTTCCTTCTTGAGGGCTACGTCTCGCAGGCTCTGCGAACTGTACTGCGGGTCAGCAACCAGCCTCTCAGGCTTCACGTGGAGTAAAGCCTTCTCAAACAGCTCGAGAGAGTGTTTCTTCTCGTTCTCGTTTGCCGGAGCCACGGTCATGGCTATGGGCATCTCGCTTCGGCAGTCCACAGCCAAGTGCAGTCTGTAGCCCAAGTCTCTCGTCTTGACCGCTCTTCCAACTCTCGATTCGGGGTCGCTGTAGCCTGTACGATTGTCAAGGTTTCGACGGCTGCACGCCTTGATGAACGTTGAGTCCATGGCCAAGATACCTCCTCTGATTCTTCTTATCTCTACGAGCTTTTCGATGGCGTGATCAACGATTCGCATCAGCTTTTCAGGCCCAACCCTCTTCCTGAATCGGGACAGGACGGCTATGCCGTATGGAGGCTCATCCTCTTCTATGTCACAGATTCTCCTCAACCTCGGGTCCTTCCACATCTGCCTCACAAGCATCCTATCGCTTGGCACATGCCTCAACCTTCTGAGCAAATGAGCCTTGAAGACGCCAAGAGGGCTTCTAGGCGGCCTGCCAACAGCATCCTTCGCATGGTAAGACTCATTAAGCACTTTCTCAGCAAAGGATAAGTCGACCTTGCCAAACAAGGTCTCAAGAGTCTCGTATCTCCTCATGACTCACCTCAAGAGAGAGATACGCGACTCACCTATTACAATCAAAAATCGAATTTAGGAACACGCATGCGCGCTACGCCATCAGCTCATTCGAGAGTTCAAGCATGTTGTGCAGAGTCAGGTTTTTCATCTGTGATTGACGTGTGCGCTAAATAATATCTTCGTTCAAGATGCGATCAGGTTCAGTTCTACTAACCTCTTCAAAAATGAAGCTAGATCTTCAGCGATGTTGACATCTGACGTATCGTATTGTTCCCTGATGGTCTTCACCATGTCATCGACAGTGTGCTTCCCATCACAAAGAGACCACACAATTTTGCCAACTTCATTTAATTCGTGAAGGTGTCCAGCAGTCATATCGAAGATTAAGGCTCCTTTGCCAATTTTCTCTGCGACGTCAGGCTTCTTTCTCGGTCTTGTCGACCCCGCGATTTCATTGCTCATCTCAGATCGGGCACCACGTTACAATTCTTCTGAACATCATGCTTAAAAGATTTCATTAAAAGAAAATGATAAATGGGCAATTGAGAAGATGTGTACAGTCATGATGAAGCGTGTTTGTCTTCGCGTCTATGACGCTACTCTGGATTTTGAGACTAGTTCTCAACTGTTTTTTGATGAATTCATCAGAGAGTTCGGAGGTTATACGAGCAATGAGGCGGTTGAAGGCGGCGGAAAGATCCGTCTCTTAGAGAAGACGAAGGTCGAATTTGAAGTCCCTGAAGGCGCTGTCAGGGATTCAATCGTTTTTCCGTCAACAGCTATGTATCTTCACGAAGGAAGCATCTTTCTTGCTAAAGAAGGAGACTATTTCATAAACATAAACCCAGCAAAGTGCGAAGCAAATGCTTACCTAAGATCTTCGAGCCATATTTTTGAAAAAATGCGTTTCATTGCCAAGCGGTTCATAATAAGACTATTGGAGGACAAAGGGATCGTATCGATCCACGGTTCAGCAGTAAGAAATGACAAAGGCGCATTGCTGTTTACAGGCGCTTCTGGTTCAGGCAAAACCACTTCCCTGCTTGCTTTGCTCGAGAAAGGGTGCCAAATGGTGGCTGACGATGTAATACTTGTGGATGACGAGGTTGTCTTGCCTTTTCATATTAGAAGCATGATTCACAACGACACTCTGAAAAGGTTTCCCTCTCTATCATCTGGAATTGCCAAGAGCGGCACATGGGTCGCTGAGGCTGACGGATGGTGGGTAAATCTTGGAGATATATATCCAGTACAGCGAGAACCAACAATTCCCGGGGCAATTTTCCATACGCATATCTGGAATTCGACAAGGAGTTCCTGCATGAAGACTGAGCCCAACAAGATGCTTTCAAATCTCGTCAGAAATTACAGCTTGGAAGCAGGCATCATCTTTTCCCGTACCTCAGAGCAGCTTAAGAGAGTCTTTTCAGCTTACTCGAAAATTGTGGAAAACATTCCCTGCTACGACTTGTATATAGGTAGGGATCTGGAAAGCCTCTCTAGAACCATACAGGGCGTCGAAAAATGAAAGTGGCCATGCTGATTCCTCCCATATGCATTGTAAATCCTCACAGATGCGGCGGAGTGGAACGTGTTGCACTCAACGAACTTGACCTCTTGCAAAAGAATCGAATAGACGCCAAGCTTTACGTGCGAGGCTACGTTGGTAGACAGGAAAATATAGAAGCATTTAAGGACTCCAGCAGCAGCGGAGAGTTTGGACGAGACTATTATGCTTGGTTTGTTGAAAGGAGCAAGAACGCCGATATACTTCATGGGTTGAACGCACCACTACTAAGCATTGTTTCCAACAAGCCGAGCGTGCTACTGCACATGCACAACCTAGTAATTGCATTGCCATATTACGAAGTGGCCCTCCAAAAATACAAACACTGTTTTTTCGCTTTCTGCTCCTCTTTTCTTCTAGAAGCTTTCCTAAGAAAACACGCCGATTTTCCAAGTGAAAGATGCTTCGTGTTACATAATGGAGTTGACACGGATCTTTTTGCCTCAAAGCATCATTACGGAAAGAATGGATTACTTCGCATTCTCTACACAGGCTCATGGAATGAACAAAAGGGAATCTTCGTCTACCTGAAAGCGATGAAATTGCTGGAGAGACGAAGACACGATTTCGAGACTCAGATCTCAGGGTCGCCTTATCTCTACGATACTGGACGCCCACTCGAATGGCAAATAGATGTTGAAAGAATTGTCAAGGAATCAGCGTCTAAGTTGAAATCTGCCAACATCATGGACAATCTTGAATACCATGAAATGCCTCGGCTCTATCGGCAAGCCGACATTTTCGTCTTCCCTTCAATTTGGGAAGAGCCTTTCGGCCTTTGCCTCATAGAAGCTATGGCGTCGGGTACACCAGTCGTAGCATCCAAAGTAGGGGGAATACCCGAGCTTGTCCAAGGCAATAAGACGGGGATGCTGGTCAAACCCAAAGACCCCAAGAGCCTCGCTGACGCGATCGAACGTCTTCTTGACAATGAAGATGAAAGACGGAAGTTTGGTGCAAGTGGCAGGAAAAGAGTTGAAAGACTGTTTTCCCTAGAAAAGCATGTTCGAAACCTAATACACATCTACAAGAAGATGGAGGAGTCCGTCAGTTGACAGAATATCTTGACCTGGCAAGATCTCTAAGCGTAACTCAACTCATTAATGCAACTGCCTTCGAACTGCTCCCCAGAAGAGAGGTTTTGGCCTACAAACCCTTAACCCTCAATACACTTCTGACGTTTAAATGCAATCTCTCATGCCCGATCTGCTCTATAGCGCAGATGCACTTAACGAATCCTTCTTACAAAATGCCTAGTGAGATGGCTTTTGAAAGTTTTCGTATTATCATAGACAGGTTCGGCAAATATCTGATAACCGTCCTTCTGTCTGGTGGTGAACCCTTGCTGAACAAGGAAGTATTCAGGATGGCACGATTCGCTTCTTCGAAGCGTCTGCTCACGCAGCTGATCACTAATGGGTTGCTTGTGGGAAAGTATGTCCCAGAAATCTTGGAACACATGAAGTCCATTAATGTGAGTCTCAATGCAGTAGACGCTGAAGAATACCGCTTGATGCACAATGCACCACCAGGACTATTTGAAAGCGTAATCGAGAATATAGCAAGGCTAGTAGAGATGCGCGAAAAGCTTAGAAAAAGGGCAAAGATCGCCATAAGTTACATATGCACCAAGGACAATTTTAGGAGAATACCCGAATTCATAGCACTTGCTGAATCTTTGGGAGTTGATGAAGCTAATCTTCGCTCCCTAATTAGTCTTGGACTACCGGGATTTGAAGAGTCTCTCTGTCTTTACAGAGATGATGATGAAGTCGCCGACGTACTCAACAGTATTACAGCACCAAAGAGAAAGATGAAAGTATGGCTGCCTAAGCTCTACGAACGAGCAACTTCCGAGCGAGACTGTAGAATACCCTTCAACTTCTTAACAGTTGACGGTGATGGAAACGTGTTCCCTTGTTGTCGAATCCCTCCTTTTGGAGGATGTTCGAGTATTTTCAGTTCTGAAGACGTTTGGAATAGCAAGAGCTTCAGGGATTTGAGGAAGAGTCTTATAGACAAATCTCTGCCTCTGCCAGACGCGTGTCTCAGATGTGGTAACAGGTTTTTGAAGCGTCGAATCGCAGAGGTGCTGATGAAATTGCGTACGTAGTCCAGAGCAGTCCAGGCAAGAGGCCTTGGGAAAAAAGGCTATTGTGGCTCACGGAAATATCACAACCCCTTAAAGAAAAATACGATCGGTGTTGGCCAAGCTCACGATTTCAACAGATCTTTCCCAGCGCGCTGTCTCCAAGAGTGAGAGGTTTTCATTGAAGAGGTCGATTTGAAGCTTGCCACTGCTTATAAGAAAGAAGATAGACAGCACAGTCCGCGAGAGTGTTTGCAGTGAACGTTGGATTGATTGGAAGCGGTTTGGCAGCCAACATTCACATGCTTGCTTACAAGCATCTGGAAGATGTCACAGTGGAGGCTGTCTCAGACATCAATGTTAGCAGGGCACAAGCCCTTGCCAAGAAGTACCAGATCTCAAAATCATTTTCAAATTATGTTGATCTGCTTGAGCTTAGGGACCTAGATGTGATCGATATATGCACCCCCACGTCCACGCATGCTACTATTGCTTGTGATGCAGCAAGCTACGTGAACAATATTCTGCTAGAGAAACCAATGGCCAGGACTACCGCAGAATGTGACAAAATCATTAGCAAATGTGAGAAAAAAAAAGTCAGTCTATGTATTTGCCATAGCAACCTTTTTCACCCTTCCGTCAAGAAAGCAAAGCTCTCTGCAAATAATGGTTATCGTATAGTCAGAACGATATTTTCAGGGAAACCTGTTCACTCTTGGGTATCAAAGCCCGAAGAAGGAGGACCCCTGTGGGAATACGGGGCACACCAAGCTTACCTTCAACGATATTTCTTGGGCATCGTCAAAGAAGTCTATGCAGTTGCGCACAACAAATCGGGTCATGACAATTCCGATATACTGGCTTTTTTAGAATCAGCCAATGGTTCTCATGGAGTAATGGAATTGAGCTGGACGCGTGAGTTCCTTGAAGAATCACTGGAACTTTATAGCCTGAATGAAATCGAACGCATAGACCTTGCATGGTTCCCCAAACAAGAAGAGTTCAATATTTACAGGCATGATATCCCTTCATCGGGAAAGGAACTCGCAAAACGAACTGTGAAAGGCCTAAAGTTTGCTCTTTACTTGCGCACACGCGTATTTGAAACCAGTATTCCGTTTCACTTTGACTTAATTCGAAGTTACATCAAGAGTATACAGGATGGTACGCCTCCACCTGTTAAACCAAATGAAGGGAAAGATGCCATCAGACTCCTAGAGAGTGTTAGCTCCTCACTTGAGACTGGAAAAAGAGTACGGGTCCAATAGAGACAATCCGATAGGGCAGTATGACAATCAAATAATCTATCCAGGACACAGGTGGGTCGTTATTGCGATTTCTAAAGCAGAGAATGAAAGGAGGTCCTGGACAGATTTTCACGTCTATGACAAGTGAGCTTAGGCTCTTTTTCTAGGGGTTGCGAACTTGCTTACGACGTGGAGCATGGTTTGGTGAAATCTTCTTACGACAGGATTATTCAACAGACGGGATACTGGCATATACCACAGTAGCAGAAAGGCGAACAGAATTCTGCTGCGTGTCGGAAAAATCATTGGAACGGATTTCCCAACAACTCTTCCGACGACATATCTCTGATGGACTGGAGAATCGAGATCGATGCATTTGTCACCATGTGTGAAGAAGAAGTAGCCGGAGCGGTCGCGGAGAAGACCGACAACGCGATGCGCAATCGAAACATACCTTCGGAATAGTATTACGTCTCCCGTTCTTATCTGACTTGGCGAAACATCCTCTACTTCCAGCGTTTCTCCCATCTCTATGGCAGGGGACATGTCGTTTCCGGCGACTACAATGAGACTCTTACTGTCTTTCCTGTTCATCGGTCGAACCTTCATGGAGGGCAAACAGATTAGTTGCCAAACTTCGTATAAAAAATATATATGCTAAATCCCACACAGGGTAATGTGGTTTGAAGTTTATGAGCAGAAAGTCGGCTAAGGCGAGAGTGACAAAATTGAAGAAATATGAGCCCCCAGAGATAAAGGAAGTCTGGGATGAACAGATCGGCATGCGAGGAGTATACCTTCTGGAGTTAGGCTAATCAAGCAAGTCTCTCATAGAGCGTTTTGAATTTTTCAGCTACAATAGACAAGTTGTATTTCTGGATAACTCTCTGAGCATTGGCTCTTTTCTTCATGTAGAGTTCTTCGTCAGACAAAAGGGCAATAACAGCGTCCGCTATTGCGTCGGAATCTTTTGGTGGGACCTGTATGCCAACATCTTCCACATCCGGAAAACCAGTATTCGAAGTGGCAACAACTGGAGTAGCATGAGCCACACTCTCCAAGACCGAAAGACTCATGTCGTCGGCCAATGAAGGAACGAGGCAGACATCAGCGACTTTATAGTACTCATAGAGAGAATCTCTTGGTAGGAATCCAATCAATGAGATAGCCTTTATTTCTTTCAGTTTTCTAATGTCATGGCAAAGGAGGTCATAGTCAAAACTATCTACCCTGTTAGTCACGGCAATTATGCTACTCGGAAAAACTTTCTTTATCTTCTTCATGGCTTCGAAAACGTAATGAAATCCCTTTAATACGGCAACTCTGTTAGGGAACAGAATAATTCTCAGTTTTGATTCTTTTTTCTCATAATTGAAGTTACAAACGGCTGGATCGATGCCCGCAGGAATCACTTGTATTAAGCTTCTCTGAACGCTATAGTATCGCGCTATGTTTTCCTTAGCTAACTCTGAGGAAGCCACTATCATTGGTGCATTTTTGTATTCCCTCTCTTCGAGGGATGAGGCGAATTCGTAGTAGGTGAGTTTGCGAAGATATTTTCCTCGCTTTGGATATTCGGAATTGATGATCTCTTTTATGAAAGCATAGGTCGGATTCAATGTTTGAAAGAGATAAGAGTCTGCTTCTAGAAACAACGCTGACGTGTTGAAGCAGTGAAGAATATCCCATTTTCTTCGTTTGATCACTCGTGAGAAGGCATCGCTGAAGAACATGGAATTCAGTATTGGCGAAATTGGATCTTCATCTTCGACGAGCCGGGCAGAAAGATGAATATTTCTGAACCCTCTGAATTTCCTATTTGGGCCTGGAGAATACAAACACGTTTCAAAGCCTTTTTTGGCAATCGCTGTGAACTGGTCAACCAAACGTTTGGTTAATCCTGTAGCATCTGAATCCAATCGCCAAGGAACGCCAGACAAAACCTTCATGAGCGACAGGTAACCCGAAGAAAGGTTTTAAGCTTTGCCAGAATGACTGAAACGTGACCAAAATGCTCCAAGAAGATAGGCTACTGCTATTCTGTGCACTTCCCAACCTGGATGAAGAACGTGGCGAAGAAGCGGTTAAGCTATTGGAAAACAGTCTTGACTGGAACTATTTTCAAAGAAAAGCTGCTCAGAACAGAGTTTTCCCTCAAACCTATGAAAACTTGGAGCTTATCTTGGACAATCGCCCTGAACTGAAAAGCAGGCTTCCACTGGAAAACATGAAGAAAAGGTATCATCAGCTCATGGTAGCCAATCTGATTCTTAGACACGAAGCAAAAAAGGCCATTACGGCCTTAGCTAAAACCGAGATCATCTTCACGCCACTCAAAGGCCTTTTGCTCGACATGCTAATCTATCCTAAGAACATCACGAGGGATTTCTCAGACATAGACCTATTTTTCCCCAATGAAAGAGAAAGAATAAGAGCCGAGAGAGTTCTGGGCAAGTGCGGGTTCAAAAGAGTTCCGCATCCACACAGCGTGTACCACACAATAGTGAAGAAGAGATTGTATGATGTTGATGTTATATTTGAAATGCACACGTCTTTGCCAGGAATTACGCATCTGTACCAATATCCAGTGATTGAGGATTTTTGGAACACGCTAACAGAGAAGGAAGTCCAGGGAACTTCCTTACTGGTAATGCCGCCAGAAAACATGGTTCTAATTCTTGCTCTCCACGCCTTCAGAGAAGGGTTTGTCAGACTAAAAGATGTGGCCGACCTGGTTGCAATTACCGATTCAACACCTAACTTCAATTGGCAAAAAATAGAAGAGTACATGAACAAATTGGCATGGAACTACATACTCGCTCTTCCGCTCTGTGCATATTCAGACATTAAGAAGATCCTAAATGAAGACAGCTTGGAAGCCAAGCAAGCAGCAAAAATCCCTTTTCCGCAGCGTCTCTTGAGACTGAGTTATCCTATGCCATACTCATGCTTATGCGGCAGCAGTCTGTGCGATAAAAAATGCAAGCAATGTTTACTGCTGATTCAAAAAGAGATCCCTGGATTTCCAGATGTTCTTTCCACAGGCTATTTCATCCGATATTTTCCAGCCAGACTCCGACTGAGCAATCACTTCCTAGCTAGCTATGTTCAAAAAGACTACGGGATCAAATATGCCCTGAAGTGCTATCTGAGCATGATTAAAGCTCTAGTTCAAATACCAGCATTCGTCCTGGAAAGTGCAGTTCGCAGCACACGTTAGTTATTCTTAAGTAGTGCACGCGCGCAATATTGACGGAATTCTTGTCATGCTCGCGCTCATGCGTATTCTACGGCGAGTCACAGCCCTAGCGCGCGCGCCGACGGTTTCCTTTATGAACTGTTTGAGGCTTTGACTGTGCCATGATTTAAGGTGTCTTCACTTACGTATATCTTTAGCTTTTTCGCGTCAGCGCCGAAGGAGTTCAGCATGCTAACAATCTCGTCGCCTTTATTGCTTGGAACCAAGATGCAGCTTTCGCTAAGCTTGATTCCTCCCATCTTAGTGATAGCTCCCACGCCGCCTTTCCTGTAAAGAAAGTAAACCACCTTCATTTTATCCCTGTAGCTTAAACTACTCATGTCATAAACGATTAACCAGAAAAGCTCCAATTCTACTGGCTTGGAAAAAACTTCAAGAGGAAACCTGGCAAAAAGAACTCTCCCATACTTGAGCAGCTCACCTAGGAATACTGGGTTAGCAGTCTTGAGTTCTTCGAGAGTCTCAGGAATCACGTGCAGATTCATTTTGAGGCTGCCAACAGATTGAAACAGTTCATCCCAATTCTGCCACATTAAAGCCTTATCCTCAAAAAGGACAAGCAAATCATAATCAGAATATTCATCATAATCTCCTCTAGCGAAGCTTCCGAAAAGAAAAACCCCAACCGCACCACGAATTCTCGATACCACATCAACAACACTATTTAAATCTAGCACGTGTCTCTCTTTCAATCTCACCTAAAACACGCTCCATGGCATCAATAGCCTTCCTAGCCCTTTCACCATCGATTCCCTCATAGCCGAGGGCTCCATAAGCACCCCACAACTCGTCCACATCCTTAGACAACGAAGGAAACTTCTCTTTCATCCAACGTTGCCTATTACTATGCGCACTCCTTGGCTGCAAATGAAAATGCTTCCCCTCCAATGCAGCTGAAGCCTCAATGGCCTGCTCAACAGTCTTTATCGCTAAATCACCAACAACCATGTAGCGCCTCTTCTCAAACTCTTCTAGAGTCGCCAACCTCTTCTCACGCGCAGCTTTAACGTGAATTTCAACGTCGCTCATCGACATCATTCATATAAATAAGTATTTTCTTACATATAAGAATTGCTCAAACCAGAACCTCACTAAAGCCCCGCTCTTAGCTTCATACTAAGCGCGCGCGCTAACGGCCTGCCACCTACGTTTTTTGTGATGTTTTTGACCCATTTGTTCAATAGGAAGTTTTAAATGAATGTTTGTCCCACTTTATAGTGGTGGGAAATTGGAGGAGACTCAGCTCAAAATAGACTCGAAGGGGAGACTCTGCATTCCGCCAGAAATAAGAGAACAGATCGGCGACACGGCTATACTCAAGAAGACCGATGAAGGTTTCCTGATAATGCCTGGCCAGCCTAGAAGTTTCTTAGACGAGTTTCGCAAGGTCATGGCATGTGAACCTCCTAGAACGGGCAAACCTGAGAACTGGTCGCCGTCAAAGATGAAGGCAATATGGAGCCCAACGTAGCATGATAACAGGATTAGACACTAACATCCTGTGCTACGCGCTTGATCCCGCATACCTCGAACATGAAAAACTAGAGAATTTGCTAATCGGCTTGTCTCCAGAAGACCGAGTGGCCATAAACCCCACCATATTGCACGAAACCTACCACAGCCTTGTCTTCGCCCAAAAGTGGGTTCCCAGCGAAGCCGGAAGAAGACTGAAAATGCTTTTGAATCACCCGTATATCGAATTTTTCAGCCAAACAAAGAAAACCTGCATTATCGCGCTCAATTTGGCCATGCAACACAAGCTCGGCGGAAGAGACGCCCTAATGATGGCCAACTTCATAGTAAACAAAGTTCCGGCCATCTACACCCATGATCAGGAACTCTTAGCTCGGAAGAAAATCTCGTGGAAAGATTTTCACGTAGCATTCAAAGATCCTTTGGATGAAGGCTGACAATGTGCGCGCTTTGAGGGGTCCTTTGAATATTCGCCTTCAACGTTCCAGCCTTTTTTCTTTGCGAATTCCTTCAACGCCTTTCCACACGACCTGTCTTTGACCTCAAGACGTGAACATTCCCCTGAACAAAGTCGTTATTCCAGAAAGAAGCAGCAGTCTGAGCAGAAATCACCTTAAAGTTCTTGTCCTTTTCCAAGAAATCCCAGATATCTGATTTCAGTGGGAATCCAATACAGCCCCACTTTACTCTTTCAATCAGGCCCTCTTGTGTTTAATGCATGCATTTATGCAGAAACATATATATAAAGAAAGTATGCATAAACGTATACATAGACGTTTACGGCGATGATTATGGCGAAGAAAACAACAATTTTCCTAAGAGAAGACGTGTACCAAGCCATCAAAGAAAAGGCAGGAGCCAGAAACGCTTCGAATCTGATAAACAAAATTCTCGTCGAATACCTAACAACAAAAGAAAGCATGTTCGGAACCATGAAAAAAACAGACGTAG
>Ga0315279_10000762_pt1 | contig 59341 bp, 68 predicted proteins | sample YL17G06_20_MG_FD_203694 | JGI IMG/M metagenome (GOLD analysis project Ga0315279, IMG submission 203694) | Sediment microbial communities from Yellowstone Lake, YNP, Wyoming, USA - YL17G06_20 | ecosystem: Environmental > Aquatic > Freshwater > Lake > Sediment | place: USA: Wyoming | collected...
AAGTGGAAGGAAAAGGTTCCGGAGGAAATATTGTCCAAGGGTAAACCGTTTACGCTGAAAACTGGGCCTAAGAAATCCTGATTTTACTGTTTAAGCTTTACCACTCTGCCTGTGGCTGAAGACTTCAATGCCGCTTCAGCTATTCGCAGGGCCTTCAAGCCATCTTCTCCAGTTGCGAGGGGTCTCTCGTTTTCCAAGATGGATTTTGCAAAGTTTTGCAGTTCAAGTTTGAGCGGTTCTTTCACTGGGTATCGCGGCTGCAGGGTTTCCTTTTCGTTCTCTATGGTCAACTCTTGTGTGATGTAGTCAAGTCTCATAATGGCTTTGCTTCCCGTGGCTACTAGCGTTCTTGTCTTGTACGGGGTTAACCAGTTAGATTCGATGAAGGCTGTTTTTCCGCCCTCAAACGTGAGCATTAATTGGGCGTAGTCTTCAAACTTTGTGTGTGCCATGTTTCCAGTCTTTCCGTAGACGGCTACTGGGTCTTCGTTGAAGATGTATCGCATTACGTCTATGTCGTGAATTGCTGTGTCTTTGACTACTCCTACGTCGCCGATTCTTTCAGGCCACTGGGAAACTCTTTTTGAAGTGGCGCACACAAGTTCGCCGATTGTTCTGTCTTTGACCGCTCGTTCAATGTGCTGCAGGCCTGGAATGAATCGCATGAGGAAGCCGACTGTGAGGTGCAGAGCCTCTTTTTCGGCTGTCTGCAGTAGTTTTTGGGCTTGTCTCGAGTCTGCAGCCATGGGTTTTTCAACTAGGACGTGTTTTCCAGCTTTCAGGGCTTTGAGTGCTTCTTTTGCGAGGCGTGTTGACCAGGTGCATATGCTCACTGCCTCGATGTCCTTGTTCTTCAGCAGGCTTCCGGTGTTCACGTAGGGTTTTACGCCGAACTGCTTGGCAACGCTTCTTGCCCTTTCAGCGTCTATGTCGCAGATGGCTATCAGATCCGTTTCTGCCAGTTCCGTGTAGACTCTTGCGTGGTTTTTGCCCCAAAACCCAGTACCTATGACAGCTACGCCGAGTTTTCTCATTTCGTCCAAACTCCTCTTCCCAACCCGCGGTATATGAAACCTTCCTTTTCAACCTTGTCTACCTCAATGATTCCTTCGAAGTCCACAATTGCGGCTGGCATCTTCATCAAGGCCTTCAATTTCTTCAAGTTCAGACGTTTGAACTGGTCGTGCCCGGATAGAATCATCACACAGTCAGCGTTTTCCACGGCGTCACTCAAGGTTTTTTTGAACGCGCCCTTAATGTCGCCTAATTCGTTGTCTGAATAGTACGGGTCGTAAAGGCCAACCTTGGCGCCCTTCGCCTCCAAAAGCTTTGCAAGCTCTTTCAGCATCTTCTTAGGGGCGCCTTTCGCGTTCTGGGTTTGCGAAATTCCGAGGAGAGAGACTCTTGCTCTTCTCAAGGTCTTGCCGCAGCTCCGCAGCGCATCTTTGGTCAGGTTGACCGCGTGCTTGGCTGTTTCTTCATTTATTTCGCGGGCAACCGCGAGCATTCGAAGTTTCATCCCAAGGTCCTCAGTATTCTCCAGCAAAAGATATGGTTCCCTTTGAATGTCGCTACTGGCAAGTGCTGGCAACGAAAGTTTGGGCCTTTCACTAACGTTAAGAAGCCCGTCGAGGTCAAGGTAATCTGCACCTGCTTTTTCGCAGAAAATGGCAAGCTCGTTGGCGAGAGCAACGTTAACATCTCGTTGCATTATCTCAAGGAGAACAGCAAGTTCTGCAGTCTTTATGTTCTGTGCCTTTTTCACTCTGTTTTTTGTAGCAGTTTCCAGAATAGTTGAAGCAGCGTTCAAGCTGCTTTTGTCGGTTCCGGCGACAATTCGCTCTTGACTCAGCAGAGAGTCTCCCGTTTGGGTGTTCAGAACTCCAGCCGGACTGTAGGCTAGGCCGAAGTCAGTTCCTGCTTTGAGGCCTGAAGTGTTTTCCAACGTTTCTTTAATCATGCCTTCGGTGGCGCCGAGGCCCATAATGCTTGCAACTATTACAAGCGAACCATGTTGAAGGCTTGAGCCAACCTGCTTACAGGCGTTCTCTATTTTTGAATAGTCAGCTTTTCTCTTTTCGTCAACCTTCACAGGCACTGTCACGACGATGACATCGCTTTGTGAAACAGCTGCCTTGGTATCGTTTGTGGCTCTCAGAGATCCTGTTCTCACGTGATTTCTTAATTTGGCTTCCATTTCGCGTTTCAGGAAGGGAGCCTTTCCTTTCGAGAGGAGGCTTACCACGGTTTGGTCTGCATCCACACACATGACCTTGAAACCGGCTTCAGCGAGAAGATAGGCGTGTAGGACGCCGTTTTGTCCGCAACCTATAATGCTGACCGTATGGTTCCCGCGTTTTTCGGGGCTGTCAATTTCTTCTGGCTTTGCGATCAATGGTGGTGATGACATGTGAATGTTCTCCACGGCAGTAGCGTGAGAGACTGTTCAACTTTTCGGTAAGGGAAGTGTAATAGTGGGCGGTGCCTAAAAAACTTAATTTCGTGTTATTCTTGTGCCAAGAGCCGGCACCATAATACCTCTTCGGCAGTACTATCCATTTACAAGACTACACCAGTTTGTGCTGGTCTCGATAGGCCGAATACAGCCAGTATTCGAGAAAGGATTGGACTGAGCAGTGATGCATCGCGGCTGGTTGGCGCTTATTTCCTCAAGATGTCAATTATCTTCTTGAGTTCTAGATGGTACTTTTTGGTAAGCTCCTCAGCGCTTTCTTGAGTTTTGGCTTCAGCATATAGGCGGTAGATTGGTTCTGTCCCGCTCGGTCTTATCAAAATGGCGCTTTTGTCTTTGAACCATATTTTGACGCCGTCGATCGTGTTGACATTAAGCCTTTTTGTGTGTTCAATCAGTTTTTCGAGAACCTTCTCTTTGAGATCTTCTGGGCACTCTATTTTGGCTTTCTCTATGAAATATCTCGGCAGTTCACCGATCAGTTTTGAAAGCTTATCGCCGGTTCTTGCCATTATGTCCAAGATCAGGGCTGTTGACATGGCTCCGTCTCTGACCGCTTGGTGGGGGCCATAGAAGATTCCGCCGTTTTCTTCCCCGCCAAGTTTTGCATGTAGCTTTCTCATGGTTTGAGAGACAGTTACGCTTCCAACTTTGGTCCAAACGATTTCTCCGTCGTAAGCGTCAGCAATGTCTTTGATGAGGCTTGAGGAGCTGACTGGAGTGACAACTTTTTCACCAGCGTTTTCTTTCAGAAAGTACTTTTCAACCAAAGCGAAAGTTTTGTCGCCCCAATGAACGTCACCATTTTCATCTACGAAAACTGAGCGGTCTGCGTCACCATCATAAGCGACGCCCAAATCTGCACCCACTGCCTTAACGGTCGCGGCCAATTCTCCAAGGTTTTCGGGGCGAGGCTCTGGGAGCCTTCCAGGAAACGTTCCGTCGATGTTTGCGTTTATGGTTGTAACTTTGCACCCTAGCTCTCGCAGCAAGCGTGGTGCAGCTAGGCTGCCGACGCTGTTTGCAGCGTCAACTACAACGTGATATTGCTTTTTGGCGATTCTTACGACGTCCACATGTTTTTCTACTGCTTTCAGGTAGTCCTCAATCACTCCGGGCAGGTCGCGTGTTGCACCTATCTTGTCCCAGCTTGCGTAGCGTATTTTGTCGTCGAAGAACACGTTTTCGATCTGTATTTCTTGTTCTCGCGAGATTTCTATTCCATCGTTCCAGACGACTTTTATCCCGTTGTATTCGGGCGGGTTGTGTGACGCAGTTACCATTACTCCGCCGTGCATTTCGTGCTTCTTTACGGCGTATTGCAAGGCTGGCGTCGGTGCCATTCCAGCTAGAAACACGTCGCATCCAGCCGCGTTCAAGCCGGAAATTACGGCTTTGGCAAGCATGGGCCCGCTTGTTCTGGCGTCGTATCCCAGTATGAGGCGTCCATTTTTGAAGAATGTTCCTGTTGCTGCTCCGATTTTGACTGCTGTTTCCGGTGTTAGTTCCTTGTTGACTAGTCCGCGGATTCCGTTTGTTCCAAAAAGGCGCCTTTGGGTGAACATGCAGGTTTGTTCTCCTTTCAAGTGATGCATTTCGACGTTAATACGCTTTCAGAGATTTCTTTCGCTGGGCAAATTGAGACTCGTTCTGTGAGTGTTGTGTTGTCTTTGATTTTTGCGTGGTCGCCGATTATGCATCCTCTTCCGATTTTGGCGTTTTCTCCTATGAATACGCCTTCGCCGACTATTGCGCCGTCTATCGCAGCAAAGTCTGAAACTGCTGTCCCGCTGAGAATGACGGAATCTTGAATGTGAACGTTGTTGCCGACGGCGACGTTTCGTCCTAAAACAACATGGGGTCCTATGACTGATTTTCTGCCCACAGAAACGTGTTTGTCAAACGCGGTTGGTTCATTGAGCTTTGTGTCTTTTCCGATTCTGCACTTCGGCTGGGCTGGTGCCGAGTCGATCAGGGTTCTGTTTATCTCCAAGTAGTCTTCAGGCTTGCCTATGTCCCTCCATAGGCCATCATACGCGTAGCCGTAAAGCATGCCTTCCTCGGCGAGCTTCGGGAAAACCTCGTATTCGATTGACACTGCTCGGCCTTTGGGGATGTATTTGAAGATTTCTGGGCTGAGAGCATAGACCCCCGCGTTTATCAGGTTGCTTGGCGCAGTTTCTCGTGGCGCTTTTTCAATGAATCTTTTTATGCGGCCGTCTTTTGTCAGATCGGCTACTCCGTACCGGCTTGGATCTTCGACTCGGTGTAGGGCAATCGTCGCGACGGCGTTCTTTTTTTGGTGCGTTCGAAGAATTTCCGTGTAGTTGACATCTGCAAATATGTCGCCGTTCAAAACTAGGAAGTGGGAGTCGTGGCCTATGCGTTTTTCAGCCTTTTTTATCGGGCCGCCGGTTCCCAGCGGTTTTCTCAGCGGGTCGCGTGAATAGGTAACGTGAAGTTGGTGTCTTGGCATTCGGTGCTGTTTGATTGCGACTTCGGTTTGGTAGTTAACGGCCATTATTGCCTCGTCTATGTTGTTTTTGGCGAGTCTTTCGAAGGTCCACTGCAACAACGGTTTGTTAACGATTGGAAAAAGTATCTTCGGCCTTGTGCAGCTTAGCGGTCTGAGCCTTGTTCCGAAGCCGCCTGCCAGAATGAGAGCTTTCAAAGGGTTTTCACCGTATTAGACTGCATCCTTATATTCCATTTCGCTTAATAAAACGATTTCGTGAAGGAAGGGTGAAAGCGTTGAGAGTGTTGCTTTGTGAAATGAGCTGGGTTGAGGCCAAGGAATATTTTGTCAAGAATGACATAGCGATTCTTCCAGTCGGCTCAACTGAACAGCATGGGCCTGCGAATCCGCTTGGAACAGACCATTTGATAGCTAAGGCCTTGGCGGAGGAGGCCGCGAAGCGGACGGGGGTTCTTTGTTTGCCTGTTGTTCCTTTCGGCGTCAGTTCGCACCACAGGCAATTTTGGGGAACCATCTTCATGTGTCCAAAGGCTTTCAAAGAATATGTGAAGGAAACCTGCTTGGCGCTTCATTATTATGGCGTGTGCAAAATCGTGATAGTCAATGGTCACGGGGGCAACTTGCCTGTGCTTGCCGAACTGGCTAGAGAGTTGAGGGAACAAGGGATTTTCGTCTCCGTCTTTCAATGGTGGCCAGCTTCAGCGAAGCTTCTGCCAGGGCTTTTTTCGCCTGAAGAACGGCAGCATGCAGGTGCAGAGGAGACTTCGGTGAATTTGGCTTTGCACTCCAAGCTTGTGAGCATAGCTAAGGCGGTTGACAAAGAGCCTCGTAGACACGTGTTGCAGGTGGAAGGGATGACGCTTCCGCTGGACAGCGTTGATGAAACAGGTTTAGGAGTCTTTGGGCAACAGTCAACGGCCTCCGCCAAAAAGGGAAAGAGAGTCTTAGAGGCTGTTATCAGCGAACTGGTTAAGCATGTGGAGTTGCTCAAGAAAGCGAAAATCAAGGACTTGATGCCGAAGCCGAAAGTCTAGTGTTACGCGTAGAGATATTTCTGGATTTCCCATGAAGTGACTTGGGTCTTGTCTTTTGGCTGATGCTGTTCGTATTCTCGCCATTCCTGCATTTTGAGCTCCATGTACTTTTCGGCTACTTCTGTGCCGAGCGCTTTTATGCAGATTTCGTCGCTTCTCCACTCTTCCAATGCATCCTTCAGCGAAGTAGGAAGGGTTTTAATGCCCAGTTTTCTGCGTTCTTGCTCGCTTAGGTGGTAGATGTTTGCTTCGACGGGTTCGCTTGGGTCGATTTTCTTCTTGATGCCCTCCAGTCCAGCTTCAAAGACGACGTTGTAGACGAGGTAAGGGTTGCACAGCGGGTCGGGGCATCTGAATTCTATTCTGGCTTCTTTTCCGTTTTGAGGTGAGAACGCTGGCACTCGCACGAGGGCTGAACGGTTTCGCTTGCTCCACGCGACGTAGACTGGCGCTTCGTAGCCTGGCACGAGCCGCTTGTAGCTGTTGACTGTGGGTGCGACTATCGCGCAGAGTGCTCTGGCGTGTTCCAGGAGTCCGCCGATGAAGTATCGGCATTCCTGTGAAACGTATGCGTAGCCCGTTGCATCGTAGAACGGGTTTTCGCCTGTTTTCGGGTTGGACAGTCCAAGGTGGATGTGCATTCCACTGCCGGCTTTGCCGAACCAGGGTTTGGGCATGAATGTTGCGGTCCAGCCGCATTTTCTATCGGCTGTGGCTTTGGCGGCGAACTTGTGGCGCATTATGTTGTCGGACGTGGTCAGCGGGTCAGCGTATTTGACGGTGATTTCGTTTTGGGCTGAGCCTACTTCATGGTGCTGCCGTTCAACCGTGATTCCCATGGTGGACAGCGCGTTTGACAAGTCCATCCGATAGGATTCTGTGAGGTCTCGGCCTGGCGCGATGTCGAAGTATCTCTGCTTGTCTATGAGGTGGTTTTCAACGGGTTCAATGTCGCCTTTTTCGTTTTTCTGTACCAAGTAGAACTCTAGTTCGGCTGCGGCTGTTGGCTCGTATCCTTCTGCCAGTGTTTTTTCTAGTGTCTTTCGTAGGAGGTGTCTTGGGTCGGTTTCGAACTGTGTCCCGTCTGGCTGTTTTATGTCGCAGATGAAGCTGGCCACGCTTTTGTCGTAGAAATAGTGGGGGCAGACTGTGAATGTGGTTGGGTCGGGCTTCATTATCATGTCGCTGTCTTCGATGTTTGCTCCGCCGACCATTGAGGAGCCGTCGAAGGTTACGCCGTCGGTTAATGCGTTTTTGGCTTGTTCTGCGGGTATTGTTCTGCCCTTGAGGTAGCCGAGCATGTCCGTGAAGTGCAACAGAACGTAGTCGGCATTCTTCATCAGCCTTAGATACGTGTCGAAGCTCTGGTTCTCTTTCAGCCCTGCATGCACCGTTGTTCTCACCATGCGCAAGTGTATAGCAGAATCAGAGAAATCTGCAAGCATAAAAGCTTTGTTGCTAAAATCGAAAGCAAATGTTAAATAGGAGATGCTGCAACTGGACAAACGTACAGGTCAGGTGACAGAGTATGGATATGGACGAAACGGATGTCAAGATTTTGAAAGCTTTGACAGGTGATGGTCGGCTTTCTTGTAGGCAAGTGGCGAAGCAATGCGGCGTTTCTATTGGGACTGCGTTGTCACGTATGAGGAAGTTGGAGGATGCGGGAGTTATAAGGAGCTATTCGGCACTGCTGGATCATGAGAAGCTTGGATACGAGTTGACTGTTGTCAGCGAGATAACGGTTTCAAAGGGGAGGCTTTTGGAGATGGAGAACGAGATTGCGCGGCTTCCGAACGTGTGCTGCGTGTACGACTTGACGGGGTTGATTGACGCGGTTATCATTGCGAAGTTCAAGAATCGCGAGGAACTCAGCAAGTTCACGAAGCGGCTTCTGGCTCTGCCTTACGTAGAGCGCACAAACACACATGTCGTGCTAACAACGATAAAAGAGGACTTCCGCATAGTCTGAACCACAAGCCGCGTGTTCCCTTTTTTTGTTTTATCTGACTTAAGGTAAGCAAGATTTAATTCAGACTGCAAATTAGAAGATAGGGCAATCTGCTTGCCGAGAGCGGGGGTTGCCAAGCCAGGTTAAAGGCGTAGCCCTGAGGCGGCTATCTCGCAGGGGTTCGTGGGTTCAAATCCCACCCCCCGCACTAAGACTAGACCTTGTTTTGAGCGAGCGAGACAGATTCAGCGCGCGGTTGTGACTGGACAAGTCCAAAATGCTTTTTATGTCTCTTGTTCCAGATATACCAGTCAATAGGAAGTCCAGATTATGGAATTGAAGGGAAGTCGAACTGAGAAGAATCTGCTCGCGGCATTTGCAGGCGAATCTCAAGCCAGAAACAGATACACTTTCTTTGCCAGCGTAGCCAAAAAGGAAGGATACGAACAAATATCTGCCATTTTCCAAGAAACAGCCGACAACGAAAAGGAGCACGCTCAACTCTTCTTCAACCACCTCAAAGGAGGAAACGTAGAGATTACAGCTGCCTACCCCGCAGGCATCACTGGAGCAACAGCCGAAAACCTGAAAGCAGCGGCAGAAGGAGAAAAACTCGAGTGGGGAACACTCTATCCAAACTTCGCAGAAGTAGCAGAAGAGGAAGGCTTTGAAGATGTGGCCAAAACCTTCCGCGGCGTCGCCAGAGTCGAAAGCTACCACGAAAGGCGCTACCGAAAACTGTTAGCCAATGTGGAGCAGGGCAAAGTGTTCAAGAAAGATTCACCGATCATGTGGAAATGCAGAAACTGCGGACATGTCTTTGAAGGAACTGAAGCACCTGACAAGTGCCCCGTCTGCCATCACGACAGAAGCTACTTCGAGGCTTGGTGCGAGAACTACTAAAAGCCATCTTTCTAACTCTTAGCGCGCTTAAATTTGACGTTCACGGCTTCCGCAAGTCGTTCCAGATCCCTGTTGCTCATCCACTCAGTCTTCAAGTACTCGCAAATCCTTTCATCACTCAGTCCAAGCCTTCTTGCTTCCTCAACCGCGAGCCGGTAAGCCTCAACCTCAGTCGGCCTCCTTACGTAGCTGAAGTTGTCGTCGAAAAGCTTCTTTCCCTCCATAAACTGCCTGACGTGAACCAGCTCATGAATTATGTCCAGATAAATGTCAATGATGTCGCCTTCCTTGATGTAACGCGCGCTTATCATGATGTGGCCGTCCACGTCGCTGACGCCCATGTAGCCCCACCTCCCTCCAAACTCGACACTAAGATTGCGGAGCACTTCCTCTGTCTTTTCGCCGAAAATCTTCCTGACAGCCTCAACCTTCTCGAAGCCTTTGAAGTAGTCGGTAAACGGATGAGTGGTCACTGGAACATTGCGAATTATTCCGACCTTCAACCTTGGGTCTATGGCCGTAAATCCTCCTTCTAGCCCATATTCCAAAATGACATTGCCTAGTAAAGTTTATGCTCTCGTATAAACTTTGACTCTGCTTGTATGTTCCAAATAAGAAATATGACGCCGGAAGACTTTGCGTTCGCGGTTCAGATCACAGACCAGATGAGCTGGGGACTGACTGAAGAAGACTTCGAGTTCATGATCGAGCTTGAGCCCGAAGGGTCATTTGTATTGCTTGACGGTTCGGGGAAAATCGGCATCGCCACAACCGTCAGCTTCGGCAAGATAGGGTGGTTTGGAAACCTGATCGTCAGCGAAAAACGCCGAAAGCAGGGCGCAGGGTCATCACTAGTCAAGCACGCCATCAAATATCTGAGAAGCAAAAACGTGGAAACTGTCGGTCTGTACGCATACATTGAGAGAATTCCGTTCTACGAGAGGCTTGGCTTCCAATTCGACTCAGAATTCACAGTTCTGAAAGGAACAGCCTTCTCTTCCCAAGTCAAACCCAACCTGAAACGAGTTGAGAAACAGGACTTAAGCAAAATCATCGACTACGACAGCTCCTGTTTCGGTGCATCGCGGGGAAAGCTACTTGAGCCTATTCTCTCTGACCCAGACAACCTTTGCTACATGCACGTTGAAGACGGGCAAATATCAGGGTACGCAGTGGCTAAAGTGTACAGAGGAGTAGCTGAGCTTGGACCGCTAATGTGTCAACAAGGACGCGGCGACGTCGCCATCAACCTTTTAAGAACCATTCTCAGGAAGTTGAAGGGGCGAGAAGTCTCGATGTGCGTCGCTGAAAAAGAGAACTCAATTGTCAACATGCTGAAAGAATCCGAATTCAGCGAAAGCTTCCGCGTGGCAAGAATGTTTCTCGGCAGGCCAGTCGGCGGAAACTGCATCTACGTGGCCGAATCCTTGGAGAGAGGCTGATAAGCCATTGTCAGCCAGCCTAGGCAGAATAATCCTTGAAGACTTCTTGAAAAGCTCTTGGCCAAGCGTCGAAGCGATAGTGAAGGAACTGGCCACGTTCAAAGGCAATGACCGAAGACAGTTTTCCCTTTTCCACTTCAAGGATAGCAAGAGGGATGACTTTACTCTTGACGGCGGCCACTTCTTTCTGAGATCTTCGGTTGAGTACTCCAATCCACAGCTAACCGTCGAGGAGGTTCAGGGCATCATAGCCGCTCGGCTGCTCGAGGTCTGCGGAAACTACCTTTACCAATATGGCTTGCACGGGGTCAATCAGAAAGATGTTGACCAGATATGTGAAATGCTGAACAACCCAGCTCACGGAGTAATCGTGCCTTTCCTTCTCAATACTGACGAAATAGAACCAGACAGGTATTCAATGAACCCACTGAAAGAGTCAATAGTCAACAGCGGACAAAGCGCCTTTCCGTGCGCGACAGTCAAAACCGACACGCTGCAAATAGACCAGAAGTTCGCACAGAAATACGAAGGTTCACTAGTCTGCAAGGAAGAGGTCGAACTGATAGCCCGCCACCTTCAAACCTGCAACAACAGGTACGTAGACATGGTTGACGCAGTGAAATACGAACAGCTGGAACATCTGTCAAAACTCTTCGGAATCAACCTCAACGTCTACTCAATGCGCATGCCATTGACAATCCTAAAGGCCGAGTCAACAGATGGACTGCTGCACCACATCATAAGAGAAACCCACAGAGACTATCAAGCCATTGAGTGCGTCTACCTCTGCATGGGAAGAAGCATGAAAAACCTGACCACACTTCTGACCGTCCCTCACTCGCAAAAGGGCTTCGGTTCAAAACGCGCGGCTAGGGGTCGACTCTATTTTGAAGGAACAAAGCTGAAAAGCGCCAAGGTAGACTATCGAACGGCCCTGCTTTATCCCAACGCAATCGACCCAAGCGACATCAGTGTTGCAAAGGCCGACGACAGTTTCACAGTTGAAGGAGATAAGCTCGTAAACTACGATTTCAAAACAACTCCCTCATCACCGCAATTCCACCTGTACTCCTTAGCGTCACCAGAAAACGCGGTGTTGTGGCATGGGATCGGTGCGTTCGGAGCTTCAGAATTGCTGAAAAGTTACACGACCACTCGCATGGCGTGCGGCAGAGAACTGTTCATAAGAGGTCTCAGCGAGAAATACGGCGTAGACATGAAGATTCCTCTGCAATTCAATCTGGTGCCGAAACACATGTGGTTCCATCCCGTGCACCGCAACATAGATGCAAGCATCGGCTGCGTCCAAAACTTGAAAGATCTGGCTGACCTAGGCATGAAGATGGAACAGCTTCCCACAGACCAGTACATACGCAAATGAGGTGGAATCCCGACGTTCTTCAAACAGATCAAACACCGCGGCGACAACTTCTCCTACATCGTTGCGGACGATGTCACTAAAGAAGCGGCTGTCGTTGACCCCAGCTTCAACGCAGACGCAATAATCATATTGGCTAAAGACAAAGGCCTGAAGGTGAAATGTGTCATGAATACTCATGGTCACGGCGATCACGTTGCCGGCAACGAAGATATCCGATCGAGCTTCGGCGCAAAGGTCGTTGCTCACAAGCTGTCCCATGTCAGCAAAGACGTCGGCGTGGTCGACGGTGACATTATCAAAGTCGGCACGATCGTAATTAGGGTGCTTCACACGCCTGGGCACACGCCCGACAGCATATGCCTGCTCCTTGACAACAAACTGCTCACTGGTGACACCCTTTTCGTGGGAGAATGCGGCAGAACAGACATGCCCGGCGGAAGCGCCAGAGAAATGTACCACAGTCTATTTGACAAGTTATTGAAGCTTGATGACAAGGTTGAAGTCTATCCCGGCCACGACTACGGCTCGAGACCCTCCTCAACAATCGGCGAAGAGAGGAAAACAAACTACACCTTAGAAAAGCGGACTCCAGAAGAGTTCATAGAATTCATGAACGAACCCTAGCCTAGGCTTCTTGATCTGCACGCTTTACACACCTCATATATCCATCAGACACTAAAATCCACAGCCACCATGAAGCAATCATTGCAAGTAATTTGAACAATCAAAACCTCCCATACTAGCAATTCAAGCTGAGAATCTGCAGGAAGTTCAATCTATATAAAGGGGGGTTAAAACAGCCTCAGAAACCCGTTCTTTGCTCACATTTTGTCGCTCTTAGTCAAGTCTCGAAGCCTGCTGACTCCGTCTATCTCTTTTATGAATTTAGCCACGCTTTTCGGAACAAGCTTTTCCCAGCTCTCGCCCTTCAGCATCTTCTCCCTAATCAGGGTCGAAACATAGACTTTTCTGCTGAAGAAACGCACGGGTTTGACCTTGTACCCTGCTTCCGTGAAGAGCCTCCGCGTCAACGGCTCATTTGAAAAGACAACATCAAAACGAGGCGTATACCCTTCAAGAGCAGAGACCCACAGCATGTGCAAGTGCACGTCGGGAACAGGCACAATCCAGACTCGGGAACGGTCTATCCGCGCTTCTTCTAACGCCTTGCGAATCATCACCAATCTTTCGCCGGCTGTAAACGGATTATCAATATTGTGGCTGTACTGGGCACTGCCGATGACGATGACCAACTCTTCAGCGTCTTCCAATATGCTCTTCACGGCGCCAAGATGCCCCAGATGAACAGGCTGAAACCTTCCGACGTAAAGCCCACGCTTGACCATCGAAACAACCCCCCAGAACCTATTATTCTGTCAAGGTGAATTAACGTTTACCCTTCTCAAGCCTTCTCAAAACAGACTCCACTGGAAACACGTGCAACTTCTTGCCGTTCACAGGCACTTCACGTTCAGAAGTGTAACCCCTCCTCTCGCGGATCAGAAAACTGCGTTTCACGTCCAAACCACCACCATACCCGCCTAAAGTCAAATCTGAACCGACAACTCTGTGGCATGGAACGATTGGCGGAAAAGGATTTCTGGCCATAACATTGCCCACTGCCCTCGGTCCGCCGCCAACGGCCTTGGCAACCCCTCCGTAGGAGGACACGTATCCAGTTGGAATCGAACGCGTCGCCTCAAGCACTCTTCTAGTGTAATTTGGCAAGTGTTTCGTGGCTAAGCGAAAGCTCTGAGAAGAATCCTTTCCGTCGTAAATGCCCTTCAACATCGCAATCACCCGCTCAGCGAGAGCCGAAGGCTCATCCAACCGTTGAAAAGGAACATCAAAAGGAATGCTTTCTCGCAAGCTTCGCAGAGCATCCTTTTCGCTTGAAGCAAACGTTGTGGCGAAAACCTCTGTCTCGTCGGAGGCAACGCCAAACCAGACACGTTCTACGTTCTTGACATAGACGTTCAGCGTTTAACGTCACCTGCTGGAAGGTTACGAAGCCAGAGTATTTAGCTTGTTGCCCGAAAAAAGCCTTAAATATAAGCCGACTCAAGCCGTTTTTTTGGGTGGATGATACGAGTGCTTCTAGTTATGAACGGTTGGTATGTGGGAACTGTGGAAAACCGTTAGGATTCATGCGCTTAGACGTGAAAATCTATCCCCCGAAAACATTGATACGACTTGCTGCTGGCGGACCAATAGTAAACGTGGAAAAAGAGGTTTACTGTCAAGAATGCTTTAGACAGTTGGCCGAAAGCAAAAAAGAACATAGCCCGCCAACGCAACAACATGAGTAAGCTTAATAGATTGTCTGTAATATATCAACGACAAAGGTGAACTGCATGGAAAAACAAGGACAGCAAGGAGGATACCTCTGGGTTCCAGGTGCAACAACTGTTGGAGTAGTCTGCAAAGACGGAGTCGTGTTGGCTTCTGAAAAACGTGTTTCATACGGCTATCTCATAGTCAGCAAAGGCGCAAAGAAAGTCTTCAAAATCACAGACTGCATAGGCGCGGCCTGTGCAGGGCTCGTTTCAGACATGCAGATTCTTGTCAGAGAGGTAGAAGCCTACGTAAACCTGTTCAGCTTAGACGTAGGCAGACCCATCTCAGTGAGATCGGCAGCCAAACTCATGTCAAACCTGCTATTCAACAACAGATTGGCGCCATTGATCACGCAGACAATTGTCGGAGGCGTTGACGAGGAAGGTGCGTCAATCTACGTTTTAGACGTTCTGGGTTCAGTAATACCCGACACGTACACGGTTGTGGGGTCTGGGACAGAAGTTGCCATCGGAGTAGTCGAGGAGGGCTACAGGGAAAGCATGACTATGGAAGAAGCAAAGGATCTGGTCACCAGAGCAATAAAATCAGCCGTGAGCAGAGACATCATGAGCGGCGATGGCATAGACTTTCTCCTCATAACCAAGGAAGGAATGACGGAAGAAACGATGAAGTTCTAGGCTCCGACTGTTCTGTAAAAAGCTTAATCAATAATCCCTATACTACAACCTATTGCTACTACAAGAGGAGAGCATAGTTTGCCATTTCAGCTAAGCGAAGAAGAAGGAAAATTCTTGGTTGAGATTGCCCGCAAGGCCGCCGAGGAGTATCTGAAAACCAAGAAACACATACGTGCACCCGAAAGCCTTTCCAAAAATCTTCTACAACCCTGCGGCGTGTTCGTCACAATTAACCGACTAGAGAATGGAGAAAAAAAGCTGAGAGGATGCATCGGATACCCATACCCAACCACTCCATTGGTTCAGGCGGTCATCGACTCTGCCATAAACGCCGCCACCCAAGACCCACGTTTCCGCCCACTTTCGCAGGGTGAGCTTGACAAGCTGGTTTTCGAGGTAAGCGTGCTTACACCGCCACAGATGGTAGAAGTCAAGAAACCGAAAGAATATCCCACCCAAATCAAGGTGGGCGAAGACGGATTAATCGTCGAAAGAGGCATGTACAAAGGCTTGCTTCTGCCACAGGTGCCTGTTGAGTGGGAATGGGACGAAGAGGAGTTTCTGTGCCAATGTTGTGTTAAAGCTGGGCTGTCTCCCGATTACTGGCTGATTGAAGGCACGAGGATTTACAAGTTTCAAGCCATAGTTTTTGAAGAAGAAAAGCCTCGAGGAGAAGTCAAACGCAGAATCCTCAGCGGGAAATGACTTTATGCGCGTTTATTTTGCTCCTTGCGGCATCGGCTTGGGACATGTTGGAAGGAGCATTCCGATAGCAAGGAAACTCTTGGAGAAAGACGTTGATGTAATGTTTTCCACGTACAGAGAAGGGATACGTTATGTCGAACGAGAAAAGCTGCCACTCACAAAGGCGCCGCCTATAGGGTTTCAAGTCAAACCTGACGGCACAGTGGATTTCAGACAAACCGCAGTCAATCCAGGTCCTTTCCTTGCTTCTTTCACTCTTCTGGAGCAGGTCAACGCGGAAATTGAAGCGATTGTCAAGTTCAAACCTGACGTCGTTGTTTCAGACACACGCATTTCTCCTTTGCTGGCGGCGAGGATTCTGCGAATACCCAGAATCTGCATCTTAAATCAGTTCCAAGTAATAATACCTCGCAGAAAACGTTTCTTGCGCTTAGCTAAACTGGCAGACGTTGGGACTCTTACGCTTGTCGGCAAGGTGTGGACCAGCGGAAACACGGTTTTGATACCTGATTTTCCTAAGCCCTATACGATATGCGCTGGCAACCTGAACATCCCCAAATCTTACAGGAAAAACGTCAAGCTGATTGGACCGCTACTGCCTGTTCGCCCGAACGAGCTGCCCGATGAAACAGAACTTAGGAGAAAACTGAAGCTGGCAAGTGGCAAACCAGTCGTTTTTGTGCCGATAAGTGGGCCTGTCATGGAAAGAGCGTTCCTAACAGGGATTCTGAGGAAGATTCTGCTTGGATTTCCAGACGATTACGAAGTTGTTGTTTCCCTTGGCTACCCGAACACCGACGACAAGCCCGCACGGTACGGCAACGTCACAATTTTCAAGTGGCTTCCAAACCGTTTCGAATACCTCAAAGCCTGCGACTTGATAATCGGCCGAGCTGGACACGGAACCATAACGCAGAGCATGTGTTACGGTAAGCCAATGATACTTGTTCCAACACCAAGCCACACAGAACAAATCATCAACGCAAAACAGGCTATGGACCTCGGCGTGGCCGAAATCATTCAGCAAAAGGAAGTCAGCAGAGAAAGTCTTCTGAAGGCCGTTGCTCGAATCTTGTCAAGTGGTGCTTCTCAAAGGCTTAGAGAAGTCCAAAGAGAGGTTTTGAAGTACGACGGCTTAGACAACGCCGTGAAAACAGTGTTCGAGGTCGCTAAAAAATAACAAGTATTTTAAGTTAAACAATCCGAAAATAGAAGACATGTTCCTGCCTCACAAAATTCTGGAAAAGAAACTTCTGGACATACTTGCAGAAGACATAGGGCAAGGAGACATAACCACCGCGTTGACAATTCCAGCTGAAAGCACAAGTGAAGCACAAATAGTAGCAAAAGAAGCAGGAGTCGCTGCTGGGATCGAAGAGGCAAAGGTGCTACTGGAAAGCTTGGGGCTGAAAGCTGAAACATTAGCCTCAGACGGAGAGAAGATAAAACCGAAGCGGGCATTGATGAAAATCCGCGGCAACACACGAACCATACTCTCGGCTGAACGTACGATTCTAAACATCGTCTCTCGAATGAGCGGCATCGCCACGACCACAAGAAGACTGATGGAAAAGCTTCAGAAAGCCAGGCTTACGACAAGGGTCGCGTGCACGCGAAAGACGGCTCCTGGCCTGTCGTATTTTGACAAGAAGGCTGTTCTAATAGGCGGCGGTGATACACATAGGCTGCACTTGGATGACATGGTCTTGATAAAAGACAATCACGTCTTCGTTGCTGGAAGCGTTGAGGCTGCTGTTAGAAGAGCTAAGGAAATGGGCTCTTTCAGCAAGAAAGTAGAGGTTGAAGTATCAAACGCTAAAGATGCATTGGCCGCCGCAAGGGCTGGGGCAGACATAATCATGTTAGATAATCTTTCCCCGAAACAAATAGAGAAAGCTATCAGTTCAATAAAGAAGGCAGGTTTTCTTGGAAAAGTCTTGATAGAAGCCAGCGGCGGGATCACAGCGCAGAACGTTCTGGAATTTGCTTCGAAGCAGGTTGACATTGTAAGCCTTGGTGAGTTGACAGACAGCGTCAGGGCGTTAGACTTGAGTCTGGAAATTATCAGAGTTGGGAAGACTTGAGGCTAACGTTGACTTTAGCCTACCAAGGAGATTATGCCACTCTCTACGATTGCACCTGCTAGAAGCAGGCCGGCGCAGACACCGATCAGTATTCCTGTACTTCGAAGCTCACTCTTGACCCTACGCTGTATTATGCGCCTGATGAGCCACACGCTTTCAGAGAGTGCGATGGAGTATGCGAAGAACTCGAGCCATGTGAATGGGAAAAGAAACAACAGCAGGAAAATTGGCAGAGCAGGCACACCGTGCATTGCGCTTTCTGCAGCAATCACGCGTCCAGTAGTGTGCAACACGTAAAATCCGAAAAACGGGCCTGCTACAGGCACAAACATGACGAGGCATATTGGAAAGTTGTTTGCGAAAATGGTTTCTGTGGCGCCCAAGATAGTCATGTTTCTTATGTCCTGTTGCATCTGTTCAAGCTGTTTGCTTAATGATTGCGTCTCGTCGTTGCTGAGAGGAGCTAGGACGCCGGCTGTCGTGATGACCACGGAAAGAAGCAGGAACGCCAAGATTGACAGTACTCGTTTTCTTCTTGTCGTGGATTCTCTCCAAAAATCGAGCATGACCTTACAGCTCCTTAACCCGTTTTATCCCTCGGGCTAATTCTCAACGCTCTGAAGCCTCTAGCGCATGGGTTCAGCATTTCTGTTACATCGACTTTCCTCAGTGCTTCTTTTGTGTCTTCCGCGTAGCCTCTAATGTCATGTTCAGCCGTTATGAGAGAGTAGAGGTAAACTCCTTTGTCAGCAAAGCTTGGCTGGCATTTGGAGGGCAGACCCAACAGAATCGGTTGATTCTCCTTCGCAACCTTCTCACAAACATACAAAATAGCATGTGCTCCACACGTCAATTCTGCAATCCTCACTGGGATGCTTTCTTTTCCAATGGCCAGAACCTCGATTCCATATTTTGTTGTTATCTCGCCTGCAATTCTCCGCAGTCTGGGCAGGATTTTGAGAAGGTGATGCTTGGCCTTGGCGGAAATCTTCATGTTGGAGAACTGTATCGGAGACAATTCTTCCAGCGAAACGGCGCCCAAAGACATGTCAAGGTGCACCACATCTGCCTTCACCTTTCCAATCAGTTCCCTACAAAGCTCCGCTTCATGCACTATAACTTCGTGCCCGTCTTCAGCACTGACGAAGATAGGTTCCGCCAACACCGCACTTGCCTCCCTATACGGGGGACAGACCAAGACGGATGCCGAAGCAACTATCTGCTGAGGCTCAAACCGCTCATTCAGTATGGCGGTCGAGGAATCTGCGGAAATGACTTTCAAGAGTCTCACCTTGCCATCTTATAGACCATCAATCAGAATTTAGCTTTGCTGTTTCAATCGGGCAACTGTCTGAGATGCAGTCCCAAGAGGAATATTTCAGAGCTCTTGGCTCGGCTTGCTTCAGGCTTTATTACCTTCACTGTCTGAAAGTGCTTCCTCATTTTCTGGATGAAATCGTCTAACAGGTCTCCTTGGAAAGCTTTCACGAAGAAGTTTCCATGAGGCCTGAGCGTTTCATAAGATATCTCCATCGCCTGCTGCGCTAGGTCTATTTGGCGAGCATGATCAACTTCCCATATTCCGGAAATGTTCGGCGAAGCATCTGAAATCACTACGTCCGCCTTTCTCGGAAGCAACTCCAAAATCTGCTCTAGGGTTTCCCGCTCAGTCATGTCGCCCACTATCGTTCGAACATAACTTTGAGGAAATGGCTCAATAGGCTTCAAGTCAACTCCTAAAATGAAGCCTTTGTTTCCGATAATTCTCTTAGCAACCTGGATCCATCCGCCTGGCGCGGCACCCAAGTCAATGACGACGTCGCCGTACTTTATGAAGTCATACTTTTTCACGGCTTGAATCAGCTTGTAGGATGCTCTGGAGCGGTATTTTTCTTCTTTTGCTTTTTTGTAGTAGTAGTCTCTTTTTCTGTCCTGTATCCATGCCTTGGGCAAGACTAGCTGTCTCCCACAGTGCCAGATTCGCCTTTGGCTATCAGTAGAACCCAGTCTGTGAGTCTTTCACAGTTCTTCGGCGAAATAGTGCTCGATGGATCGCATCTGGGATTGTCTTGGCACATCAAGCAGGGACAGTCTGATATCGACTCTATTGAGGCTGGAAGCCTTTTCGGATAAAGCCTGTAGGTCCATCTTCCATCGCAGAGTTCCTTGGCTCGGCGGATCAGCCCTTTGTTCTCAAGCTTTATGGAGATTCTCGATCCTTCTCGGCTGCTTGCCCCCAAGTTGCGCCACAGTTCCGATTGGAGCACGCCTTCGAAGCCGGTGTTCATCACGAATTGGAGGGCCTTCTGTTCTAGGTCATTGCGTTTCGGCATCTTCACCAGTTCCAAGCTTCTATGTTAATATATATGCGGTTTTGAATAAAAAGATGTATGCCCACATTTGAAAATAACGCATGTTGAAGGACACAGAAAATGAAGGACAAGACGGCAGATGGCTCCTACTGCTTGGGAATTGAGTCGACAGCAGACGACTTTAGCGTCGGAGTGTCAACATTCAAGGGCCGAATATTAGCGAACATAAGAAGCCCATACGTGCCCGTTGAAGGCGGCATCCACCCAAGAGAAGCAGCAAGGCATCATGCGGAAGTAGCAAGCAATGTACTCAAAGAAGCCTTTTCAAAATCCAAGATAAAGCCCAAAAACGTTTCGGTTGTCTCTTTTTCCCAAGGTCCAGGGCTGGGTCCTTGCCTTCGAACTGGTGCGACTGTTGCACGCGCTTTAGCATCTTATCTCAACGTTCCTCTCGTCGGGGTTAACCACTGCATAGCGCATGTTGAGATAGGGAAGCTGAAAACGGGCGCAAATGACCCGGTTACGCTGTACGTTTCGGGTGGAAACACCATAGTCTCGGCCTTTGATTCTGGACGTTACAGAGTCTTTGGCGAAACACTGGACATTGCACTTGGAAACTGTTTAGACGTTTTCGCAAGAGAGGCTGGCTTGCGTCAAGCGGAGGGTAAGCCTTTTGGGGCTGTTGTTGAAGACCTTGCCGCAAAAGGAAAGAAGTTCCTTCCGTTGCCATACTCGGTTAAGGGAATGGACATTTCTCTGAGCGGGTTGTTGACAGCTTTGACCAATCTGCTCAAGAGAAGGGAGTACACGCTTGAAGACTTGTGTTATAGCCTTCAGGAAACAGCCTTTTCGATGGTCACAGAGGTGACTGAAAGAGCTTTGGCGCACACTGAGAAGAAAGAGGTTCTGCTGACGGGTGGAGTGGCAGCTAACAAGAGACTGCAGTCGATGGTTAAGGCGATTGCCGAGGAGCACGATGCAAGATTTTGTGTAGTTCCGAGCGAGTTTGCCGTTGACAACGGCGCAATGGTTGCTTGGACGGGAGTGTTAGCTTATACTCACGGCGTGGTCACACCGGTTGACAAAAGCTTTGTGAAGTTGAGATGGCGGCTTGAAGAGGTTGAAGTTCCGTGGGTAGAATGAGCCGCCCATTGCTGATCAAGAAAGGTGCAGAAGCAAGCCTCTACGTTGCAGACTGGCACGGCAGAAAGGTAGTGATGAAGTGTCGTTTGCCCAAGAAGTATCGTCCATCAAGTTTGGATGAGCGGATCCGAACCTACCGGACAATTCATGAGCCGCAGTTGATGCATGAAGCGAAAAGGGCTGGGGTTCCAACGCCGACAATCTTTCTAGTCGACGTGAAAAATACGATCATCGTCATGGAGTTTATCGAAGGGAAACAGGTAAAACGGCTTTTGGCGGAGGTTTCGGCAAGCAGGAGGCAGTTGCTGTGCTTGAAGATTGGCGAACTCGTCGGCAAGCTTCATCGATGCGGAATAATTCACGGTGACTTGACCACTTCAAACATGATTCTAAGCCCTGATGAGAAAGTTTTCTTTGTGGACTTTGGGCTCGGCGAGAAAACAAGGGAGTTGGAGGCCAGAGGAGTGGATTTGCACCTCATGAAAAGGGCCTTGCAGAGTGCGCATTTCCGTTTTGCGGCAGAGTGTTTTGACGCTGTGAGTAAAGGCTATTTCAGAGTCTTAGGATGTGAAGTTGGAAAAAGTGTTTTAGACAAGGTGAGAGAGATAGAGAAAAGAGGACGTTACGTTTCCGAAAGAAGAGAGGAATGATTGATGATTAAGAGCGTTTGGTGCGTAACCTTCTACGTTTCCAATCTAAAGAAAGCCTCGCAATTCTATGAAAAGACTCTGGGCTTGGAGAAGAAGTACGAGTTTCCAAGCTACGTTGGCTTCCAATGCGGGAATCTAGAAATAGGACTAATTCCTCAGGCCGAAAAACGGAAAGTGCCAAGTCGAAAGTCGCCTTCAGTAGAGTTTCTAGTCGACGATGTTGACAAGACATACAAAGAGTTGAAAGCCAAGGGTGTCAAGTTCATCAAGGAACTGCACGACGAAATTTGGGGTGGAAGGGGAGCTGCGTTCACAGACCCAGATGGCAACGTTTTGGAAATTGTTCAGATGGATTGGGGAAAGTATTTTGATGTCTCAGCAAAGGGTGCAAGGAAAAGCCGTTGAGCAGCATGAATCCCCAACTTGAAGGCAGAGTAATATTCTTCGCGACAAACAACATTAACAAGTTTAACGAGGCTCGGGAAGTGTTGGGAGAGTACGGAATAGCAGCAGGCATGCTTAGAGTGAAAAATTTGGAAGTTCAAAGCGACAGTCTAGAGGAAATTGCCCGGGCAAGTGTCGCAGATGCTTTTGAGAGGTGTCACCTGCCGATCATTGTTGAAGACGCCGGGCTGTTCATAGAGGCTTTGAACGGGTTTCCTGGCCCGTACGCGGCTTATGTTTACAAGACAATGGGTAACAATGGGTTATTGAAGCTGATGAGAGACATCGAAAACAGGAAAGCAAGGTTCCAGTCAGTGATAGCCTATCTTTCGGCAAGGACCGAGTCGCCCGTATGCTTTGATGGGGAAGTTGAAGGCGAGATCGTGAAGGGAGAGAGGAGAAAGGACCGTGAATCTGGCTTTGGTTTCGATCCTATCTTTAAGCCAGTCAACAGTGCCAGAACCTTCGCGGAAATGGATACGGCTGAGAAAAACAAGTATTCTCATCGGGCGAGGGCTTTGTGCAAGTTTGCAGAATGGTGCGGAAAGCTTCCATGATGAAGACCAAGACCATTTTTGTCTTGAATCAATAATCTTAAATATTTGTCTATCCTCGCTCATACAGAGTTTGAGTGACACAGTATGCCCAAGCAGGAAAAAGGAAAATCCCATCAGATAAGACCGGTCAGCAAGCGACCTCCAAGCTGGTGCAAGTACCAACCAGAAGAGGTGGAAGCTCTTGTTGTCAAGCTGGCAAAGGGAGGCAACAGCCCGAGCCGCATAGGAACAATCCTGAGAGACCAGTACTCGATTCCCTTAGTGAAGCCCATAACGGGCAAGACCGTACTTCAAATTCTGAAAGCTTCTGAGCTTGCTCCTGCAATACCGGAGGATTTGGGAAACTTGATGAAGAAGGCTGAAAGTCTCGGCTTGCATCTTGCGAAGAACAAAAAGGACCTGAATAACAAAAGGGCGTTGCAGATGGTTGAAGCGAAAATCTACCAACTCTCAAGGTACTATAGACGCGAAGGCGTCCTGCCGACTAGTTGGAAATACGAGCCGAAAATAGCTTCATTGACCTAAGCCCAGTGGCGTGCACAATTTTTTGGCGCCTAACTTGTTGCATGATGACAACTCGTAGAATACACCAGATTTAAATGTCTGAACAATTTAGCTTCTTAACCTAGCGTGAGTGCCATGACAGTGGGTGAAAACCAGATTGCATGTTTCTCAGCTTCAGCCGCACGGGCAGCCGCGACAATTGTGGAAACTGTCAAGGAAGACGGGCTCATTTATGTTTTCTCACATCTAGATGCTGACGGCATCTCAGCGGCAGGCATAATCGGCAAGATGTTGGCCAGACTCGATGCTAAGTTTAGGATTCAGGTAACCCAATGGATCAACGACAAAACCGTAAGCGAAATCCTCTCGGAACAGCCGCAGCTGATAGTCTTTTCAGACCTAGGAAGCGGCTACATAGACTTTGTAAATGACAAACTTGCAACCTTCAAAATCGTAATTCTGGATCATCATCAGATCATCGGCGAAGAAAAGGACAACATCGTGCAAGTAAACCCACACGTGCATGGGATTGATGGCGCGCGTGACATAAGCGGTGCAGGCGTCGCATATTTTGTAGCTAAAGCTATAGACAAAGTTAACATTGACCTAGCGCCTGTTGCTGTGGTCGGAGCGCTTGGAGACCTGCAGGACAAGTATGATCAGAGATTGCTGGGCGGGCTTAATGAGAAGATTGTTGAAGACGCAACAAGTGCGAGTCTGTTAACGGTTGAGAAGGATCTGATATTCTTCGGCAGAGAAACACGACCCATACATAGAACCTTGGCATCAACAACCAACCCGTTCATACCTGGCATAAGCGGTGAAGAAGACAAAAGTCTAGCCTTCTTGGCAAGTTTGGGCATCAAACCCAGAGACGGCGAAAAGTGGCGCGCCCTCAGAGACTTGTCTGACGAGGAGAAGAAGCGGCTGTGTTCGGCTCTTGCAGACTACCTGCTCTCGAAAGGCCTACGTTACGAGGTAACAAACCTCATTGGGCACGTTTACACTCTGAACAACGAGGAACCTTGGACTCCAATCCGCGACGCCAGGGAATTCGCCGTCTTGTTGAATGCAACGGGCCGCATGGACAAACCAAGCCTAGGTGTGGCGGTCTGCATGGGCGACAGAGGCTCAGCCCTTGAAGCCTCAAACAAGGTGCTCGAAGACTATCGGAGAGCAATTAGCAAGTATCTCGGCTGGGTGATGGAGAAGCCTGAAAGAATGAAGGAACTGGAAAACATCTACGTTATCTATGGTGAAAGCTTCATAAACGACAAGATAGTCGGCGCAATCTCGTCCATTCTTTCCACAAGCTTGCCGAACCCTGAAAAACCATTGATCGCCTACGCCAACGTCGAAGAAGAAGGTTTGGCAAAGATCTCCGCAAGAACCATGGACACCATGACAAACAAGGGCATCAACCTCGCCGAGGTCATGCAAGTAGCGGCAGGGAAACTTCAAGGAAAAGGCGGCGGGCACAACGTAGCAGCTGGAGCACAAGTTCCCATGGAAAGCATCGGCGTCTTCATACAAATCGTCAACGAATTAATTGGAAAGCAACTGAAAGGCGAAAAGATTGGAAGCTGAAATAGTAGTTGAATATGATGGCGCAAAGATCGCCCAAGCCGTGGCAGAAGCTGTCTCGCCGGACAACTTCAAAACACCGCGCAACTTGTCAGTCAAAACCACTGTCGAAGGAAAGAAAGTCATTACACGAATAGAACACTATGGAAAACTTCCAACTTTCATTGCAACGATTGACGACCTGCTCTTCTCCGTTTGTACGGCGGAAAACACTCTGCAAACAACAAAGAAGCTTTAAACGCGCGTGGAGAGAAGAGATCGTGAAAGCGCATGATCACCGTCAGCGAAGCAACCAAGAGTGGCGTTCGAGCTCTCAGTAGAAAGCTCTTGAAACTGCTAGAAGACAAGAACAGTCAAATCTATCAGGACAACGTTGCCAAATTCGGTATTCCAAAAGAATATGTCAAGAAAGCCTTCTCTGAAAAGACGCTGTTGGAGGCGGCTGCTTCTGCAAAAACAACGATATACCTTGCCCTCGAAAACAGATGCAAAATCTTGGGTTTTGCCCAAACCATCCAGCGAGAAGCAGACACGACAGAACTCGATCGAATCGTAGTTTTTCCAGAATACGCAAGGAAAGGCATCGGAACACAGCTTCTGGCTAAGGTGGTGAAAGACGAAAAACGAAAAGGGACGAAAGCCATCATCGTGAATGCCGGTAAAGGAGAAACGCACGCTAGACGATTCTATGAGAAGAACAGTTTTGCGGCAGTCAAAGAAGTCACGATGGAAGCTCCGTGGGGTAACAAGATAACCCTCGTCACATACCAACTTCAACTGAACTCCGACTAGCATAATCCGTTGCTTGCTGCTGAACCTGCAAGTGGCACAGTTTATATCTGGGAGCCTCGGACTTGTGTTTAGTTTGGAGATTTGAGTAACATGAATGAAGGGAGAAGCGGTCGGTTTTCAATTCAGTCGCTGCTGTCAGCCAGATTATTGCTCTCTCCGCAGTTGGCAGATGGCAAAGTGTACTTCATCAGCGACATGAGCGGCGTAATGAGTCTATACGTGATGGATCAAAACGGGAGCATGCCGGAGCCTTTGTTGCCTGCAGGTCTTGCCCTGCAGAACCCGCATCTAATGGCTGGTTACAACTATTTCGTTCTGCCTAAACTTGGCAAGGTTCTTGTGATGATTGACGAGAACGGAAACGAAAACTACCAACCGTGCCTTGTCCCCCTTGAAGGCGGGATTCCAGAACCGATATTCGGCGACAAATACAAGAACGAGCAAGTGACATGTCCTCACTGCGATGTAAAGAAGAACATTGCATACTTCACTCGAGACGACCGCAAAACCCCAAATCTGGAATGTTTAATGGTGGATTTAGCCACCCTCAATGTCACTTCTCTGGGCACAAGCATTTACGGCAACTACTATAACGGCGCCAACCCCGACCATTCCACAGTGATTCTCGCAGACGGCTACACTGCCGCAGACAATGTGCTCTACGTTTGGCGGAAAGGCATGGCTGAAAGACAGCTGCTTTACGGGGTTCCTATCGAGAAGAGAACGGAGAATCAGCAAGTGAAGCTGTCGGGAATCGGAAACTGCAGCTTCACGCCAGACGAAGGGGGACTCTTGTTCAGATCGAACCTCTTCAGCGATGAAGGAAGCGCAAGCTACTTGTCACTTGATGGGCCGGCCAATGTTCTTGAAGTGCCAGTTTCTGGGCTTAGACACAAGGGGATGGGAGAGCTCGCCGACATCAAACTTGTCGACAAGGACCGTTTTCTGTTGGAGTACAACATTGACGGGTGTTCTTGGCTGTATGAGTGCAGACTGCGCGAGAATGAAGGACGAAAGCAGTTGGACGTGGAGCGTACTCTCTGCGGCCTGCCGCCTCTCTCTGGAGGCGTGTTGATGGGATACGAGTTCGAGTTGCAGGAAAATGCGGGAGAAACCAAAGTAGGATATGTGCTCTCGTTTGCAACAGCAAACAACCCAGCGCAGGTTTACCTCTACCCACCAGACTCAACCTCGGAAACCCCGAAAGTATTATCCAAAGAACGGGTGCTGGGTATAGGTCCCAAGTTTCTTTCTCAAGGAGAAGATGCCAGCTACACTAGTTTTGATGGTTTGAGGGTTTCGGCGCGGCTGTACCTGCCCTCCGAGCTTTTGGGCTTCAAAGGCCCAAGACCTCTGGTTCTGTATGTCCATGGGGGACCGCAGAGTCAAGAACGACCCGACTTCACATGGTTCTCGATGCCCCTGATCCAGTTCCTGACTTTGAACGGGTTTGCTGTGTTTGTGCCGAACGTCAGGGGCAGCGCGGGCTACGGCTTGCAATATATGAAGCGCGTGGATCACGACTGGGGAGGCAAGGACATGCTTGACCATATAGAAGGCTTGAAGATGCTGGAAAAAGATTCTCGCATCGATTCATCACGACGCGCCGTGATAGGTCGTTCTTATGGTGGGTACATGACCTTGACGCTTGTGTCGAGATATCCTGATCTTTGGCAGGCTGCATGTGACATGTTCGGCCCGTATGACTTGATTGCGTTCATCTATAGGCTTCCTGAATCATGGCGAACGTTCTTCTACCTGTCCGTCGGCCATCCTGAGAAGGACAAAGAATTTCTCATGGAACGTTCGCCGAAGACCTACCTGAAGAACGTCAAGTGCCCAATGCTGGTTCTTCAGGGAAGGAACGACCCAAGAGTGCTTGCGGCAGAATCAAAAGAGATAGCTGAAAACCTGAAAGCGAACGGTGTTGAGACGGAATTTCTAGTCTTTGAGGATGAGGGACACGACGTGATAAAGTTCAAGAACAAGGTGCTTTGCTACACGAAGATTGTAGATTTCTTCAAGAAGCACCTTAACCCGTAGTGGAAGATTCTTATTAGACTCTGCAGTCTGTGTTGCAGCCCAGTGGCTGGCTACCGCAAGTTTTAAGAAATCTTGGCGCCGAACTTGAGTTATGGAACTTGATGATACAAAAGTCGCTGGAACGCTTCTGTTCCTAGGTGCTGTCCAGTTCCTCATCGTATTGGTTGTAGCTGAGGCGTTGTACCCGAATTACAGTGTTTCATTGAACTACATAAGTGACTTAGGCGTTGGGTCCACTGCTCTCATCTTCAACTCGTCCGTCTTCCTGCTCGGCCTTCTGGTCGTTGCCGGTGCCTACTTCATTCGGGAAGCGTTCAAGTCCAACTTCCTTTTCATCGCTCTGATCCTGACAGGCATTGGCGCCATGATGGTGGGATTGTTCCCCGAGACTGCTGGAGTGATGCATACTATCGCTTCATTGATCACTTTTCTGTTCGGTGGGCTAGCGGCAATCGTTTCATACAAGGTGGAGAACCCGCCCTTTTCTTACCTGTCAGTTGTGCTGGGAGCGCTGGGTCTCGTGGGACTTGGGCTTTTTGCTTCCGGCAACTATCTGAGCTTGGGCGTTGGAGGGATGGAACGCATGATTGCTCATCCTGTTCTGCTTTGGGCAGTGGGTTTCGGCGGCCATCTGGTCAGCCACTCAAAAGACGCGAAGTCAACTGCAAAAGCCTAAGACTCAGAATCGCAATTGGGCAATCGGCGGCATCGCAAGGTTAAATAGCCAATTTAAGGCTAAACCTAAAGGCCACAAGTGAGGAATATGCTAGACATCAAGCTCATTCGGGAAAATCCGGAGCTCGTTAGTAGCAATCTGATGAAGAGGGGAGACCCTGCAAACCTGGAGATGCTCGACAGTCTGATTGATTGTGACAAGAAATGGCGCCAGAGTCTGACCAAGCTTAACGAGTTGCGCCACGAGAGAAGGCAGGTAACGACTGCAATTGCAGGAGCGAAAAGGAACGGGAAAGATGTAGTCGCAGAGATATCGAAGGCAAAGGAAGTTGATAACGAGATTACAGCATTGGAGAAGAAAGTGAACGAATGGGAGGAGAATGTGCATAATTACCTGATGCGGCTTCCAAACCTCCTACACGAATCAGTACCGACGGGCAAAGATGAAAATGACAACGTCCAAGTCAGGACGTGGGGCAAGATACCCAAATTCGGCTTTCCCGTCAAAGGACACATGGACCTAGGCCTAACCCTCGACATAATAGACATTGAAAGAGCTGGCAAAATCGCAGGCGCAAGATTCTTCTACCTGAAACGTGAAGCAGTCCTCTTGGACATGGCTTTGATGAGTTTCGCCCTCGAAGAAATGCGAAGAAAGGGCTACACTCTGATAGAGCCACCCTGCCTGATGAGGCGGAAACCCTACGAGGGTGTCGTTTCGCTCAGTGACTTTGAAGATGTCTTGTACAAAGTTGAAAACGAAGACCTGTATCTGATTGCGACCTCAGAGCACCCCATGGCAGCAATGTTCATGGATGAGGTTCTGAAGTCGGAAGAACTGCCTCTCAAACTTGCAGGAATGAGCACCGTCTTCAGAAAAGAAGCTGGAGCACACGGCAAGGATACTCGTGGGATTTTCCGCACTCACCAGTTTAACAAGATTGAACAGTTCATCTTCTGCAAACCCGAAGACTCCTGGAGAATTCACGAGGAACTCATTCAAAATGCGGAAGAGATTGCCAAAAAGCTTGGGCTTCCCTACCGCGTGGTAAATTCGTGCACAGGCGACATCGGAACGGTAGCTGCGAAAAAATATGACATTGAGGCTTGGATGCCTGCTCAGAACGCATACAGAGAGATAGTTTCATGCAGCAACTGCACGGACTATCAAGCCCGAAGGTTAAACATAAAGTACAGAGAGAAGGAAGGCGAAGCGCCTAAGGGGTTTGTGCACACGCTGAATTCCACAGCCATAGCCACAGGCAGAACGATCGTTGCGATACTTGAGAACTATCAGCAAGAAGACGGCTCCGTTGTTGTTCCAAAGGCTTTAGGGAAATACGTGGGCGGCATCGAGAAAATAGAGCCGAAACGGTAAAGCTTTTAATACTATGGTGTGGATTTTCAAGCTGCACTTGGAGGATAAACGTGTCTTCAAAGACAAAACGCGTGCGGGACAAGTGGCGAAGCAAATCGTGGTACATGGTGGTGGCCCCGCCGTACTTCGGAAACGTCGAGCTAGGCGCTGTTCCAGCTGACGAGCCGGAAAAACTGGTTGGAAGAGTCATCGACTCAACCCTGTACGACATTACAAGCGATTTTGCTCACCAATACTTGAAAATGTACTTCCAGATAACTGGAATCGACGGCAAGACTGCTAAGACGATTTTTAAAGGGCATGAGTACTCACGGGACTACTTGCGAAGCCTTGTGAGAAGACGTACGACAAAGGTTGATGCCAAGTTCTCAGTCACGACGAAAGATGGATACAAGCTTCAAGTCGCTATTTCTGCTTTTACACTGTCGAGAATCAGGACGTCGCAGGAGAAACTCGTACGCGCCATAATGGAGAAAATCATCCAGGGAAAAGCTTCAGCGCTCACTTTGGACGAGTTTGCACAAGAAATAGTGCTCGGGAAAATCGCTTCAGACATCTACAACGAAGCTAAGAAAATAGCTCCACTGAGGCATGTCGGGATCAGAAAGTCGAAGCTTGTCCTGCAAGCAACGCAGGCACCTGCGCCTGAAGTGGCCTAAGCCTGACTTTTCGGAAGCGTCTTTCCGTACTCGTAGCCTTGTTCGAAAGCTTTCAGATTCAGTTCTTCCGTACCCTTTGGAATATTCTCCTTGATTGATTCCTTCACAGCGTTTGCGTCAAGGATTCTCGTGATGGCTACGAACGCACCTAACATGACGATGTTTGCAACTATCTTTTTTCCCAATTCTTCAGCGATTTTCGTCGCGGGGATTCGATGAACTTGAGCGTTCTTCAGGTCCACCTCATGGGGAATCATGTCTGGATCCATGATTATTGTTCCGCCAGGCTTCACGTTCTCAACGTACTCATTGTAGGCGTGCTGAGACATCACGACCAACACGTCAGGTTCAACGACTTTAGGAAAATCTATGTCCTCTTCGGATATCACAACCTCAGACTTGCATGCGCCGCCTCTTGACTCTGGACCGTAAGACTGGGTTTGAACTGCGTTTTTTCCGCCGTGGATGCATGCAGCTGCGGCTATGATTATGCCAGATTTGATTATTCCTTGCCCGCCGAAACCCGCAAACTTGATTTCAACCCGCACATCATTTCACCTACTGTATCGATCTCTCATTAATCTGAGCTATCTTCTCATGGAACAACTTCTCATAGCTCAATTTTTGTGTGTCGACAAACTCGCCTACCACAATTTTTTCCTTCGTTATCTCTGCCTTTGCAGGGTCTGAAAAGCTTTCAACCACTGAAGCCTTCTTGAACCACTCCATCATTTCAAGTCCCGTTCGCATCTTGTTGTAGCGTCCGAAGATTTCAGGACAAGGTGAAATCACCTCGATGAAACAGAACCCTTCCTTCTGCATCATCTTCTTTATCGACTGCGTTAGCCTTCGCACGTGTAGTGTTGTCCACCTGGCAACGTATATTGCTCCAGCTGCTGCTGCCAAATGAACCAAGTTGAAGGGGTGCTCGATGTTTCCATACGGACTTGTCGTTGTCAGCGATTCAAGCGGCGTTGTGGGACCAAGTTGGCCTCCTGTCATTCCATAGTTGAAGTTGTTTGCACAAATCACCTTGACTCCGATATTTCTTCTTGCTGCGTGTATGAAGTGATTTCCTCCTATTGCGAAAAGGTCGCCGTCGCCGCTTACGATGACAACTTCAAGCTCAGGACTTGCCAGCTTTACGCCTGTTGCGAAAGCTATTGCGCGTCCATGCGTGGTGTGGAACGAGTCCGTGTTCGTGTACCCGGCTGTGCGCCCGATGCAGCCGATGCCTGAGACCACAACAAGCTTGTCCAAATCTGTCTTCAATTCGTCCAGTGCGTGAACAAAGCAGTTGAGCACGATGCCGTTGCCGCAGCCTGGGCACCATATGTGGGGCATCATGTCTGCTCGCAGATACTTCGAGAGCGGATGCGTCACTTGTTCAACCATCAACTGTTCCTCCTTATCTCTTCCAGAATCTCCAACGGTGTATGAGGTTCTTCGCCTAGCTTGGAGAGAAAAGCCACTGGGGTTTCTTTCGCTTTCCTTTCAACTTCTAGCACCATCTGTCCGCAATTCATTTCCGGAACAACAATCGCTTTCGTTTGTTCAGCGAGTTGTGCAACCCGTTTCTCTGGGAAAGGCCACAATGTAATCAATCGCAGAAGTCCAGCCTTTATTCCCTTTTCTCTGGCCTTTCTAACTGCGCTCAATGCTGATCTGGCAACTATGCCGTATGCAACGACCGCCACGTCGGCATCGTCCAGCATGGTTTCTTCAACCCTTATTATCTTGTCTTCATTCTTGCGTATCTTATTGCAGAGTCTCGTAACCAGTTTTTGTTGGGCTTCTGAGCTTGACGTCTGTGGATAGCCTCGTTCATCATGTGTTAGACCTGTGGCGTGAAAATGGTAACCCTCTCCAAAGCAGGCCATGGGCGGTACCAAATCCTCGTCAGGCTTGAACGGCATGTATTCTTCGCGTGGAACATTAGGCCTCTTGCGATTCACAATTCTCAGTTTGTCAGGAGGCGGTATCACCAGTTTCTCATACATGTGCGCCACAATCTCGTCGCCCAGCAGCATGGCTGGAACTCTGTAAGTCTCAGCGAGGTTAAAGGCTTCAAGAGTCAGGTCAAACATTTCCTGAACTGAAGACGGCGCCAAAGCGACGGTTGCATAGTCCCCGTGAGAACCCCAACGTGCCTGCATCACGTCCTGCTGACCTGGCAACGTGGGCTGTCCAGTGCTCGGCCCGCCCCGCATTATGTCCACAATCACGCACGGCGTCTCCGTCATTACAGCCAACCCGATATTCTCTTGCATGAGGCTGAATCCTGGCCCGGAAGTGGCAGTCATGGCTTTCAAACCTGCATACGAGGCGCCGAGAACAGCCGCCATCGACGCAATCTCGTCTTCCATCTGGATGTAGATTCCGCCGAACTCGGGCATTCTCTGAGACAGATGCTCAGCAATCTCCGTTGCAGGCGTGATTGGGTAGCCTGCGAAGAATCTGCATCCTGCTGCTATTGCGCCTTCAGCGCAGGCCACGTCGCCATTCATGAAGTGTGCGCCAGTAAGTAGGCTTCTCTTGCTTGGCATGTTCAACATCCCTCCGCGCATTTCTTCTCAGTCGTGTAAATGGCAAAATCAGGGCAAACGGCGGTGCAGAAACTGCAGAGTATGCATTTGCTTTCGTCCACGATCTTTGGGGGATGAACCCCTCTCGCATTTATTTCCTTCGACTCTTCCAAGACCTGTTTTGGGCAGAACTGGATGCAGTACCCGCATCCCTTGCATTGGTCTGTGATTATGTGGATTTCAGCTTTTGGAGGTTTTACCTTGTCAATGTCGAGGGGTTTGTGCTTGATTCTTTCTGGCATAGTTAAACACCCGTTAGAGCCTTTTCAAAAACCTTTTGGGAAGCTTCTATCTCTTTTGACGTGACACTTTCAACGATGGTTTTCATTTCGCGGATTTTCGAGGCAAACCTTTCTCCTTCGGCCGCCGAAGCCCACAGCAGTTGTAGTCTTTCCTTGTTCAACCCACTCTGCTCCATCTTCTTCTGCAAACGTTCCACACGCTTCTGCGTCTGATAGTTAGCATTTATGTAGTGGCAGTCTCCAAGGTGACAGCCCGCCACCAAAACCGTTGCGGCGCCTCTTGCAAATGCTCTTTCCACAAACTTCGGAGCCACACGCCCTGAGCACATGGTTCTGATGATGCGCACGTTCGGCGGATACTGCATCCTGCTGACTCCGGCGAAGTCGGCGGCTGCATAAGAACACCAGTTGCAACAGAACGCGACAATCTTCTTCTCAGGACTGTTTTCGGTCACAGCGTCTACTTGTGCAATGATCTGCTCATCAGTGAAGTGTTTCTGCGTCAGCGCGCCGAAAGGACATTCTGCTGCGCATGTGCCACATCCGCTGCAAGCAGCTTCAATTAGCTCAATGCGCTTCAAATCCTTATTCAAAGTTATGGCGTTGTATGGACAGACTTTCACGCAGAGCCCACAGACCTTGCACTTTTCAGGGTAAAAAATTGGCGTGATTGCCTCAACTGTGACTTTCCCCTTAGCCATCAAGATGCCCGCACGGGCCGCGGCCGCACTGGCCTGCGTCACGCTGTCCTTTATGTCCTTAGGCGCTTCAGCGCAACCCGCAAAGAATATTCCTCCTGTGGCAGCATCCACGGGTCTCAGTTTCGGATGGGCTTCCATGAAGAATCCGTCTTGGGTTCTTGAAAGCGTCAGCAAGCGTTGGATGAGCTCACTGTCTTTTCTCGGCTCTAGCCCAATGGAGAGCACTGCCATGTCAACTTTTATCTTGTACAGCTCGTTTTGCAGCGAATTCTCTCCCAGAAGCCACAAGCTCCTGTTTTTCTTGTCCTCAACTATCTCCGCTGGCAGTCCGCGGATGAAGATGACTCCAGCTTTCCTTGCTCGCTTGTAGAGGTCTTCGAAACCCTTTCCGTACGCGCGTATGTCAACGTAAAAAACGTAGATTTCAGTTTCCGGCCAATGCTCCTTGATCAGCAAGCTGTCTTTGATCGTGTTCATGCAGCAAACGTTGCTGCAGTACAGTTTCCCGCTTTTGTCGGAGCGTGAGCCAACGCATTGGACGAAAGCCACGCGCTTGGGAATCTGCTTGTCGCTTGGCCTCAGCAAGTGCCCTCCAGAGGGGCCGCCTGCGTTGATTAGCCTTTCAAACTCAAGCGACGTGATTACGTTTTGATATTTGCCGTAGCCGTAGTTCGGTAGGGCTGTCGGGTCAAATACGTCTGCGCCTGTTGCCACTATTATTGTGCCGACTTCAAGGTCTGCAGTCTCTGGGGTCATTTCGTATTTTACAGCTTGTCTTTCACAGGCTTTCATGCACCTGTCGCAGACGACGACGCCGTCCTTGTTGAGGCAGACGTTCATGTCAATTATATACGTAGACGGGACTGCTTGTGCAAAAGGTGTGTAGATGCCGTGTCTTATGGCGAGTCCCACGTCGAACTCGTTTGGGACAACAATGGGACAGACTTTCACGCATTCTCCGCAGGCTGAACAATCCTTTGTGACGTATCGCGGTTTCTTCAACACCTTGACATGGAAGTTGCCGATGTACCCTTTAACCTCGGTGACTTCGCTGTTGGTTAACAGCTCAATGTTCGGATGGTGGCCAACGTCGGACATTTTTGGTGCGAGAATGCAGATTGAACAGTCCATTGTTGGGAATGTCTTGTCTATCCTTGCCATCATCCCGCCGATGCTCGGCTCCTTCTCGACCAAATACACATTGTAACCAGTGTCAGCAAGATCCAAAGCAGCCTGAATGCCAGCCACGCCGCCGCCGATGACCAATGCCTTTCTTGTTATCGGCACTTCAGCCTCTTCCGCGGGTTCAAGCAATGCAGCCTTGGCAGCAGCCACCTTCACGAGGTCTTTTGCCTTTTCCGTGGCTTCCTTCTTGTCGTATAGGTGAACCCAGCTGCATTGTTCGCGTATGTTGGCCATCTCGAAAAGATACTTGTTCAGTCCGGCTTCTTCACAGGTTTTTCTGAACGTTGGTTCGTGGAGGCGAGGTGAGCATGACGCCACGACCACGCGGTTGAGTCTGTTTTCTTTGATGTCCTTCTTTATCTGGTCTTGTCCTTGGTCTGAGCACGTGTAGCGATTGTCCTTGGCCAAAACAACGTGCGGGAGAGTTGCTGCGAACTTCGCAACTTCAGCGCAGTCTACAGAACCGGCGATGTTTAGACCGCAGTGGCAAACATAAACTCCGATGCGAACCTCTTCGGCAGCCTTCCTCGATTCAGGCTCTTTCTTTTCGGTCATTCACTTATCCTCCGCGAGATCTCAAGTAGCTCGCAATTGATTCTGCAGCATGTTTTCCAGCACAAATAGCCTCAATCACCGAGGCTGGTCCAGTTACAGCATCTCCGCCGGCAAAAATGCCTTGCATGCTTGTTTCCATGGTAATCGGGTTAACCCAGAGCGAGCCGTCTTCATTCAGTTCTGTTTCTTTCGGCAGGAATTCTAGGTCTGGGGCTTCGCCGATTGCCAGAATCACCATGTCTGTTTCTCGCTTGAACGCTGAACCCTCAATCGGAATGGCTTTCCTTCTGCCTGTATCGTCTGGTTCGCCCAACTGGGTGCGCACACATTCTATAGCCGAAACTGCCCCCTCTCCTAATATTTTCGCAGGCGCAACCAGAAACTCGATTTTCACGCCAGCCTCTTCACCCTCTTTGACTTCCCACGGGTTCGCAGGCATCTCCTCCCTCGACCGTCGATAGAGGATGGTTACGTCTTTTGCTCCAAGATTCAAGGCGGTTCTTGCAGCGTCCACTGCAACATTTCCGCCTCCAATCACAACGACATTTTTGCCGACTTCCACCTTTCCATCAGAATGGACACTCCACAAGAAGTCGAGCGCGTGGATTACGCTTTTGAGTTCTGCTCCTTCCACTTTCAGTTTCTGGCTCTTGTGAGCACCTGTCCCGATGAATACGGCGCGGAATCCATCCTTCCATAAATCCTCAAAACCCAAGTCTTTGCCGACGCTTACGCCGGTCCTTATCTCTACACCTAAGTCTTTTATGAGTTGAATCTCTTTGTCCAAGATTTGCCTCGGCAGCCGATATTCAGGTATGCATTTTCTCAGCATGCCACCTAGTTCTGGGAGCAATTCAAAAACTGTGACATGGAATCCTTCATGGCTCAGTTCAGATGCCACTGTGAGTCCCGCAGGCCCAGAACCTATGACTGCGACCTTTTCACGTGAAGCGCCTGTTGTCTTCTTTTTCTTCCTGCGTTTTGAATCTTCTCTCAAGAGTTCTTCCATCTTCTCGATCACTTTTTTCATGTCTAGCCCGGCGCGTTCGGGATGAAAACCGACTAGAGTCGTAATGAACGGTAGAGGTATCTTTTCCACAATTTTCTTGAGTGCCTTTTCAGACGCTTGAACATTTCCTCGTTCTACACTGATGGTGCGCATTAGCAGGAATATTTCGGGCACTTTCAGAGCTTGGGGACATCTTTTATAGCAGCGATAGCACCAGGCGCAAAGCCAAAGCTCTTCTGAAGACAACACACTGTCGGGATTTAGGACGATTCTTTCCAGAAGCCTTCTCGGATTGTAGTCCTTCCCCAACAGCTCAGCCATTGAACAACTTGCCGTGCAGATACCGCAGTCGAAGCAATATTTGAGTTTTTCAATGTCCAGTATTCGCTCGAGAGTCGCTTTGAGGTTTGTAGTCTTTGCTGTCTCCAAACTGGCAGCCTTCCTAAGAAGAAAAGTTTAGCACAGATATAAAACTTTACAAATGTAAAGGTTTTGACCCAACAGAAAAACCGGTGGATGATTCAGGCGTCTCATTTTTATCTAGGTCAGGCACAATAAAGAATCTAAACCAAAGGAAGGTCAGCAATGAGAAAGGTGAAAGTCATTTCGTACGGCGTAGGCGCCGTCGGCAGCATGATTGCGAAGTTCCTGCTTGAAAAAGAAGGAATAGACATCGTGGGAGCAGTGGACGTTGACGAGAACAAGGTCGGCAAAGACTTGGGTGAAGTCTTAGGGGTTGAAAAAAAGCTTGGAATAAAGGTTTCAGACGACTTGGACGCTGTACTTTCCGAGACAGATGCCGACATTGCAGTTCACACAACGTCGTCCTACCTTAGAGACACGTATCCTCAAATCGCCTCAATCGTGAAACACGGTGTCAACGTAGTGTCAACATGTGAAGAGCTTTCATACCCATACGTGTCTGAACCGGAACTCGCGAAGAAGCTTGACGCGCTGGCCAAGAAACATGACGTAACAGTTTTGGGCACGGGCATAAACCCCGGCTTCCTGATGGACACACTTGTGATAATGCTCACTGCACCTTGCCAAAAAATAGAGAAAATCGAAGCGGTCAGAGTCATGGACGCCGCGACGAGACGCGTGCCATTCCAGAAAAAGATAGGAGCAGGCCTGACAGTTGAGGAGTTCCAACAGAAAATCAGAAAGAAGCAGATTACAGGACACGTTGGACTTGAACAATCTATCGCAATGATTGCAGGCGCGTTGGCCTGGAAGCTGGACAATATATTGATCGAGCATGTTGAGCCGATCGTCGCGGAGAAACCAGTTGAAAGTAAGGACATAAAGGTCAAGACGGGGCAAGCGGCTGGTCTGGGGCAAAAAGCAAAAGGAATCATGAAAGGCAAAGAGGTAATAGTGCTTGATTTCCAAGCGTACATCGGCGCTGAGGATGAGTATGATGCTATAACAATCAAGGGTATTCCGAGCATTAAACAGAAGATTCAGCCCTGCGTCCACGGAGACATAGGCACAGTCGCGATGGTTGTCAACTCGATTCCTAAGGTCATTAACGCGCCGTCTGGCTTGCTTACCATGAAGGACTTGCCAGTTCCGTCAGCCGCAGTCGAGAACATGGCAAAATACATTTCCGCATGAAATTATCTTCTACGTTGGAGATGTCCATGAAATCCAAAATCGACATCAACTGCGATTTAGGCGAAAGCTACGGAGAATTCACCGTGGGAAACGACGCCAAAATAATGCCCTACATAACTTCAGCAAACATCGCATGCGGATTCCACGCTGGAGACCCGCTCACCATGACGCACACGATCAACCTTGCCAAGAAGTACAAGGTCGCAGTCGGGGCACACCCCGGATATCCCGACATCATGGGCTTTGGAAGAAGAGAAATGCAGCTAACCTCGGAAGAAGCAGTGAACTATACCATCTACCAAGTAAGTGCCCTTCACGGATTCGCAAAAGCAGCCAATGTAAAACTCCAACATGTGAAACCCCATGGAGCCTTCTATAACACGGCAGCAAGAGACGAAAACCTATCCAAGGCTATCGCGGAAGCCGTCAGCGCGTTGGACGAAAGCCTGATAGTTTTCGCACCTCCAAACTCGATTCTGGCCAGAACTGCAGCCAAAAAGGGACTGAGAGTCGCCTGCGAGTTCTTCGCCGACAGAGCATACAATTCAGATGGCAGTCTAGTTTCAAGAAAACAGCCGAACGCAGTGATTCAAGACCCTCGCAAAGTGGTTGAAAGGGCTGTCAGAGTTGCCAAAGACGCGACTGTTCTTACTGTGGACGGCGAAGTTGCAAGCTTCGGTGAAGTGCACACGATTTGCGTACATGGCGACACTCCTGCGGCTGTGAGACTTGCACAAGCACTGAAAAGGGGATTGACTCGGAAAGGGATTGAAGTGACTCCGGTGGGCAACTTTCTTTAATTATACATTGGGTTTTGTGATGGGAACTGGAAAATACCGGTCTGCACGGTACTTGTCCTTCGGCGACAGCGCCCTTCTCGTCGAATTCGGCGACACAATAGACCTTGAAGTGAACCGCAAGGTCACAGCCCTGAGCGAAGCGATCCTGAACGCACAGATTCGCGGAGCAGAAGAGCTCGTCCCAACCTATCGGTCCCTGCTCATCCGATACGACTTGTCAAAAATAGGTTATGAACAGCTTGTAATGCAGGTAAAAGACATCGAAGGTAAGCTGAAAGAATCAAGGCTTGAAGCTGCTGGGAAAATCGTTGTTCCTGTTGTTTATGGGGGGCAGTACGGACCAGATCTGGCTCATGTCGCCCAATATCATGGCTTGACTGAGGAACAGGTTATTCAGATTCATTCAGGCGGAGAATATCGCGTGTACATGTTGGGGTTCGTCGCAGGCTTTCCTTACCTCGGGGAGGTTGCAGATGAAATAGCGACAGCACGTCTTGAAACGCCGCGACTGAAGGTGCCAAAAGGCTCGGTGGGCATAGCAGAAAAACAGACGGGCATATACCCATGTGAAGCGCCTGGCGGATGGCAGATAATTGGCAGAACACCTTTGCGGCTTTTCAATCCGCAGACGGAGCCGCCGGCACTTCTAAAACCGGGAGACTCTGTAATGTTCAAACAGATTTCAGAGGAAGAATACAGGAAGATCGAGGAAGCCGTCCTAAAGGGAACTTGCGGTACATTTTGGAAGGAATGACGAAGATGAAAGTTTTCAACGTGACAAAACCCGGATTCTTCACCACCGTTCAAGACTTGGGAAGATATGGCCACCTCAAATACGGAGTTCCAGTTTCCGGCGCAATGGACACATTTTCGCTGGCTGCTGCAAACGCTCTAGTTGGAAACAAACCCAATGATGCATGTTTGGAAACGACCATCATCGGTCCTGAGCTTTTGGCCCTGACTGAGACGCAGGTTGCCATAACCGGGGCAGCTGTTTCCCCGAAGATCAACGGTCAAGACGTTTCAATGTGGCAAACCCTGAATGTAAAAGAGGGTGATGTCGTTTCCTTCAGTAAAACGGAAAGCGGCTGCAGAACCTACATTGCAGTCAGAGGAGGAATAAATACGCCGTTGGTGCTCGGAAGCAGATCGACCTATGTTCGAGGCGGATTTGGAGGAATCAATGGCAGACAATTGAGAACAGGAGACATCATTGAAGGATTTGAGGCGGAACCGTTTGATACTATGTGCAAGATGCCACAAGAACTGGCGCCCAAATTCGCACACCGCTTTCAAGCACACGCCGTGCTCGGGCCGCAGGTAGACATGTTCACAGAAGAGGGTGTAGACACTTTCTTCTCCAGTGAGTACAAGGTCACGCCTGAAGCAGACCGCATGGGATATCGACTCGAAGGTCCGCTTATAGAGCATAAAGGAAAGGCAGACATTGTGTCCGACGCGCTCTTGCCCGGCTCGGTTCAGGTTCCGAAGAATGGAAAGCCGATTGTGATAATGCGAGATGCTCAGACAACAGGTGGGTATCCGAAGATCGCAGTGATAGTAACTCCTGACGTTTCGCTTCTCGGGCAGGCTAAACCAGATGACGTGGTGAAGTTTTCTGAAGTCACGGTGAGTCAGGCTCAGGAAAGGTTGCACGAATACTCCACGTTCATCAATGGTCTAAGCCGCATGCTAGTCAAAGCAGCATAGCTCTGTAAGGTTTAAGTCTGTGCATTTGTTCTTTGCATAAGTGGCGGGATCATGCAGGCGGGTGCTGGAGTCTATGACAAAGGAACCATGTCGCTTTTGGACGTAATCAGAAACGCGAAAGAAAGCCCAAGCTTCCGAAAAGCAGGGGCGATTGCTGTGTTTGTAGGCGTTGTTCGCGGAGAGAACCTGAAGGGCGAGAAGGTTCGGAAGTTGGAGTTAGAGGCTTACGAGGAGAAGGCAAATGAAACGCTGGGAAGCATTTGTGAGGATTTGAAGAAGAAATCAGGCGTGACAGATGTTCAGATTCATCATTTGCTCGGGGAATTCAGTGTTGGAGAGGATCTTGTGTACGTTTTAGTCGCGGGTTCCCACCGAAGGCAGGTGTTCTCTGTTTTGGAAGAGGCTGTGGAAAGGTACAAGAAGGAAGCGCCTATTTTCAAGAAGGAATATGTTACCACAAGAAAGGGCAAAGACAAGACTTATTGGGTGACTGAGCAAGGCAGCGCTTCAGAGGTTTAAGAGTTATAAGCGTACATCGGCTAAGGTACTGTCAAAAGGAGACACATAAGTTGGAAAAGAGAAGTTATGCGTGGTTTGAAAGACGCCGAAGAACAAAAGCGTTGGACTTGGCTCAGGAACAGATATCAAAAGCACTTGACACGGTGACGTTGCTACATCAAGCCACAAAAAGCATTTTGGAAGGCAAGAAAAAAGAGGCGACCCAGCGCATCGAAAGCCTCTTCAAAGTAGAGGAGGACGTGGACAGGCTGCGGATGGATGTTTTCAAAGAACTTACGAAAGGAGCCGCATTGTTTGCTGACTACCGTGAGGATTTGTTGCATCTTGTGAAGAGGCTCGACACTCTTGCCGATCACGTTAAGGACGCGGCGAGGTGCATGGAGATGCTCGCGGACGCCGAGCTCCCTAAAGAGCTTTGCGAGAACACGGTAAGCATGACTGGCAGGCTTGTTGATTGCGCTCAAGTCTTGCGCGGCAGCATAGAGAAGCTAGCAGTGAATTCCGCAGAAGCTGTGGCAGGTGCTGAGAAGGTTGACGAGATTGAGCATGACATCGACGTTACTTATCTCAAGACTAAGGCTTCATTTGTCAAATATGGAGAGAAGATGAACTGCGGTGCAATGGTCATCTTTGATGATCTGGTTGAGTTCATTGAGCAGGCCGCTGATATGTGTGCTGACACGGCGGACTACATTGTGATCCTTTCAAGTCGAGAATAGGATGCCTTCAGTTATTGAGCTCTGCCTATCCACATGAACGGCATTTTCTCGAGTTTCTTTTCCATTGCCCTGCTATCTGGGACCTGCAAAGTGAGATTGTCAGAACATCATTCACAAGGGACTGGGCATGTGGGAAGCGCGCGCGTATCCTAGAGGGTAGGAAAAACCTAGGCTGTCCTTTTCGCGCCGCAGTGCGGGCATGTTGTTTCTGTTTGTTGCATGAGAGCTCCACAGTACTTGCACGGTATCATGACGACTTCGCGGATGACTTCCTTCACGACTGCTACAGCTGGGGCGGCACTGGGTTGCAGCACTTGGATTTCGGTTTTCATGCTTGTGATGTCCAGTCTTCCGTCTATGGCGATTACGCCTTTGATGAGCCATGTGACGTTGTCATCAACGCTCTTGTATGTTGGTCTTCCGCCTGCTGGGATGTTCACGCTTAATGGGAAAGTTCCAGCATAGCCATTGTTCATCTTCAACGGACCGCTCACAGCAGGTTTACCGGAGTAAAGTATTGCTGACTCGTTGAACTGTTTTTCGATGTAGGAGTGAAGTCTCTCATCATAGACCCGCTTCAGCCTCTTTGCTTCCTCCACGCATTCAATCTCACATCTTATCTCCGTGGCTTGGAAGTCTTCGCTGGAAGAAATGCTCAGTATACCTTCGACGTTCTCGCCTAAGGCAAAGCTGGTCTCGGTGAGTTTCAGCGAGACGTTTGCCTTAGGCGGGGTCAACTTGTCCTTGATTGCTTTGAAAAATGACATGCAGACACCGTTACACCGTTCCTTCCTGACGTCTTTAAGGCCCATGTCATTATTTTAGCCTTATGGATTCCGAATAAACCGGTTGCTTGAGTAGTCGTTTAATGGAAACTCAAATTCCAACCTAGGCCCGCGTTTCTGCCACAGTTCAATCCGCGGACGATTTTGGATTGAGGAAGGTTCTCAGCTTTTTCTTTCCAGAGCCCAGCTGAACTTCTTTCTCAGAGTCTTGGGATAAAACTTGTCTAAGTCAAAGTCCACCTTGTTAGCCCACTTCACGTACACCATTGGGTCAATATACGATTTCAATGATGTTCCCAGGTTGTATTCTTCTGTTTTTCTGGTCAAATCTGTGTCAAGTCTAGCCTTGTCTATTCTCTTAACGAGAGCGTCTATTTTCTTTCCCTGCGCGATCTTTTCTTTCAACATGGCTTCAAGCTCTTTCAGCGCTCCTTCTTTCTTGGCCAGCCTTTCATTGAAGTTTGCGGGGATTTTCCGCTTATGGTTGGCGACCTTGGCTCCTTCCAAGTTGGCCATTTTGGCCTCGTACTTCTTCGCGTATTCTGGGTTTTCTTTTACGACCTTGGATCTGTCCAAGTATTCCTGGACGGTTTTCGTGGTTCTCCACGTTCTGAAAACTTTGGCAGTCAATCCTGGCATTCTCTGTGACAGAAACCTTGACACTTTCTTGGAGTCTATGCCCTCAAAGAGGTACTCCTTGCACGTTCTGGAGCAACTCTCAATGTTTCTGTTGACGGATGGTGATGCCTTGACTTTGCTGACCCATCTCACGGAATCTTTGCCCAGAAAGTCGAAGTGAAGGGTGTTTCCCTCGATTTTGATGTTTTCAGGTCTGAGGGTTATTGCACCGACGGTGTCTGCTTCATCAGGGTCTTTTTCATCCCCAACTCGGATGTTCTGTTCGAGGATGAGCCAACACACCGTGGCTATTTTTCTCTGTTCACCGTCCTCAGAATCCAAGCCTTCAAGGACGTGCTTTTCAACAATTGGAATCTTCTTGGCCAGCTTTTCAGTTTTTTCGAATTTCTCCTTCTCCCTGTTCTGTTTGAGAAATGCGGAATCCGAGAACCAAACGTATTTGACCTTTCCAGACAGCTTGTCATTCCACTTTGCAAGGTACATCTTGTCCGATTCCCAGACTCTGCCTTTCCAATTGCCAGAAGGTGTGGGGCTGTCAGGAGAAAGGTTAAGAATTATGTCCTCTTCTCGCGGTCCTTCCTTCCACTTTCCTCGCTTGGGGTGATCTCCTCTCCCTGCGAAAATGCATGATGGCTCGGCTGTCCAGTTAGCGATTTCAATCTTTTGTCCATCGACAAAAGCATAGCCATACTTTTCTCTAAGCGCTTCTCTTTTCTGTTTTCTTTCATTGGAAAGTTTCTTTTTCTCAGTCTTGTCCATGTTCAGCTTCTTTTGCTGTTCTTGCACGACGTATTGCTCAATCTCGGAGAAGTCAATTGGCTGTTTCAGGTTGGCTGTCCATTTGAAATCGTTACTGTTGATGCTTTTCAGATATTCTTTGCAGAAAGGTTCTAGAAAACTGAGTGTATGGTTCTCTTGCTTTTGCTGTTCTAGGGATTCTTGAATAAAGTTTCTGTAATAAACTGTGTCTGGCGGGGAAGTCAACGACATTTTCTTTCTAACCCATGCTAAGGCCATTTGTTCAGTTTTCGGACTCAGTTTCACAGGTTGCCCCTGAATCCTTACAGAGAAACCTTTGAAATCATAAGAAGGAACGTAGATTCCGTTATGCTTGAGACTTTTCATCGTGTATTTCATCTAGACCGTCTCGCAAGACACCTCTTTTCACTGCATGTTCAGGGAGTGCGCCTTTCTTCTTGAAGGCATATGTCCTTTACACGTCTTCCAATGCTAATGAGCTTCTGAGCTTGGCGTGAAACGTGGTGTTTAGCTTTCTTTTCAACTTCATGCTTAAAAACTTGCCTTTCTAGCTGCTCTCTGTTTCAGCAGCATTCTATGCAAGCGTTCAACCGTTTCATGGTCAATGTAGCCTTTGTGGGGGCGGAAACCACCTGCGAACCCGTGTGGGATGTGCAGAAGCTCATGTATTATGGTTTTTTCTCGGTCAGTTTCAGACAGTCTGTCATATCGTTCAGAAATGACTTCAATCACGTAGGAGGGTGGAAGATTGAGAGCTTCCTGCCAGATCTTTCCCAGACCGTGGATGCGGGCAATCGTTCTTCTAGATGTGGAGCCCTTGCTTCTGTAGCAGAAGACGAATTGCGGGACAACGTGGAAAAGGTCCAAGCAATCTGCAATCTCGTTAACGAGGTTCTTAACGTCAGGGGCCTCAAAATACTTGATTGGCACTGACTCACCACTTTTGGAGATGGTCTTCCGGATTGCTTACTGCTATTTATTGCACTCCATAATAAGCGATTCCTGCCTTTCTTCCCTCAAATCGTGATGCTCAAAGGCAGACATCCAGAGTAACAAACAGTTTCAGGGGGAGTGGAGTGTGACTTTGCTTCCGCTCTCAACTTTGAAGGTTTCTGCAGCGTTGCCTTGATTTATCGAAATCTCCAAGAGGTTGTGGCTTCCTATCAAGGCTAGCGGTTTGTGCGGCTGAACTTCTGAGTAGGTTCTGCAAAGCTTCAGCTCTAACTTGGCATTTTCCAGCTTGACGTTGATCGTGTTGTTGATTTCCATCAGTTCAAGTTCTTTCTCTCCGAAATTCGTGATTATGTTTCCGAAGTCGTCCACATGGATGACCTCGCCGATGAGCATGTTTTCTCTTCTGACAACCTTTGCGAATCTTGGTATCACGATCTTGTTTATTTCTGGTCCGAACTTCGCTGGCAGTGTGCGGTTTGCTAGGTGGGCAGCTGCGGGTGCGAAAATGTCTCTGCCATGAAACGTGTTGGATACTTTTGTCAGCATAAGTTTTCGGTTGGTTAGCTTGTGAAGGTGCTTTACCTGCTCGTTTCTTGCGGCAAGTGCCAAGACGCCGTTGTCTGGTCCAACAAAATAGGAATGTTTGGTTTGTATGAGTATAGGTTGTCTTCTTGTCCCTACACCTGGGTCCACGACCGCCACGTGAATTGTACCTTTTGGAAAATATGGCGAAGCTGAAGCCAGAACATATGCGCCCATTCTCACGTTGAATTTCTGTATCTGATGAGTTATGTCGACGATTGTTGCGTTTGGGCTTATGTTTAGGATTGTTGCTTTCATCTCGGCAACGTAGGGGTCTTTAACTCCGAAATCTGTCGTGAGAGTGATTATCGGTCGGCACATGTTACCATTTATAAATAATGTCAAATAATTAAGCTTCTACAACAAGTTGGAAGGAATACTCAGATGTCTGACAAACGAGCGCTCAGCACAAGAAGCATCGCTCTAACAGTGTGTTTCACGGCGTTATATGCGATTTTCGGGTTTATGCCAATCTCTCCAATAATAGGCTTGCCAGGCAGAGCCATAACCGCGGCAGCGATCACTGCACCATTGATCGGTGTTGTGCTTGGACCATACTTAGGCATGTTATCCACGCTCTTGGGCGGCGCCATCGGGTTTTTCCTAGGCGTCTTCTCGCCTCCAAGCTTCTTGTCAGGTATTGTCACGTCAGCTGTGGCCGGCGCACTGTATGAGGGCAGACAGGGCATATGCATCTTCACGTATTTCTCACTTTTATTTTTCTTTGCGTTTTATCCATTTGTTGGGCCAGTCTGGCTCTATCCGCCGTTGTTGTGGTTCCAGCTAATCGGACTTCTGGTTTTGGCTTCACCTTTGCAGTCGTTTGCGGTGAGAAACATGTGGAAACCAAGAACCAGCATCAGGCTGTCGCTCGCGTTCTTTACAACTTCTTTAACGTCTACCTTGGCTGGCCAAATCGCCGGCTCTTTAGTGTTTGAAATTCTCGCTTGGCCAGTGTTTATTGCAGATGTCAACGTATGGAGGCTAAACTGGCAACTGATCGCATGGATCTACCCCGTAGAAAGAATAATCATTGCTGCTGCTGCAGCCACCATCGGCGTTGCACTGTTCAGGGTTTTGAAGTCCGCTAGACTCTCGCCTTGGCTTAATCCACGAAGCGAACAAGACAACGACTAGTACCTCGACACACTGCCAACCAAGCTCTCTAAATATTCCCTGCTTCTGACAAGTTCCTGTTCATTGCCTCTGACCTCAAGCGTAAGCCACCCATCATAACTCACTTGACGCAGAAGGTCTATCAATCTTGGAAAATCAATCGTTCCCTTTCCAATAGGCAAGTGGGTTGCCTCCCGATAGTCTTTGTCTCGCATTGCATCGTGAACGTGGATGTCCAGCAGCCGCCGTTTGAATAGATGAACAGCCTCGTCCAAGTCTATCCCGGCTTGGTACAGGTGACCTGCATCCATCAAGATGCCAAGTTTTTCAGGCGGAAACTGTTCGATGAACTGTGAGAATTCGTCTAAACCGCGAAATATGAACGGCGGGTAACAAAACGATTCCAGAGCTACTTTGACATTCTTTCGGCTTGCGAAATCCACTTCGTCTTTCAGCAGTATTCGAAATCGTGTTCTTGCCTTCCGCAGAAGTTCATCATTTGCTTCACCTGTTGTCCGAAAGAAAGGAGGATGAATCGAAACCAGTGTTGTTACTATCTCGTTGCAGAGAGTCACTGCGCCGCGAATTTGCTTTCGCACTCTTTTGTATTCTCGTTCTGCTGTTGCCAAGCTTTCGGCGTCGAAAATTCCTCCGACATGTACGTTTCTCTCCATTTTCAGACTGTCCAGAGCTTTTCTGAGGCGTTCGCCTTCAATGTCGACGTAACCTGTCAGCGGGCCAATCTGAATGGCTTTGAAACCCATGGAAGCGGCTTTTTCTACAAGCTTAGGAAGCTCGCATTGCTCGGTATCGATTTGGTTCGGAAGAAGTCTTTTGGGTCTGCTTGAAGGGCAATAATCATTTTCATACCTGCGTGCGTGGCTTAGGGGTTTGTGAAAGCGTTCATGAAAATGCATTCTTTGAAGGGCATCATCATGTTTGCAGGACCGTAAACCCCTTCGTCGAACTCAACTGGAGCGTCTCTTACTAATACAACAGGAGTTCTCTCAGCGGCTTCGCCGATAAGCAAATGCGCTGCTGAGGCTAGGTCGTCTGCAACGGCATGTGTTGTGATGACTATTCTTTTTCCGTAGAGGTCGTTGTCTCCTCGGCGATCTTCTATGGGCTTGAAACCAGCCACAGCCAAGGCGAAACCTGCCGTGCCTCTTCTGAGCGGCGCTAGGCCGCTGTCAACGATCAACACGGCAATTTGCTTGCGAGTCTTGCTTCTTATTTCCTCTCTAATGCTCTCGGCGGATTTCTCGGGACTGCTAGGCCATAGAATGGCAAAGCCTGCGGGTGCGTTCTTGTTGTCTAAGCCGGCGTTTGGAGCCAAGATCCCGTTCTTGAGCGTTAAGACTGCCTTATCGGCTCCTCCGTAAATCTTGTCAGCCTCACGCAAGACCAATTCCGCAAACTCGGCTTGCAACGAGAATCTTTCAGCAAGTTTTCTTGCTTGTTTTGAGGGTTTGATATCTTTCAGTTTGGCTGTTCGTCCCTCTGCTTGTGACACGATTTTTGACGTCACTGCGAGCACATCATTGTTCTTCAGCTGTAGGTTTTGTTTTTTTAATGATTCCAGAATGACTTCAGAGAGGTTGTCGCCTGTTTTCACAATTCGTGTTTTGACGGCATACAGTCTCATGCAGCTTTATCCTCCGTGAAGGATTGGAACAAGAGTCACTTCATCCCCATCTTTGAGCAGGGTTTCTAAGCCATCTAGGACGCTGATGTCCTTTCCGTTCACGAGTATGAGCGTGTTTGATGCTGTACTCTCGTGCTCCGAATCGATTAGCACCCGTCTAAGCTTAGGCAGTTTGTCGACAATCTTTTTTATGGCTTCACTTAGAGGGACGCCGTTTTCGAGATCGAGTGCGAATTTGCTTTTCCCAGCCATACTCCGAAGGCTTCCAATAAACCTAAGAGTCACAGCCATCCTTTCCACCTCTCTTGGCTTCTACAAGACTATTATGACAGAGACGTCATTAACGTTCGTACCTGTAGGGCCAGTCAGCACGAGGTCGCCGAGCTTCGAGAGGAAATTGTACGAATCATTGTCAGCCAAGAACCTTTCGGGGACCAGTCCCTTTCGTGAAGCTCTTGCCAAGGTTTTCCCATCCACTATTGCTCCAGCAGCGTCTGTTGGGCCGTCAACACCATCCGTAGTCAGCGAAGCTATAACCACTCCGTCCATGTCGCCTAGTTTCATTGCAGCTGCTAGAGCTATTTCTTGGTTTCTTCCGCCCCTGCCTTTCCCAGTGACTGTCACTGTCGTTTCCCCTCCTGCGACAATACAGGCTGGTTTTTTGACAGGGTTTCCAGACGACACAACTTCGCGGGCTATAGTAGCAAGCACGGTTCCAACCTGTCTGGCTTCGCCTTCCAAGATCGCTGTCAACAGAAGGCTGTTCAGTCCTCGCAGTTTGCTGTGCTCACACGCGGCGAGGCTGGCAAGCCTGTTGTTTCCAACGACGACGTTGTGAGCTTTCTTAAACGCTTCATCGCCAGCCTTGGGGGTTTCTGGGATTAGGCCTTTCTCACCGTCCGACAAGACTTTCCGAATAGATGCTGGCGTTCTATCCCATAGCTTGTATTTTTCTAAAACCGTTACCGCGTCGCCGAAGGTTGTTGAGTCTGGCACGGTTGGGCCTGACGCAATGAAATCCAATGGGTCGCCTACAACGTCAGAAAGGATGAGATTCAGAATTGTGGCAGGATATGCCTTTTTCGCAAGCCAACCGCCCTTAAAATCTGAGATATGCTTTCGAACAGTGTTGAACTCGTTTATCGTTGCACCACACTTGAGCAGGGCGTTCGTTATCTCTTTCTTGTCATTGATTGAAATGTTGCCTCGCGACAGTGGCATGAGACTGGAACCGCCTCCTGAAATCAAGCATATCACAAGGTCGCTTTGTCCTGCTTGTTCTACGATTTCGAGCATGCAGCGCGTTCCTTCCGCGCCAGACTCGTCTGGAACTGGGTGGCTTGCTCGATGAAGCTCAATTGTGGCTGTTTTTGACTTGGTTCCGTGCGGCACGTTAACAAGGCCTTTCGTTATACGTTTACCCAAGACCTGTTCTAGGGCGTAAGCCATCGCGCCAGTTGCTTTGCCTCCGCCCACAACGTAGATGTTCTTGAATTTTGTCAGATTGAGGGAATAGCCGTTCACACGTAGAGTTGAGTTTTTGAGTGAGAGTTTCGATTTTATTATTTGAATGGGGTCGGCGGCTATTAACGCGGCCTCAAGGCTTTCCAGTGCTAAGGTTCTGGCTTTTCGGTTAGACCGAGTTTCGCCGTTGCTTATGAGTTGTTCTTTGTTTTCTATTGTCGCCATTTGGATTGCCTGTTGCTGATTTTCCGGGGGTTGATGCGTAAGTGTAATAAGTCAATGCTAATAAAGAATTTTGCAGAATCAAAGTCAGGTGGATATCGTGCCGAAACCTAAGGTTTACGTTACTCGTGAACTTCCAGAAAGGGGTCTGAAGATAATCATGGAAAGATTTGATGCTGAAGTTTGGCCTGAGTATGCTCCGCCGCCGAAGAAGACCATCATAGAGAAGGCCAAAGATGTTGATGCTCTTGCCACGTTGCTGTCTGACAAGATAGACGCTGAAGTGTTTGATGCAGCACCTAAACTGAAGATGATCGCGCAACTTGCAGTTGGCTTCGACAACGTAGACGTGCAAGAGGCCACAAAGAGAGGTATCTACGTGTCAAACACCCCTGAAGTGTTAACAGACACGACGGCTGACTTCGCATGGACACTTCTGATGGCTCTTGCAAGGCGGGTCGTTGAAGCTGACAAATACGTACGCATGGGAAAATGGAAAGTCGGCTGGCACCCCGCCATGCTGCAGGGGAGAGACGTTTACGGTGCAACAATGGGCATCGTGGGCGCAGGAAGAATAGGCTACGCTGTGGCGAAGAGAGCAACCGGATTCAGCATGAAAATCCTCTTCTATGATGTGATACCGAGACCAGAGATGGAGAAGGACTTTGGCGCAAAGAAAGTTGATTTGGACGAGCTTTTGAAACAGTCGGACTTTGTCAGCGTTCACGTTCCGCTTATGAAGGAAACGCATCATCTGATAAACGCCGAAAAGCTCAGGCTGATGAAGAAGACTGCTTACCTGATAAACAATTCTCGCGGGCCCGTTGTTGACGAAAAAGCTCTGTACGAGGCTCTCAATGAAGGCCGAATAGCAGGTGCTGGACTTGACGTTTTCGAGCAGGAACCTACGTCGTTGGCCAATCCTCTGCTCAAGCTTGACAACGTGGTTGTTGCTCCGCACATTTCAAGCGCCAGCTACGAAACTCGCTCCAAGATGGCGGAGATGGTGGCTGACAATCTCATAGCATTCTTTGAAGGGAAGAAACCGCCAAACCTCATCAACCCAGACGTGCTGAAAGTGCGACCGTTAACAAGGCAGTTTTGAACATCGATTTGCGGTTGACCAAACTGTAATAGTTAAATACCCATGTCTTCCTACCTCTAATTTCCTTTCACACAAAGGTGATTTAAGTGGATTCCATCTTTGCAAAGAGAATGGAGACTCTAGGAACCGAAACAGCCTTCGAGGTGCTCGCCAAGGCGAAAGCGCTTGAGAAACAAGGGAAAGATGTTGTGCACTTGGAAATCGGCGAACCAGATTTTGACACACCTAGGAACATCAAAGAAGCCGCCACAAAAGCCATGAATTCAGGCTACACTCACTACGTTCCATCCGCAGGCATTCCAGAACTGAGACAAGCCATCGCAGAATACATTTCCAAAACACGAAACATAAGCGTCAGCGCAGACGAGGTTGTCGTGACGCCTGGCGCCAAGCCGATAATGTTCTTCAGTATACTGGCCTTGGTGAATCCAGGTGACGAAGTGCTCTACCCGAACCCGGGCTTTCCAATCTACGAGTCTTTGATAAACTTTGTCGGCGCCAAACCTGTGCCCATACCTCTTAAAGAGGAGAACGACTTCAGTCTCGACCCTGAATATGTTAAACAGAAAATAACTAAGAAGACTAAGATGATTATCATCAACTCGCCCGAAAACCCGACAGGCGGCATCATAACCAGAGAGCAATTGAAAGTCATTGCCGACTGCATCGCACATAGGGACGACGTGTTCGTGCTCGCCGACGAGATTTACAGCAGATTAATCTATGAGGGTAGAGATGAGAGCATCACTCAGTTCAGCGGAATGAAGGAGAAAACGATACTGCTGGACGGTTTCTCAAAGACCTACGCCATGACCGGCTGGAGACTCGGCTACGGCGTGATGCAGAAGGACTTGGCCTTGAAAGTTGCGCAGCTGATGACTAACTCGAACTCGTGTACGTGCGCCTTTACCCAGATGGCTGGCGTCGAAGCACTGAAGGGACCGCAAACAGAGCCTGAGAAGATGGTTGCCGAGTTCAAGAAGAGGAGAGAAGTCATAGTCTCAGGCTTGAACAACATCGAGGGCATCACGTGCAAGAAGCCGCGCGGAGCTTTCTACGTGTTTCCAAACATAACAAAAACAGGCATGGACTGCCGCAAGCTCGGCGATTACCTGCTTAATACGGCAGGCGTGGCGGTTCTGCCGGGAACATCCTTCGGAAAATACGGTGAAGGCCACCTGCGTTTGTCCTTCGCTAATTCAGTTGAAAACATAAAGAAGGCTCTAGACCGAATAGCTAAGGCTCTCAAAAACAGGTAATCTTTCCCTAGTCCTCTATTTTTTCCCCAATCACAGTTTCAACTATGTCTGAGGCTAACCGCACTAGGTCGTCCGCCTGTTTCATGGCTCTTTCCCCGTCCATCTCTTCAACCTGCGCAAGCCGCTGAATTGTCCCTTCAATTTCTACCAAGCATTTTAGAACTGGGTCTTCTATCGTCTGTGCTCTTTCCACCGTTTCCCGTATGACGATCTCTATGAATGCAGGTTCTCCGAGACTGTAGTAGATGGCGTTCCGCGCTTTTCTAATCGCTTCCAGAACAAGGCTCGGAGCCATGTAAGGCATTTTTCTTGCGGCCTCAAGCTCGGCTCTTGCCTCGCGCAAGTAACGTAATGCCCATCCTTTTCTGTATTCGTCCATCATGTGCCTCTGCTCCTTTCATTTACTTCTGCTGTGTCAGAAGCTCTCAGTCGGGCGCCTGGCCTTCTCCTGCCGCTTGTTGCTGTTCCTGTGGGAGGGCCTCGCTTGGAATTTCTTCTTCCTCTCCTGCGAGGCGGCGGGTTATGTAGCCTGCTATCTGGTTTCTTATTTTTATGGTTGTTCCTTGTGTAAGTAGGCTTACAAGATGTTTGTTTTCTTCAAAATTGTTGGAGAATTTGTTAGGGAAACGTCTGATAAGCTCCTTGACTGTTCGCTTTATTTGGTCGGTTCTCACATTTCCCAAACCATTGCTTTCCTCCGAGTAGGCACTTGGCTGCTCATTTCCTCCAACGGTCCATGATGGGCCTAAGTAGCCTTCAGTAAAGCAACAAGGCTAATTTAACCTTACTGTGAAGAAGCTTTCAAAATTCTCAATTAGTTGCTCGGCGACGGTTTCAACACTTGTTTTCTTGATTTCGGCCATGGCTTTGACCACGGTTGGTATGAAGGCTGGTGTCGTTCTTTTTCCTTCAAAAGGCGGTTTGAAAAACCGCACGGGACCGTCGGTTTCTGTCAGCAAGTTAGGCAATGGCACTTTTTTGACAACGTCGCGTATGCCGTTTGAATAGACCGTTGGCGCGCCTTCAGATATGTAGTAGCCCCTCTCAACGGCTTTGGCTAGTGCGCTTATTGGGTTGCTGAACCAGTGCAGCAAGACCTTTTTCAAGTTGTAGGATGGGAGCATTTCCACTATCTGTGCTGTTGTGCCGCGGGAATGGATTATGACTGGCAGGTCAAGTTTTTCGCCAAGCCTCAGCATCTTGTCAAAAACTTTCAACTGCTTTTCCCATATCGACTTGTACTTGTGGTCTAAACCTATTTCTCCTATCGCGACCAGCGCACTGTTTTGCCTTTCTTTCAGAATCAATTCTGATGTCTGCTGCAGTTCATCTTCGCTCAGGGCGTCCACGTTCCACGGGTGAATTCCCAAGGCAGCATAAACCATTCCTTCGTATTTGTTAGATAGCCGCAGACTTTCGATGCTTGTCTTTAGATCCATCGAGTTTGAAACCAGAGCGGTAACGTTCGCTTTTTTTGCTTCTTTCACAATTTCCTCGATGCATCCAGAGTATTCTTCATCTGAGAGATGGATGTGTGCGTCGACAAACCTCATTGGGATATCACTTTGAGCATACCCCTCGCCTTGTAACCGCTTTTATAGTTTCCTCTTTCAATCAGGCAATAGTAGTTTTTATGCTTGCCAGAGAATACCAGCAAAGTATGAAGAAAGGGCAATGTGAAGTCTTAGATACGTACAACGATTTCTTAGTCTACTGGGCATATGCCCGTTTCAAGAGCCTGAAAGAAAAGGTCCGATTGTGGCGAGCCTCCTACATGAAGAAGTAGCCTGAACTGTTCGCCAAACAAGTGGAAAACTACGGAGAAATGGGCATAGACTGGCATGAGGTGGCAGAGAAAATCCTCTCCCAAATACCCTCCGTCTGCAGTTAATGCAAGAAGCAAGAGACAATGTCTTGGGCATCTGCGGCCAGATTTACGCAGGGGCTTCGAAAAAACTGGGACTTGATTTTGACATAGTTTTCGTCATCTACGTCGGCATCGGGTGTGGAGCGGGGTGGGCCGCAACGTATGATGGCCAGCCAGCGGTTCTTCTGGGGTTGGAAAACGTCGCAGAGGAGAAGTGGCACGCGAAGAGCAAGCTCAAAGGCTTGACATCCCATGAAGTGGGGCATCTCGTTCACATGAAATGGCGAACCGAATGGGAAACCTTCGAAAAAACGAGGAAGACCCAATGTTTCGACTTTAAAGCGAGGGCTTCGCGGGAAAATGCGAGCACCTGCTCTTAGGCAAAGAGACATGGCACATGGCAAAAGCCAAAAATGGCTTTCATGGTGTCAACAGCACGGAAGCTGGTTGGTTAAGGAATTCCTTGAACGATTGGAGCGTGCTTCTGTAAAGGACTTTCTCGGTTCATGGTTTGACATCCAAGGCAAGTCGCAGACAGGATATTTACTTGGCCACGGGTTCATTCGTGAATTGGAGAAAAGCTACAGCCTGAAGGAAATAGCGCTCCTCAACGTTGAGAAAGTGAAAAAGCTGTGTGAACAGTATTTAGTGTCTCTCGCTGACAGAACCGCCGGGTGATGAAGCACGGCTATTCACCGAGGATTACAAACAATAAACGTTAAATATTGCTTTAAATAGAGAAAGACGCTACGGAGAAGTCTTTATGGTTGATTTAGAATTGGCCGTAGCTCCGATGCATAGATTGTGCAAGAAAGCTGGAGCAGACAGAGTCAGTGAAGCAGCAGCCAAGGAACTGGCCAAGGCGCTAGAGGAAATCGGCGTGAAAATCGCCAAAGAAGCCTTGGATTTTGCTATGCATGCTGGAAGGAAGACGATAAAATCCGAGGACATCGAAATCGCTGCGAAGAAGGTCATGGGCAAATAGCTTCAACTCAAGCATCTCCCTTCTTTTTGTCAACACATTCACAAAGTTGAAATAGCCAAGCATTCTGCTTGCGTAGAAAGCCTAAAAAACCACGAAGCAAACTGCAGTATCAGAAGCTGATGAACATGGGTGGAAAAAAGAAACTAAGCCTCAAACAAGTCGAACGTCAGCAAGGCAAGAAAGACGAAGAGGAGACAAAGGAAAAGAAAAAGGAAAAGGCTGGTGCACCAAGGGAGAAGAAGCCTTCTGGGATAATTCCGCCCGACCCGAAGAATGAGAAGACTCTAGGTGAGCTCAAGAAGATGCATGTGCTGACACCGTACGCGGTGGCTTCACGTCTCAACATACGAATAAGCACAGCTAAGGATTTTCTAGATCAACTGGAGCAAAGCGGCGTGATCAAGCGGGTCGGAGGCAACCACAGTATCAAGATATACCAGGCAGACTAGGTTCAGACGTCTATTCACGCTCGTTCTTTCCGCTTCATAATAGATTTGCAGAGGTTCATGATTAGATGGAATTTCCGAGAAGAGTGTACACGGGTGAGGAAGTTCAGAGAGCGAAGGAGCTTATCGACAGTGGCTACAAGCATCAGTTGGCAATCAAGGGAAGCCCAGATTTTGAGCGCAAGGTGCAACGAGCGTTAGAGCTTGTTGGAACCGCCGGTTACTACGATTTTCTGAGAACGTACATCCGTAGCATAATGGAGATTGACGGTTTGACTCAGCTGCGTGAGGCTGACGCGGAAATTTGGGCGAACAAGTATGCAGTTGAGAATGCCGTGGACACTGCTAGTCTTTTTGTGCAGAAGGCCAACCACATGAAGGAGTATCTTGAAGGCAAGCTCTACTATGGCGGTACTGCAGAAAAACGCTCGGTTGAAAAACGCATCGAATTCCTGAGAATATTGAGAAGTGAGAACAAGGAAAAGGAAGTAGTTGCTGAATGTGAGCGGCTTCTGGAACTTTGGAAGGAAAGCTCTCTAGTCTACTAGTAGCTCCACTCTGATTTTTGTTCCGCTCTTTACTTGCTTGAACAATTCCAAGTTCTTGGTTATTTTGCCTAGAATGTTCACGGGGCTGTATGGCTGCGATTCTCCGTAGAATATGCATATGGCGCTTCCCATGGGCCAAAACGCTATGGTTCCGTTTTCAACTGTGCCTTTCGCTTTCTCTTCTCCCATCTTTATTGGTGTTTCAAAATAGACTTCTTCCTTCCACAACGCTGCTCTTCCCTCTAAGGGAAGTTTTCTGACTATCATGTTGATGGTTCTTGGCGCCAAGAAGCGTACAAGTTCTCCTTCCGCCTCTCCCAGCGCTTCGATGGTGAATTTTACTTTTATGCGGGAAATTTCTGTGTTTTCGTTGCTCATTGTTTTTCGCTTCTTTGAAGGAACTCTTGCAGAATCTGCTCAAGCGAGACTGGTCCTAGCACCTTGAGCTCATACTTGGCTCTGACGGTTGGCTGTTTGATGGTTATGACTCTTCTCAAGTCAATTGGTGTGCCAAGCACTACGACATCGCACGGTATGCGATCGATGGTCTCCTTAAGTTCAGCCACTTGCTTCTCACCGTACCCCAATGCAGGAAGTAGCGCCCCCAGATGCGGGTATTTCTTGTAGGCTTCCTTTATCGAGCCCACCGCGTAGGGTCTTGGGTCAACGATCTCGCTTGCGCCGAGGTTCTTTGCTATGATTACAGCTGCTCCGTATGGCATGCTGCCGTGAGTTATCGTCGGTCCATCTTCAATTGCTAGCACTCGTTTTCCTCTAATCAACTCGGGCTTATCCACAGTTATTGGTGAAGCTGCATCCAGCACTGTGGCGTTCGGGTTAAGCATCTTTATGTTTTCCTTGACCTGCTTCACCTTCGCTGGGTCTGCCGTGTCAACCTTGTTCACTATTATTACGTTCGCCATTCGAATGTTGGTTTCCCCTGGGTAATACAGAAGTTCATGCCCAGCTCTGTGCGGATCGGCTACGACGATGTTTAGGTCTGGCCTATAGAAGGGCATGTCGTTGTTGCCTCCGTCCCAAACGATGACGTCTGCTTCCTTCTCTGCCTCCCTCAGAATCTCCGCGTAGTCAACTCCTGCATAGACAATTATGCCATTATCAATGTGTGGTTCATATTCCTCTCTCTCCTCGATTGTGCACTGGTGCTTGTCCAAGTCCTCGTAGGAAGCGAAACGCTGCCAGATCTGCTTTCTCAAATCACCATACGGCATCGGATGTCTGATGGCGGCAACCCGCAAGCCCTTACTTTTCAGTATTTTCGCAACCTGCCGTGAAGTCTGGCTCTTCCCCGAGCCTGTTCTGACTGCGCCGACTGCAACAACAGGAACTTTCGCCTTCAACATCGTTGTTTTTGGGCCCATTAGGCGAAAATCCGCGCCGCTTGCCAACGCCGCGGAAGCCTTGTGCATAACATACTCGTGAGAGACATCGCTGTACGCGAAAACAACTTCGTCGATGTCCTGTTGCTTTATCAGTTCAGGCAGCTTCTCTTCCGGATAGATTGGTATGCCTTTCGGATAACTTGGTCCTGCAAGCTCCGTTGGATACACTCGTCCTTCTATCCCAGGAATCTGCGTAGCGGTGAACGCCGCAACTTCATAAGCGTCACTGTTCCTGAAGTAGACGTTGAAGTTGTGGAAGTCTCTGCCAGCCGCGCCCATTATAATAACTTTCTTCTTCTGCATGGATTAATCCCTCTCCAAAACCCCGAACGACTAGGGGTTCAATACTAGCGATATCATTCCATATAAACCTTAACTTGACAAGCCTACTTTAGCAGATGTTGAACTGTTTCAGCGATGAAGTCTATCTTTTTCGGCGTAACACCGGGGTGAACGGGCAACGAAAACACCTGTTTGGCCGCTTTCTCTGTCTCCGGGAGCCGATGTTTTCCAAACTTGTGATAGTACGGCATCAGATGTATCGGCGTCGCGTAATACGCCTCTGAGGCTACTCCTTGTTCTTTTAATCTTTCGATGATCTTGTTTCTTCGATTTTCCGTTGCGTTCTTCAGCCTAACCGTGTAGAGGTACCAGCTGTGCCTGTAGCCCTCAGGTTCCGTCGGGAGCTGCAGGCTCTTCACTTTTCCGAGTCTTTCACTGAGCCTTCCTGCATTTCTTCGTCTTTTAGCCACAAATCTTGGCAGCTTCTTCAGCTGGACGAGGCCTATGGCTGCTTGGATTTCTGTCATGTGATAGTTATGACCAAGCATGATGGAAGTGTACTTCTTCTTCTCTCCGTGGGTTCTTATCAACCGCGCCTTTTCTGCGATCTCGTCGTTGTTTGTCGTCAACATGCCGCCTTCACCCGTGGTCATGTTCTTGCTTGCGTAAAAGCTCCAGCACGCGGCGTCAGCGAAGGCTCCCACAGGTTTTCCGTTGCAAGTTGCGCCATGGGCTTGAGCAGCGTCTTCAATGATTAATAATCCATGTTTGTCTGCGATTTCCCTTATCTGCTGCACGTCGGCTGGCAAACCGTAAAGGTCTACGGGCATTATTGCCTTGGTTTTCTTTGAAATGGCCTTTTCAATGCTGCTCGGTGAGACGTTGTACGCCTCTGGGTCTATGTCCACGAAAACCGGTTTCGCGCCGATCATAACGACTGTTTCTGCCGTCGCGACAAAGGTGAAGCTTGGCAAAATCACCTCATCGCCTCTTTTCACTCCGGCTGCTGCAAGCGCTGAGTGCAAGGCGCCTGTTCCCATGTTCATGGCCACTGCGTGTTTAGCCTTCACAAAATCGGCATAGGCCTTCTCGAACTCCGTAACCGTGGGACCTGCACCGAGACCCGTTGTGAGCACGCCGCTTCTCAAAACCTTGACAACGGCTTTGACTTCCTCTTCTCCTATTTGCGGAGCATTGAGTGAAATCATGTTTTCGCCTTGCGAATATTATGTCTTGGCAAGATTAATAACTTCTGCACTCGTGCCCGTTATCGCTAACTTTTGGAGGTCAACGGAGTGGCGAAGGTTTCAATCTACTAGGCGGGCGTTCTCAATAGTGGTTGTTTTTTGCGTGGTCACCTTCATGCCCGGAATGGTGTGGGAAATGTTGGTTTTTCATCAGAAAGGATAATAGACAGCTTCAACCATCAAAAACATTCGAAGCCAGTTGCGGATGGTTAGCGCGGATGACCAG